>Ga0210402_10001417_pt1 | contig 24767 bp, 20 predicted proteins | sample IncBWC7MmetaG_FD_161055 | JGI IMG/M metagenome (GOLD analysis project Ga0210402, IMG submission 161055) | Forest soil microbial communities from Barre Woods Harvard Forest LTER site, Petersham, Massachusetts, United States - Inc-BW-C-7-M | ecosystem: Environmental > Terrestrial > Soil >... | reverse complement strand
TAGCGTGGATGGCTCCATCCTGGTGGCGACGGCACAGGCTTCACTGGTCGCGACGGTTCGCGATGCCGCCAACGCCGGAACATCCAGCGGAGAGACCGTGGAGGTGTCCGCGGCCGCCAACGTGGCTCGCCGCGTGGCGACCCTGCGCTTCGCGGGGGCATTCCCCGGAGCCGACAAGGCGCGCACGGCCGCGGCCTATTTTAATGCCGATACGTCGCCGGCGCCTGTCAGTCAGAACGTGCCCGGAGGCCCTTCAGGCACCGAGACCGGTTTCTACAACGCCACCTTTGGGACCACCCCAGGGGGGAACCTGGGAGCCGCGGGGCTGGCCGATTCCGGGACCCGTTATATGGCTGTGATCAACAATATCCCCGACGGGTTCAACGTGTTCGTCGATGTGAACAACAGCACCGGCAGGACAGGGACCGGCCCGTCGGCTCGCCTGATCAACACCGATGCCACCGGCGCCGGACCGTTTGCGCCTGCCGCCGGGTCGGACAATAAAGTGCAGTTAGCCGTGAGCGGTGGAACCGCCATCGCGGTGTGGGAAGTGCTGCGCACCCAGCCCGTGGGAACGGGCCTCTACGACTTCGGCGTCTACCTTTCCTACCCGGCCAGTGGCAGCGCGGCCACAGCGCCCGCCCCCACCGGCATTCAGATGATGTTCGCGCCGACCGGGGGCCACGCCTCTCCGCCGACCGCTGCCATTCCGGTTTTCGATGGGACGGCGATCAATCAGAATCTCTTCACCTACACAGTGTCGGCGGATGCCCCGGATCCGAACGCGCCGCCGGCGATGACGGTCTCACCGCAGAGCCTGTCTTTCACGTCTACGGTCGGCGGCCAGAATCCGCCGCCGCAATATCTGCAGATCATTTCTTCGAGCCAGCCGTTGGGCTTCAGTATTTCGTCGGGCGGCACCATTCCGTTGCAGCCGCTGCCGGCAATCGGCGTCGGGAACAAACTGGTGACCGTATCGATTGACCCCACGGGGTTGGCGGCCGGAGCATCGTACAACGACACACTTTCCGTGACGAATACGGTAGATGGCACCGTCATACCCGTGTCGGTGACCTACACGCTGAACCCAACGCCCCAGATCTTGACCCTGGGTGCGCCCTCCGTTCCGGCGGGTGGGCCGGACTTCACCCTGACCGTGAACGGCGCGAACTTCACCGGCGCCTGCGCGATTCGCTGGAACGGCACGGTGGTTGCCACGACCTACGTCAGTGCCGTCCAGTTGACGGCGCAGATCCCAGCCGCCCTGATTGCGGCGACGGGGTCGGCAGCCATCACCGTCAGCACACTGGATGGCGCGGTGTCCAACTCTACTTCGCTGTCCATCGAGACGTTTGCAATCAGCTCTCTCTTGCCGGCTGGCGGGTTCGCTGGAGATGCTGGATTTTCGCTGACTATCACCGGCAGCGGGTTCCCCACGGGCGCGACCGTGACGTTCGCCGGCACCGTCCTCCAGCCCAGTTCCGTTAGCTCCACCCAGATCACCGCGGACATTCCCGCCAGCCTGGTCGCGATACAAGGGGCGATCCCTGTCAGCGTGAGCAGTCCGGGGGGATCGGTTTCCAACTGGCTCTCCTATACGGTGGCGCCCATTTTTCTGACTCAGAGCGTCGTCCCCTCCGTGGTGATGGTGGGCGGGCCCTCATTTACACTGGAAATATACGGCGCCGGGTTCATCGCCGGAACCACGGTGCAAGTAGGTTCGGCGCAGTTGCGGCCGAATTCGCTGGCCCCGGGCAGGATCGTCGTAACGGTGCAAGCCGCCATGATCGCGCAAGCCGGCTCGCTGCCGATATCGGTGGTGCGGCCCGACCTTCTGCCGTCGAACGGCCTGACCCTGACGGTAAGCGCTTTGCCGGCAATCACGTCCCTGGACCCAGCTTCGGTAAATGCCAAGAGCCCGTCCTTCACGCTGACTGTGGCAGGCGTGGGCTTTATGCCGGGCGCGACCATCCGGTGGAACGCGCAGGCGCTTCCGACCACGATGCTCAGCTCGATTCAGTTGACGGCCGTAGTGCCGGCGGACTTGGTTGCCTGGCTGGGCTCGGCGCTTATCGATGTATCCGTCGGCGGCAACGCGTTTTCGAGCGCGGCGATGATCCGGATCAACGCGCCTGGGCCTCCCACGCTCACCTCGGTCAGCCCGGCGACGATTACGGTAGGAAGCGCGCCGATCAGCATCACTCTAACCGGCACCGGATTTAGCTCCGGCTGCGCGGTCGTGTTCACGCCGCCGTCGGCCGACCCGGTCCGCGTCGTAACCGATTCCTGTTCGCCCACACAGGTGGTGGTTCGCTTGCCGGGCAGCGTTCTTGGCACGGCCGGAACGGGCCAGATCCTGGTCACTAACCCGGACGGCTTATCGTCGGCTTCGATGCCGGTTTCGCTGGCCTTGCCGGTTTTCCCGTTCCTGTCGTTCGCGGCGCCGGTGTTCGTGCCTTCCGGGCAGGACCGGCCCGTGACGCTCATACTGAATGGGGCATATCCGGTGGCGCTGCATGGGACCATGACCATGACCTTCACGCCCGATGGAGACTTACCGGACGATCCGGCGATCCAATTCCAGAACGGCAGCCGCGTCTTTCCGTTCACTATCCCGGCCGGAACGCAACCGCAGATTCAGGTGACGATGAAGAGCGGCACGGTAGCCGGGCAGATCATGATCACGCCGTCCTTCACCACCAGCAGCCCCGATGCGAAGCCTCAGGACGGGGTGGCGCAGCGGATTCAGATTGCGCGGGCGGCGCCGGGGATTTCGCTGTTGACCTGCACCAGAACGGCCTCGGGTTTCGTGGCCGTGGTGGAGGGATTCACCAACACGCGGGAAGCCAGCCAGGCCAGCTTCGATCTGCAATCCCAATCGGGCGACAGCCTGGGAACCGCCCAACTTGGGGCTGACGCCACACCGCTTCTGTTCAGCGGCTGGTTCGCCAGCAGCCAGGCCGCCTCCACGGGCGGACTGTTCCGGTATGCACAGACGTTCACCCCCCAGTTCGATGCCTCGAAGATCGTCACGGCTACGGTGAAGCTGTCCAACACAATCGGCGCATCTACCACGGCATCCTGCCAGTTGCAGTAAGCAGGGGCCGGCGGATCGCAAGAAGCGGAGATCCGCCGGTGCAGGTCGAGACCAGAATCGGGGGCAGGGAAACTGGATCCTGCCCCCATGAGTTCGTTACCGCGCTTTCCGACATGGCGAATGCCTATGCCCAGAAGCCTGGTTTGAAACGAAGGAGTGCCTTCCGGAGCCAAAAGGAGAACGACGATGAAGAGGATGATTTTAGCGGTTCTGCTTTTGACGTGGATCGCGTACGCCTGGGTGAAGGACGATACTCCGGCCAACCGGGCGAAGGATTCGTGCATGTCGGCGTATTCGGATTGGTCGCTCTGCAAATGATCGCCCCCGGCTGCGATCACGAAGCGCGGTCTTACGAGCAACTTTTGGTTCAGTGCTGGGTCGCCCGCCACTTTGAAGTCGCGCTGCGAGACCTGAGTACCAGTTAGGTCGCTGACGTAGCGTGTACCCCGCGGACAGGGGAGCGGCACCGACACAGCCTCGGCTGGAGAACCGCGGGACGGGCAGTTCGGCGAGACTCTCCTCAGGCAACCCGCCGATATGCTGGACGTTTTCGCGTCCGGCCACGGCAGACCTCTCTGCGATCATCCGATCTGCGATCCTTACGACCTCCCGCCTCTTCGCCAGCGCTTCTCAGCGTCCGCGTTCCCGACCATCTCCGAGGTTCTCCTGCCCCTGTTTTCCACCATGGATCCCGGCCATAACGCATCCAGTCCTCTGTATCTCATTGTTTTTAAATAGAATATAAATATTATCAAAATGATATCATTATGATATACTCGCTCTGGAAATAGGAGAGAACGACACATGAATACGAAGCAAAACGCGGCCAACCAGGAATTGGTGATACGCGCCACCAACGGGTGGCTCATGCTGCCGCTGCTGGTGGGGCTTCTCTTGGCGGATATCGGGCTCTTCATCTGGAGCCTGACCAGCCTGGCCCACAACCACCCGAACCCGAATGTGGCCCTGGTGATCGCCAGCAGTCTCTGCCTGCCGGTCTGGATCGTCCTGCTGACGGGGCTCTACACCTTGCAGCCGAATGAGGCGCGGGTGCTGCTACTGTTTGGCAAGTACAAAGGAACGGTGCGGGAGAGCGGCATGCACTGGGGCAATCCGTTCTATTCGAATGGATCGCAATCGCCTGGCTCTGCCGCCGGCACACGGGCGGCGGCCAAACCGGGAACCGCGGGAGCGGCGCCGCGCCGAACACAGGGACGGAACAAGATCTCGCTGCGGGCGCGCACGCTGAACGGCGACCGGCTAAAGGTGAACGACAAGCGCGGCAACCCGATCGAGATCGGGGCGGTGGTGGTGTGGCGCGTGGAGGATACCGCGCAGGCCATGTTCGACGTGGACAACTACCAGAATTACATCACGACGCAGAGCGAATCGTCGCTGCGGCATCTGGCCAGCCTGTATGCTTACGACGATGGCGAGGAGAACGAATTCACGCTGCGCAGCAATGTGGAAGAGGTGTCGCAGGCGCTGCGGGCGGAGTTGCAGGAGCGCTTGTCCAGGGCCGGCGTGGTGGTGGACGAAGCCCGGTTGACGCACCTGGCCTACGCGCCCGAGATCGCCCAGGCAATGCTGCGGCGTCAACAAGCCGAAGCCGTGATCGCGGCGCGGCAGAAGATTGTTCACGGCGCGGTCAGCATGGTGGACATGGCCTTGAAGGAACTGGCGCAGAAGCAAGTGGTGCAACTCGACGATGAGCGCAAGGCGGCCATGGTGAGCAATCTGATGGTGGTGCTGTGCGGCGAATCGGAAGTGCACCCGGTAGTGAACACCGGCACTCTCTACAACTGACCGCGTTGGATGGCGAAAGCTGGATGGCGGAACGGAAATCATTTCTGCTGCGTATCGATCCAGGGCTCTGGGCCGATCTGGAGACCTGGGCCCAGGACGACCTGCGCTCGGTCAACGGGCAAATCGAATACCTGTTGAAGCAGGCGGTGCAGAAGCGGAAAGGGGAACGGCCGCAGGCGGGGAAGGAGGCGCTCGCTGCACCGTCCGCTACACCACCCGATCCGCCCGAGACTTAGGGCCAGGAAACACAGGGCCCGGCAACCCAGGCATGAATGCCGTGCCACCTTGTGATAACCTTTCAAATCGGAGGGTAAAAGTGAAACGGAAGATCCTCACGGTTGTGATGGCGGCCACGGTCGCATTTTCGCTGGTCAGTTTGACGGCGCAGGAAAAGAAGATGGATGCCAAGAAGGCCGTTAAAGGTGGCATTCTGCATCCGGAAATGGCAGTGGAGCACGGCACCTACGATGCTCCAATGGCCTCGATCGGAACCAAACCCGATCAGCCCTGGTCGACCACATCGGTGGCGGCGGGCGTGGACAGTAAGCCCCAACCCGGGCACGCGGTCACGGTGGTCGGCGAGATCGTGGACTTTTCGTGTTATCTGCAATTGGGCAAGCACGGCGAAAAGCACCGGGCATGCGGGCAGAAGTGCATCAACAACGGGCAGGCCATCGGGTTGCTGTCAAAAGATGGAACGCTCTACATGTTGATGCCCGAAGAGCACGATCCGCGGCGCGATGGCGGCGTGGATGCGAAGGCTTCGGCCGCGGACCACATGGGTCATATCGTGTCGGTGAGCGGCACCGAAGCTGCAGTGAACGGGTATCGCGGCATTTTCGTGCTGGGCCTGACGAAGTAGCGGGAGCGGTGCCAGCCTGGGAATACTCCGATGCAGCGCAGAAACATCATGGCCGGGGCCCTTGCGCTTCCGGCCTTTTTGATTTTAGGATGGGCGGCCGATTCCGATGCGCCGCCGAAGGTGCCCTTGGGCCTGCCGGCGTTTGAATGGCCCAAGGACAACCAGTATTCGGCGGCCAAGGTGGAACTGGGCCGGTACCTTTATTTCGACCGGCGGCTCTCGGTGGACGATTCGGTAAGCTGCTCTTCGTGCCACCAGCCGGAGCACGGGTTCACCGACGGCGCGCCGGTATCCACCGGGATCAAAGCTCAAAAAGGCGGCCGCAGTGCGCCCACCGTCATCAATCGCGCCTACTCGCTGGCGCAATTTTGGGACGGGCGAGCCGCTTCTCTGGAAGAGCAGGCCAAGGGACCGATGGCCAACCCGATCGAAATGGGGAATAGCCACGCGGCGCTGGCGCAAAAGCTAAGCAGCATTGCCGGGTACCGCGCCCTGTTCGCCAAGGCCTTCGGCAGCGAAGAGGTAACCATCGACAAGACCGCCAAAGCCATCGCCTGCTTTGAGCGCACGGTACTTTCCGGCAACGCGCCCTACGACCGGTACAAGCGGGGCGACAAGAGAGCCATGACGCCGGAGCAGGTCCGCGGCATGTCCGTGTTCATCGACAAGGCGAAGTGCGACGCCTGCCACGAAGGCGCCAACTTCACGCTGAATGCTTATGCCAATCTGGGGGTGGGAGCGGATGCGCCCGAACCCGACGTGGGCCGGTACGCCGTGACCAAAGATCCGCGCGACTGGGGCGTATTCAAGACGCCGACGCTGCGCGAGATCGAACATACCGCGCCTTACATGCACGACGGAAGCTTGCAGACGCTGGAAGACGTGGTGGCTTTCTACGACAAAGGCGGGATCAAGAACAAGAACCTGGACGAGAAAATCAAGCCGCTGCATCTGACGGACCAGAACAAGAAAGACCTGGTGGCGTTTCTGCGGGCGCTAAGCGGGGAAGGCTGGCAGAATGCGAAAGCGCCGGCGCAGTTTCCGCAATAGCGCGGCGGCATCGGTTGGTGTCGCCGCCGCCACACGGATAGAAGAACGCCGCCACCAAGTTGATCCGTCCCGGGCGGCAATCCGTCCCGGGCGGCGAGTCGTCCCGGGCTACACCAAACCCAAGAACTTCGGGTCGTACCCCGGAAATACACCCTTCACCGATGGCGTCCCCATGTGCCGCGCCACCAGTTCGCCCAGCACATCGCGGAAGTCGGTGGTCAACGCCAGGTCGCGGCCTTCGTAGAGTTGCTCGGGTTCCAGGCCCGGCCACTTGCCGTAAACCTTACCGCCCTTCACGGCGCCGCCCATCACGAACATGTTGTTGGCGTGGCCGTGATCGGTGCCGCGGTTGCCGTTCTCGCGCGCGGTGCGGCCGAATTCGGACATCGTCACCACCACTACGTCCTGCATGCGGTCGCCCATGTCCTGCCAGAAGGCTGCCAGCGCCTGGCCGAACTCGCGCAGCAGGTTGGCAAGCTGGCCTTCGGAGGCGCGCGCGCCGATCTCGTTCACGTGGTGGTCCCAGCCGCCGATATCGGCGAACGCCATCTCCACGCCAACCTCCGCCTTGATCAGTTGCGCGATCTGCCGCAAGTTGTCGCCGAAGCGGCCGCGCGGGTATTGGGCGCCGCCGGCAGGCGTGTAAGCCTGGTTGAGGATGGATTGCAGCATCGACACCGCTTCAAAAGTCTCCCGGCCCGTGGCGCGCAGAACCGGGTCCCTGGCGTTGGTGTACATCTCCTGGAACTGTCGCGCGGCTTCGGCGTTCGGCACCTGAAACCCCGCAATACTCTGCAGCGCGATGGCCGGCTGAGCGCCGCGCATGGCGCGCGGCAGCACCGGCCCGAGCGAAACGGCGCGCACCGGCGACACCTTAGGCCCCGCACTGCTGTTGCCCGGCGCCTTCGGCAGCGCACGATTCATCCATCCATCGTTGGTGGCCTTCAGCCCGGGCGTGCCGGATTCCATGTAATCCTGCGCGTCGAAATGGGAGCGGGTGGGGTCGGGCGAACCAGCGGCATCCACAATAGCCAGGTGCTGCCCATCGTACAGCGGCTTCAGCGGCGCGAGTGACGGATGCAAGCCGAAGAAGCCGTCCAGATCGATGGCGGCATCGTCGCGCTTGTCGCTGGCCGTACTGGGCCGCCCCACGGCGATCGTGGGGCGCAGGTTGTAGTAGGCCTTCTCGCCATGCGGCACCACCACGTTCAGGCCGTCGGCGGCGCCGCGCTGGAAAATCGCCACCAGAATCTTCTTGCGTGGCGCCGGGGCTTCGCCGGCGTACAGGGCGCGCTGCAGCCACAGCGGCGCGCTGCCCGCGCCCACCATCGCTAAAGCTGAATTGCGGAGAAAAATACGGCGAGTGTTCATCGGTGTAACCTCTTAACCTGACTCCTGCTTCCTACCGCTTCTGAAATTCCGGCGAACCTAGCCCAATCCCGGCCAGAGGGTCGCCGGGCCCGGCCGCCTTGGCGGCTTTCACGTTTACGCCGGGCACGCGGTTGTCCGCAAGCTGCAAGGCAAAATTCATGCGCGCCAACAGACCACCCGAGTTCAACCACTCCTGGCTTGAGTTGGAATACCCGGTCGGCTCCTGCTTGCGGTAAAGCGGCTGGCCCAGTTGCGCCACCTGGTTGACCAGCGGGAACCCGTAATCCACGTCGCCCGCCAGCGCGCGCACCGCGCTCACCACCATCTCGAAGGGGCTCTTCAACTTCGCGCGGTAAGCCCCTTCCGACCAAAATTCCCTGGAGCCGAACATGGTCTGCATCACCGCGCGCAGGTCGCCATCGGTCTTGAGGAAGGTCTGCGCCATGCGGTTCACCAGGCTGGCCGGCGGTTCGTCGGCCACGAAACGCATGGCCAGTTTCCTCGAAATAAAGTGTGCCGTGGATGGCTGCCGCGCCACGATGTCCAGCACTCGCTCGCCATCGCTTTCGCCGCCGCCGGCCGGTATCTTCACGCCCAGCACCACCTTCTCCCCGTCATCGTGTACGCGCCGGTTGAAGATGAACGTTCCGCCGCGCTGTGGCTGGTTGATGGTCCATCCCGTGAAGCAGCGCGCGGCCTCGGTAACGTCTTTCTGCGAGTACCCGCCATCCACGCCAAGCGTGTGAAGTTCCAGCAGTTCGCGGCCGTAGTTTTCATTCAGGCCGCGGCTGTTCTTCCGGCCGCGCAGTTGCGGCGAATCGGGGCCAACCGACTGCCAGTTATCCAGGTAGAACAGCATCGCCGGGCTCTTGGCCGTGGCTTCCAACAGATCGCGGAACTTACCCAAAACGTGCGGGCGGATTACATCGCGTTCGTATTCGGTCACCAGGTAACGGTCTGCGCCCTTGTCCAAAAAGATGTTGAAGTGATTAAACCAGAAATCGTCGAGCACTTCACTGAGCTGGCGGTTGCTATAAACGGCGCGGAGCAGCTTGCCTTCCGTAAGGTCCCGCGCCACCACCTGCTGCGGGCCACTGGCCAATTCGATGCGGCGGCGCAGGTCGGGCGGCGCGATAACGAAAAGGCCCTGTCGCGCAGCCTGGGGCAGCGCCGCCAGCACGTCGTCCTGCTTTTCTTTAGGCAGTGCCTGGAAGGCCGCCAGCCTCTGTTGCGGCGTTCCGGTCCGCAGCGCGCCAGCCTCCTGCGGCGTTAGAAGATCGCGCAGCGGAGTCGCGGCGTTCGTGTTCGTGATCGCACCCGCGTTCGTGTTCGCATTCGCGCTGCCATCACCCTGCTTCCTCTCCGCCCTGGCCACCAGTTTCTGGATCATCAACTTGCGGTCCGGGTCCTGCGGAAACGGGATCTGGCCCTGCACCATCTGGCGCACGGTCTGCGGCGTCGGGTAGTTCCGCACCATCTCGCTGCCGGTCATGTTCAGCGTGTCCAGCGTCTGCAGCTTGCTTTCGAGTACCGGGTTCTCGGCAAGGCGCTCCGGGTGCAACTGCAGGTCCACCCACCGCTTCAAGCCCATGGCCTTCACCCGCTGTGCGTCGCCCGGCAGCGGCCCGAACGTCAAGCGGTTCAGGGCCTGCTGAATCTTCCGATCGTTCGGAAGCTGTTTGAAAAACTGGCGGGCGTCGCTCGCATTCTTCTTGCCGGCGTAGGCTGAAATCCCCGGGAACGCGGCCAGGCACACCGCCGCTGCCAGCGCCAGAACTACTCGATTGCGCATTTTCTAGTTTATCCTTTGTATTAATTTAAACTCGAACCGGGCCAGCGAGTTGCGTCCACGGGCTTAAATGTATGTAAACCGGAAGTCCCGCCGACGCCGGCCAGAGTGCTTGAATTTGCGCATCTGATGCGAATGCAAGTACTCCAGCCCGACTTTTCGCACATTTCCATTGCTAGATGAAGGAATTGATGGCGAGAGCAATAGACCCGTGCCCCCGACCCTGTACAACACGAGTTTCGGGCGCTCGAAAACAAAACTTGGCCGTCAAGCCATGCCCGTAAACCGTTCGTTCCAGAAAGAGAGTGGGCCACCGATAAACGCCGATGAACGCGGATAAAGCAAAGGAGTTTTCTTATCTGCGTTCATCGGCGTTTATCGGCGGCTCTCACCCTTCTCTACGAGGCAAGCAGCCCTGGTATTGCGAAAGTCCCGCTGGCTTCCAGCCAGCGCCTTCAGCTCTTTGGCTCGATCGGAGGCTCGATCGGGCGGCCGCGCACCGCGCCCTCCGTTCGAGCATCCAGGCGCCGCGAAAGGAACGAAGAGGACAAGCGAAGCTCGTTGGCGGCCAGCACGTCTACCTGGGCCGCGGTCCGCTCGGGAACCGGGCGGGGCTCGCTGGTTGGCGCGCCGGCGACGTCCATATTTCGCTTGTCCGCCATAATCAGTGCTTCAGCACATCCTCGAAGAATGCCATGGCGCGGGTGTCGTGAGACTGGCCCAGCGAGTTCATAGCCTGTTTCCGCACCTCCGCGTCCTTGGTCGTCTTTACCATTTGGATCAGCAGCGGCACGCCCTCGCCATCGGGCATGTTCTGCAGCGCGGAGACGGCGCGGCGCCGCACGCTGACGTCCGGGTCGGTTTCGATGGCGTCCTTGAACGCGGCTACCACTTTCGGTCCCGATTTGCGGTTCAACGACGAGATCGCCTGCATGCGCAGCCTGGAGTTTTTGTCGGTGCGCGCGATGGAGATCAGCAGGTCCACCGCATCGGCTTCCCGGCTGCCGCCAAGACCCGAGATGGCCCGTTCCCGCACCCGTTCGCTGGGGTCGCTGGCGATCAGGTTCTTCAGGATCTCGAGGCCCCGCCGGCCGCGCGTCGAGCCCAGCAGCGAAGCCGTCCGCTGCCGCAGCCAGTCCGGCTTGTCGGACGCCACGAAACGCTCGAGTGCGGCATCCGCCGCTGGGTCGGCATGCATGGCGATGGCGGAGATGGCGCCGTTGGTGTCGAACTCGTGTTGCGGCACGTAGGTATTCAACAGCGCGATGCTTTCGGCCGGCTGCACATCGGTGAGCCAGTGCACCGGAACGTCGCCTGCATCGATTTCGCAATTGGGCGACAAAGCGCGGATGCGAGTGACCGCGTTGCCCTCCACGCGAAACAACACCAGCCCATGGTCGGGCGGCTCCAGGTGGATCACACCCTGGCTGCTGAAACCGTCGCGCACGTAGTCGCATCCCAGGTTGGAGGTGCGCACCGCGGGCACCGAGTACATGATCCACGCGGGCTGCGGCTGCGTGGTGAGGAGCGCCTGAACCTCGCGTTGCAGGTTGGCTCCCGGCCGCGTATCGAGCTTGGCATTGATCAGCAGCTTGGGTTGCGCCGCCAGCTTGGGTTGAACCGCCAGTGGCAGCGCGGCCGCCAACACCCAAAGAGCGCGTGTCATCTCAGCAGCTCCGTCAGGTAGTCGGAGGCTTCCTTGGATTTCGACATGCTGCTGGAGTTGGAGAGGCGCTCGACAATCATCAACTTCATCTTCTGGTCCTTTTCGGCGCGCGCCATGTCCACCAGAGCCTTGGCATTGCGCTGTCCGGCGAGCGTGTCGATGATGGACCGCTTGATTTTCTCATCCTGCTCGCCGTTGTAAATCGATACCAGCGAATCGGAGATGTTGGGGTCCTTGTGAGAACCCAAAACCTGCAAAGCCACGCGGCGCAGGTCCGCGTCTTTCTCGGTCTTGGCCACTTCCACCAGCTTGGCTGTGTCGCCGTTGCTGTACATCGATTGCAGAATCTGCCGCTTCACTTCGGGCGAAGTCTCGGTCTGATAAATCTTCCAGAGTTCCGGCTGCCCGTTGAAGTTTCCGAGCTGATGGATAGCCTCCATGCGCAGGTTCGCATCTTTCTCGGTGGTGGCCACCTGCAGCAGGTGGTCCTTGTCGTGGTTGTTGCCGAAAGAGTTGAGGATGGCACGCTTCACATTGACGTCGTTCGAGGCCGCGTAAACCTCCATCAGCACCTGGGCGCCGCGGCCCTCTTTGCGCTTCTCGCCCATATAGCTGATGGCCCGCAATTGCAGGTCGGGATTGCCGGTGCCGCGCGCAATCTGCTCCAGCAGTTGTTCGGCCCTGGGAGAATTGCTCTGCCCCATCAGGTAGACCACCATCTTTTTCAGCTTGGGGGATTGCGTTCCCTTCAGCAGGTTTTCGGCGATGGGGAAGGCCCGTTCGGGGTCGGACTGCATCAGGCCCTGCAGCGCCAGGACCTTTAGATCTTCTTCGGCCACCTGGTCGGGCGACACCGGCTTCCCCCCGGCCTGCTGGACTTCCAGTTCCAACGCCTTGGCATCGTCCAGCCAGCGGCTGCCGGCGTGCAGTTTGCGCAACTCGGCGATGGCGGCCAGAGCCTCGTCGCGGCGCCCCAGTCTGTTGAGCGTGTACGCCTTCCAGTAGAGGGCCCCATCGGCGCGCGTTCCGCCGCGTTGGGCGACGACGCCGAAGTCCTCCAGCGCCTGGTCCCAGCGGTGGCTGTCCAACTCGCTCTGGCCGGCCTGGTACAGGCGGTCATCGCTGGCGTTGGTGCGCATCTTGGCCATGGATGGACCGGAACCGGCAATGCCCTGCGCGAAGGCCATGGGTGCGGCTAGCCCGCTGAAGTTGAAATCCATCTTGGCCAGCTTAGGGCTCAGAAGGTCCAGTTGCGCCTTGGCGGACGCGAGCTGTTCCTGGATGTCGAGGTTCCACTCCACGTCCACGGGATTCTTGAAGGCAAACTTGAAATCCATGTCCCCCTTCATCCCATCCGCGAGGCCGCGTATCTTTTCGTTCAACAATTCCTGGTTCAACAAGTTCTGGTCAAACGGCTCCCACACGGCAGGCGGAGTGGGCGCCATCGGGGCAACCGGCGCTACGGGCGGCGCGGGCGGGGCCTGTGGCCAGGGTGCAGCCTGGGCCATTGGCGCAGGTGGGGCCCATGCCATCGGCGACGGCTGGGCCATCGGCGCAGGTGCGGCCGGTGCGGGCAATGCCATCGGCGAGGGTGGGGCGGGCGGCGCAGGTGGGGCCGGCGGTTGGGCCAATGCCACCATAGTGGCCGCGAACAGGCAGCAAATCGGTTTGATTATTCGAGAGTCGATCATGTCTTATTAACCTTCTTCAAAGTTTCTAGCTTCACCATTTCTGGCTTTACAATTTCTGGCCGGCCGGCTTTGCGGAGGGCGCCGCGGAGGGTGCGGCAGCGGGCGCCGCGGCCGGTGCTTCCTGGTTCCGGACATTTGAGCCCAGCACACGAATCTTGAATAGAATGCCTTGGGCTTCCAGCCGGCTGCGTAATGTACCCAATGCCTCCGGAGAGAGTTCCGAAGGCGAATGCGTGATATCGAGCAGCACGCGCTCCAGTTCGTCCAAAACGCCGGCCATGGCGGTGTCGCCGGTATGGGCAGCGGTTTGGCGGTACAGGCGGTTTTCGCTTACCAGGTCCCCGGCCCGTTCCTGTTCGGCGGAAATGTCCAGATCGCCCTTCGGACTGGCGTTCGCCAACTCGATGAGCACCATTTGCGAGCGCTCCAGATAGTCGCCCACGGCCACCATCAGCACGCGCTGGTTGGGCCGCAAATCGTTGGGCCGCAAATCGCTGGGGTGCAAATCCGTGGGGCGCCTGTCCGCCGCCAACTGCACCCCGGGCTTTTGGCCCTGCGGGAAGAAGCGGCCGGCCACAAATGCCGCCACCATGAGGGCCGCGAAAGCTGCCCCCGCTGCAGCCCATCGCCACTGCGGCCGCAGCCATTTCGGTGTGACCCATTTGGGCGCGACCCAGAGGGTCGCGGCCACGGAGCGGCCGGCGGGGATTCGCCGTTGAATGCGCTGCCATACCTGCTGGCCGTATTCCGCGCCGCGCTCCGGAACGGGCAGCGAATCCACCACGTTCAGCACGCGTTGCAACGAACTGTAGAGTTCGCGGCACTCGCCGCACCCTTCCAGGTGCTGCTCGGCGGTGAGCGTATCGCCCTCTTCCCCGTAGTAAAACAGGATCAGTTGCTCTTCGTTCAGATGGTCTTCATTCAAGTGGTTCATTTTGCCGGACTCACCTTGCGTGATTCACCAGGGGCTCCAGCGCCCTGCGCAGTTTCTGCACGGCGCGGAACACGCTATGCTTGGCCGCCCCGGGTTGGCACCCGAGCACGCGGCTCACATCCTCAATACACATGCCTTCAAAGTGCCGCAGCACGAAGGCGGTTCTTTCCGAAGCGCTCAGATCTTTCATGGCTTCGGTCACCCGTTCACGGACCTGGCCGCTCATGGCCAACCGATCGGGCGTGGCATCGCCGGAGGGCAGCGAAAGCATAGGATCGTCCATTTCCGGATCGGCCGGCGCCAGTTGTTCCGACCGCCGTTTCCGGGCGCGAACCATGTCCAGCGAACAGTTCATGGCGATGCGGTACAGCCAGGTCCCGAAGGCGGCGCGTTCATCGAATTTGCCGAGTTGCCTGTAGGCCCGCAGGAAGCTTTCCTGCACCACATCCTCGGCGTCGGTTTCGTTGCAAGTCATACGAAATGCCATCCGGAACAGAGTGCGGCTGTGGCGTTCCACCAGCACCCCAAACGCGTCGGTATCGCCCGAACGCGCTCTGGCGACGAAAGTTGCATCGGTCAACTCCATCCGGCTGTTCTTTAGACTGTAGGTTTTAGAACCGGTTAGCAAGGAGGGCGCGGCAGACGGGTTGGCAAGCGGCTGGCAACGCCGATTGTGACCCATACCTGCCCGATTCATGGAGCGAAGGGGATTTCGCGACAGGAATCCTGCGTCGTCCATCGCGTCCAGACGCCAGTTTTTAATGTTAGACGGCAAGTTGAGTGATCGGACAGATCGCACGCGACTCTTCCTGGAGGTCTAACCGAACCCCTGCTTGCAGCCCTCCGAGGCTACTTTGATTAACCGGCACCGATTCGAGCAGTGACGTAACGCAGACCGTCTGAGAATTTCCCGAAGAACTTGCAACCGCAAGCTTCGAGTCTCTCCCTAACGTCCGGATCATCAAAGTCTTTGGTATTGCGGTTGAGGAAGCAACTCTCAGGTGGACGGTGAACGTCCAAGTGCGCAAGCACAGATGCCAGCACAATGGCATCTTGACCCGACATACCAAACTCCACCTGTATACTTACCGCCGACCTCAGAATTGCAGCGTCAAGCGAAATAACATCGGCTGTTCGCAGTAGGGCCGAAATCGTGTCACGCAGCCCATCCCGCTCAAATTGCGCACTGGCGATCAAAACGGAAGCTAACGCGTCGAAAGTAGCTGGAACTGCACGATGTGGCTTCGACCTTCCAAGCTCGAAAAGCTGCTTCCGCAGATCGTTACCCAGCCGGGAGCGAGCTTTCTCCTTTCCCAAAATCGCCACGTGCGGTTCGGCCAGGGAGAACGCAGGCACCGCCAGCATGATCCGGCCCTTCGACGCAAGATCGATGATCGCGGCACAGCTATCGCATTCCTCTTGCTGAAGAGATTGCTCAAGCACGAAATTGGATTCGACATAGACCGTCATTGCATCGGATTCATTTCGATGCGAGCGTCCTGCAAGGATCCGCTGAATTCGGACAACCATGCCGAAGAAGGATCCTGCTTCAGGTCGTGATCAGGTCGAGCGATGTCGGTTAACCACGTTAAGACCAGAAGTTCGAATGCTTCTGGTCCGATCTCCGAGGGCTCCTGGTGTAGCTTTTGGAAGTAGGGCTGGAACACGTTTGCAGCATCTATCGTAAACTCGGGCGGCATCTCCGCCGAGTCGGGATGCTCCTGCTTCCACAGGTACATGCGTTCGGGGGTTGCAATGAGAAAATACTTGGCCCAAGGCAGTATGCCGTGTGAGAGCATGTTTTTTCTGAGACGGGCAGCCCAGGACTTCGATGTGCCGCGTCTGCTTTTGACCTCTGCTAACAGCAGAACACGGCCCTCTCGGTCATAGGCAACGAAATCAATCCCGCTGTGTTGTGAAGGCATGATTCTGATCGTACTTCGACGTGCTTCAACCCATTCTCCTACATTTTGACGCCCGACACCTGCTTCCACTCGACCGTGTAGTCGACTGTCGGGGAGTGCCATCCTCGCCCGCGACTATAGCTGTCGATAACAGCCCTCTCACCATCGACCCGCCCGCTCAGATCTTTTGTACCCGGCGCAGGGTGAATAGTTCGGGCTTCATGCTGTCCTGTTCGAAGCGCTTCCAATCGTCGTTGACGTGGATCAGCTTGCCGCTGATGTGGTTGGACTTTTCGGAGGCCAGGAACATCGCCAGTTGAGTCTGCTTTTCAGGGGCGACGCCGCCGGTGTGGCGGACCTTTTCGGCGTCTTCGATCTCCTTGCGGCCCGCCCTTTCCTCGCCGGCCAGCAGGATTTCGTCGGTCATCGTGGTGTAGGAGCCGCCGGGGGCGATGGTGTTGACTTGCACATTGTCATCGCGGACTTCCTCGGCCAGGCACTCTGCGAAACGCACCACGGCCGCTTTCGACCCGGCGTACGCCGTGAAGTACGGGCGCGAATAGGCCGAGCCGCCGCCGGCGATCAGGATGATCTTGCCGGAGCGCCTTTCGATCATCCGCGGCAGCACCAGGCGGCAGGCATTGACCGCGCCGATAAGGTTGGTTTCCACGGTCTGGTTCCACAAAGTGGGGTCGGACGCAAGGAACCGGCCGATGGGGCCCTGCATGCCCGCGGCGGCGATCAGGATATCGGGGCCTTGGAAGACCTCGCGAAACTGGGCCAGGGCGTCGGCTAGCCGGTCCAAGTGGCGCACGTCGGCGCGCAACCCGATGGCGGCGCCGCCGGCCTGCGCGATCTCCAGGACAGCCAGGTCCAGTTCCCCCTGGCTGCGCGCCAGCAGGCCCACTTTGGCGCCGGCTTCGGCAAACCCCATGGCCAGGCGCTTCCCGATGCCCCGTCCCGCGCCGGTGATCAGGACGCCCTTGCCTTGGATTGAGCTGTTCAAATGTCAGTACTCCACGTTGGCGTCGAAGATTCCCGTGACGATGTGGCCGGCGCGCTTCACCTGTACGTAGATGCGGTAAGGGCCGGGCTTGGGAAACCCATAGGGGAATGACACCTCGCTCGATTCAGGGCGGTTTGATTCAAGACGGCTCGATTCAGGTGGTGAAGCCATGCCGGACTGCATCATCATGTGTCCGGCGTGGGGATTGTCGGGCTGGGTAAGGCCGAGCGCCGCCATGGGCACCGATCCGGAAGGGTGAACGTGGGCGAAGACGCTGCGGTCCGCGCTGACGAATGCCGCATGGCCGGGCATGCCCATGTACAACTGCATATCCGGAGCCGGGTGGCCGGCAGGGTCTCCCACGCGGAAGTGGAAGAGGTAAGGCTGGCGGGCGCGAAGCGGCGCCTTTTCGCGGTCCCAGATCATCTGGAAACCATCGGACAACGGGGTCACACTGCGATTGTAATCCGCTTTCGCCAGGGCCGGTCCGGCGCCGGCCGAATCGTCACCGGTCAACGGCTGGCCGGCAATCTCCGGCAGTTGGATCTCGGCCGTGGCGGTTTCACCCAGGCCGTTGGCGTGCACGATATCGCCGTAGAGCGCGTAGCGGCCGGCGGGCATGGCGGGCAAGGGCTGCCGGAAATTGCCGTCGGCCGTGCGCTCCGGGTGCAGGTGCCAGACTTGGTCCATGTCGGGGATGCGGAGCACGTAGAGGTGCATGAGGTGGCCGTGGTCGGGAAGCAGGTCGTCGGTTTTGCGATTCAGCCAGCCGGGGTCGTCCAGGCGCAGTTCCAGGTTTGCGGGCATAGACGTGCCGCCCGCCACCTCAGCCCGCAGTTGGAGCGGCTTGTAGACGTAGCGCCGGTACCCGCCGGCTTCGGAATCCCACCACTGGTTGCCACCCCACAGGACGCCCGCCATCAGCGCTGCCGTTGCGGCCATGACGATGCGCGAACGGCGCACGCGGGCTGCGCTCGGGGCCGCGCCGGGTTCCAGTTTGGCCTCCCGAACGCTGGCGCCGACAATGCTGACGATCCCGAAACACAGCAGCAGGCCGAGCGGCAGCAGAACCAAGCCATCGGACCGTTGCATGGTGAGCACGCGGGCGGAAAGCGCCGGCACGGGCACGGAAAGCGAGCCGGCGCCCCGGTCGCCGTCTACATCCACCTGGACCTTCCAGGAACCAGAGGCCATCAGCCACAGGGTTCCGGTGTAGAACTGCGGGTCTTCCTTCGAGGAGTGGGCCAAGTCGGGAACCGGGCTGAGTTGCTGGCCGCTCTGGCTGAGGCGCAAGGGAACTATGTGGACCTGGCGGACGCCGGGCGACAGGCTGCGGATTTCGATTTCGGCCACCCCGGGGACAATCTGCGGCGGGCGGATGGTGACCAGGAGTTTGTACGGGCCGGCGTCGCCTTCGAAAAAGACATCGGGGCTGCCCACGTGGGCGGCCACGGGAAAAACGCCCACGAGGAAGCAGGCCGCCAAGAAAAAGGCCGGCAGGAAGCAGGCCAGCGGGAATCGCATGGACATCGCCCGATTCATCTCTTGACCAGGCGCATCCAGTTGCCCGCGGCCAGGCCCAGACGCATGCCGAGGATGGCGGTGGCCAGGCCGAGAGCCGCCTGCATCCAAAACTCCGTGCCCGGTTCGCTGCGGACAAATTGGTAGCGCGCGTAGATGGACGACGGGGAAGTGTAGTAGCCGAAATACTTGGCGCCGAAGAACCAGTTGCGCGCGGCGGGGGACATGAGGAAATTGGCGAACGGCCATTGGACGGCAGTGAAGACCGCCAGGAACACCGCGCCCGAGATCAGCGCCTGACGCCAGCCGCCCCAGTGCGCGGTGCGCCGCCAAAGCAAATCGAGTGCGAAGGCCGGGACGATCAGCAGCAGCGGAAACTCCGGCGGCACGAACTGCGTGACCATGTGGTTCACCGGGCCCAGTTTGGGCGCCGCCGGAAACAGCGGCAGAATCCAGCTCATGAGCAGAACGAACACCCCATAGACGCCGGCCACCGCCGTGGCCGCCCACCGGTATCCGCTGGCGCGCGCCACACCGGCCAGCACCAGCGGCGCCACCAACGCCACCACGTAGTAGAAATGCGCGGTGTGCATGAGGCTGCGGACGGTGATTTCCATCTGGACCACCGTGAGGGTGACCAGAATCATGCCGCCGACATAGAGGAACAGCGCGCGCAGTCGAGCCCGTTCCACGCCGCTCGCCCGGTTCATCTGTCCGAGGATGAGGATCAGCGCGCCCACGTGCACCGCCAAAATGCCGGCGGCCAGCACCATGTGGGGCGGGCTGAGGATTTTTACGTCGAGCCCGTAGGCGTTATGCCACCAGTTGTCGAAGGGCGCGGAGGTGATCATGGCGACGCCGCCCCATGCCGAAAGGAAGGCGCCGAGCGGGCCGCGAAAACCCCACATCGTGACCGAACATTGGCGCAGTGGCGACTGGCGGTTGAGCGTGGTGGACAGAATCAGGTAACCGCACGAGATGCCAGCCAGCACGCCGCACAGGTGAATGGCGATATGGGCGGGCGTCCAGAAGGAATCGCGGCCGATGGAACGGTGCCAGGAAATATCCCAGTGGGTGCCCACCATGGCGAAAGTGACAGCGGCGGCGCCGCACCAGACGTACCAGGGCACGGGCCGTGAGAGTGTGGGAGTTGGAGTAGCGATAGCGGCAGACATCGATATCAATTGTAGAATAGACGGGTATGTCGATCCACAACCAACGCGAGTTTGAAAAGCTGCGGGCCATCGGGCGAATCGTGCGGCTGGCGCTGGACCAGACGGCCGGCGCGGTGAAGCCGGGGATCACCACGCGCGAGTTGGACCGGATTGGGGCGCGCGTGCTGGCCGACCACGGAGCCGAATCGGCGCCGCCCAAGGTCTACGGATTCCCGGGTGCGCTGTGTATCAGCGTGAACGAAGAGGCGATCCACGGAATTCCCGGCGACCGGGTAGTCCGCGCGGGCGACCTGGTGAAGCTGGACCTGGTGGCTGAAAAGGATGGTTACTACGCCGACGCGGCGGTGACGGTGGCGGTGGGGGAAGTGAGCGCGACCGCGGCCGCGCTGGCACGGTGCGCGGAGAACGCCTTCCGGCTGGCGGCGAAGGCGGCGCGGGTGGGCAACCGTGTGTATGAGATCGGCCGGGCGGTGGAGCGCGAGACGCGGCGCTGCGGTTTTCAGGTGATGCGGGATTTGTGCGGGCACGGTGTGGGCCGCACCATTCACGAAGCGCCCAGTGTTCCGAATTATCACGATCCGCGGTTCCGCACCAAACTGACCGAAGGTCTGGTGATTACGATCGAGCCGATTATCGCGGCCGGCGGCGGGATTGGGGAATTGCAAAGCGACCGGTGGACCATCAAGACGGCGGACCGGAGTTGGTCCGCGCACTACGAGCACACGGTGGCGATTACGAAAGGCGAGCCGGTGCTGCTGACGGCGTAGCAGCTTTCAGCGGTCAGATTGTGGCTTTCAGCGGTCAGCCATCAGCGGTCAGCTTGAACCCGGAGCGCGCGCCGGTGGGTTTAGCTGATAGCTGAACGCTGATAGCTGAAGGCCTCTCAATGAATGTACCGCGCGGCCTTCGGGTTGTCTTTATTCCACTGCGGGGCTTCGGCGCTGTTGGCAATCTTCAGGATGCCCACGGCGACGGCTAAATCCACCTTCGCCATGTTGTCGTAATCCAGCTTCTGCCATTCGTCGCCGGGCTTGTGATAGTCGGGGAACACGTAACTCACCGACAGCGTGGTGGAGGGGATGCCTATCTCGGCGAAGGAAGCGTTGTCACTGCGCGCGAAGAACGCATCGCTGTTGGTTTCGTGCTTCACCACTTTGATGCCGGCTTCCTCGCCGGCGGTGTTGAAGATGGCGGCGATGTTGGTGTAGTCGAAGCCGGTCAGATTGAACTGCAGCGGTGTGGGGCCTTCCAGGTCGTCGGTCCGGCCCAATTGTTCGAGGTTGATATCGGCAACGGTCTTGGCCACGGGAAAGATGGGGTGCTGGCAGTAGTAGCGCGAGCCCAGTCCGCCCACCTCCTCGCCGAACAGGGTCATGAATAGAATGCTCCGTCTGGGCCGTGCCGGCAATTCGGCCAGGGCGGCGGCGATTTCGATGACCGACGATGTTCCGCTGGCGTCATCGTTGGCGCCGTTATAGATGTGGTCGCCTTCACCCGAACCGCGGACGCCCAGATGGTCGTAGTGGCCCGTGATGACGACGAAGGTGTCCTTCAGATCGGGGTCCGAACCGCGCAGCACGGCCGCCACGTTGCGGAGTTTGACCGGTTGCGCGGCGGGTTGGGCGATGTGCACGGAGAGCGTAGCCTGTTTCATGGTAGCGGCGGCGGTGCGGATGGCCGGGTCGGTCACCACCATGATGGGAATCTTTGCCGAAGGCGCCAGAGCGTCGCGCAATCGGCCGCCGGAGTTAGGGCCGCGGCCAGGGCCCTGACCGCCGGCACGGACCAGCACCACCAGGGCGGCTTCCAGTTTGGCGGCCACGGCAGGAATGCGGCGCGCCGCTTGAAATCCGGCGGCGCCGCCTTCGGGGAACTCGATCAGCAGCACGTTGCCTTTGACCTGGGCCGGGGTCAGCGCATCCAAATCGGCAGGACTGTTGAGCGTCACTTTGACCACCGGCGTGTGAATCAGATCGGCGGCGGCGGGTTCCTGCAAGGTGATGGACCCCTTTTCCGCCTTCACGGTGGATTCGCCGGTTTCCAGGGTAAGTTCCAAGCCGTCGGGATTGGGCGTGACGGATTCAAACGACGCGGTTTGAAAATAGCCATCGTCGCCCACAGGTTCGAGGCCGGCGCGGCGGAACTGTGCGGCGATGAATTCGGCGGCGATGTCCAGTCCCGGCGAAGGCGTGCCGCGGCCCTGCAGGGCGTCAGAGGCCAGAAAGGAGACGTCGGCCTTCAGGCTGTTCGGGGTGAGGCGAAGGGCGATCTGCTGCGCCGTGGGCGACAACTGGGCGTGGGTGGACGCGGCCACGATGGCCAGGAAGAGCAGAGTGCGGCGCATGTGGTTCCATTATCAAGTAAATATTAAGTTGACTTTTTCCCCTGTCTGGCCTATACCTAGTCTAGACAGTGGAACATGACACAACACAGCACGACAGTACGCGCCAGTCCGGAACTGCTACCCGGCACTCTCTACCTTTTGATCCTGCGAACGCTGCATGCCGGACCGCTTCACGGCTACGCCATTGTCAAACGCGTGAAGGAAGCCTCGAAAGACGGCATATCGATCGAAGACGGGTCGCTCTACCCGGCTCTCAACCGCATGCTCGTCAAGGGATGGCTGGCGGCGGAATGGGGCACCTCCGAAAACAACCGCAAGGCAAGGTTTTACCGGCTCACCCCGGAGGGCCGCAAGCAACTGGAGCATGAGTCGCAAGAGTTCGACCGCATGGTGCGGTCCATTCAACTGGTTTTGCGCACCACATAGATTGAGGAGGCGACGATGGGGCTGTGGAAAGAAACTCTGCGACGAGCGGGTTATCTCTGGGGCCGCGCGCGTTTCGAGCAGGAACTCGATCAAGAGATTCAGTTCCACCTGGAGGCGCGGGTAGCGGAACTGGAACAGGCCGGAATGCCCAACCGGGCCGCCATGGCGAAGGCCCGGCGCGAGTTTGGCTCCGGCGCGCGCGTCCGCGAAGAGGCGCGGTCGGCGTGGCAGTTCGGGTGGCTGGAAGACGTTGGCGCGGACCTGCGGTACGGGTTGCGCACGATGAGTCGCAGCCCGGGGTTTACTGCCGTGGCGGTGCTTTCCCTGGCGCTCGGCATCGGAGCCAACACCGCCATCTTCAGCCTGATCGACGCCCTGATGTTGCGCGCGCTGCCGGTGACGGAACCGGAGCGGCTGGTGGAACTGCTGACCAACCGCGGTGGCGCCAGCCGCCCTTTCAATGCCTTTTCCTGGCAGACTTACCAACATCTGCGCGATGCCAACACGGTTTTTTCGGGACTGATCGCGGCGCCCACGGACCGGTTCTACACGCGCGCGCAAGGTAGCGATCCGGAACGCTTGGAAGGTCAATTCGTGACCGGCAACTTTTTCCCGGTACTGGGCGTGAAGGCCGAACTCGGGCGGCTGATTGGTCCGGAGGACGATCGCATGGGCTCGCCCGCTCCAGTGGTGGTGGTGAGTTGGCAATACTGGAACAGCCGCTTCAGTCTGGACCCGGGGATTCTGGGTAAGGTCATCCAGGTGGAAGACCAGCCGCTGACCGTTGTGGGGGTGACGCCCCGCGAGTTCTTCGGTCTCCAGATGGGCTCGCGGCAGGACCTCTCGCTGCCGCTGGCGATGGAGCCGTTGCTGCATCACCCGACCTACACCAGTTCGGCCGGCTACAAGTGGCTGCGGCTGATGGGGAGGTTAAATCCGGGCGTTGGGCTGCCTGAGGCGCGCGCGGAACTCAACGGTCTGTTTCGCCAGACGCTGGAAGCCGAAGCGGCGGTCAATGACACCCAAACCCGAGCCCAGACGTTGAACTGGAAACTTCAGGTGGAGCCGGCCGGGGCGGGCCTGTCGCGCCTGCGCAGCCAGTTTTCGCGCCCGCTGCTGGTGTTGATGGGCGTGGTTGGTCTGTTGCTGCTGATCGCCTGCGCCAATGTGGCCAGCATGTTGTTGGCGCGTTCGGCGGCGCGGCAACGCGAACTGGCGGTGCGCCGGGCGCTGGGCGCGGGCCAGTTGCGCCTCTTGCGGCAATTACTGGCGGAAGCGCTGCTGCTATCGGCCATAGCGGCGGGCTTGGGAATCTGGCTGGCTTACTTCGCGAGCAACGCGCTGGTGGCGCTGATGGCCACGGGCAGACTGCCGATTACGCTTCGCATCGAGCCTGACGGGCGCGTCCTCTGGTTTACGGTTGCGGTTGCCCTGCTGACCGGAGTTCTGTTCGGCCTGGCACCCGCCGCTCCCGCCATGGCAATGACCCATGCGCCAGCCTTGAACCCGGCGCCCAGAGGTCTGGGCGGCACCAGACTGCGGCGGCTGCTTGGCAGAGCGATGGTGGTCTCGCAGGTGGCGCTCTCCGTGGTGCTGCTTACGGCAGCCGGCCTGTTTGCCGGCAGCTTAAGAAACCTCGAGAACCTGAACCTGGGGTTCGATCGCGACCATGTTCTGCTGGTGGCGCTCGAACCGGCGCGCAGCGGGTACACCGCGGAACAGCTTGCGCGCGGCTATCGCGAACTGCTGGAGCGGTTCCAAGCCATCGCCGGAGTGCGCTCGGCCAGTCTCTGCTGGATTGCGCCGGTTTCAGGGGGCGGCACCATGCTTTCGCCATCCTCGGTGGAGGGGTACGTCTACCGGCCGCAGGAGAGCCGGACGCTCTATATAAACTGGGTTGCGCCGCGGTACTTCGAGACGCTCGGCACACCGCTGCTGGCCGGGCGCGATTTCAATATGCAGGACGACGGCATGCGGGATGGCCGGCGCCGTCCCCTGGTCGCATTGGTGAACCGGAGGATGGCCGGCTATTACTTTGGAGATCGAAACCCCATTGGCCGGCACGTTACGTTTGGAGAGAAAGCCTACGAAATTATCGGCGTAGTGGAGGACTCGAAGTATCTGG
>Ga0210402_10001416_pt1 | contig 24770 bp, 17 predicted proteins | sample IncBWC7MmetaG_FD_161055 | JGI IMG/M metagenome (GOLD analysis project Ga0210402, IMG submission 161055) | Forest soil microbial communities from Barre Woods Harvard Forest LTER site, Petersham, Massachusetts, United States - Inc-BW-C-7-M | ecosystem: Environmental > Terrestrial > Soil >... | reverse complement strand
ACGGCATCGGCAGGCCCCTCCTGCCGACAGCTCAGACCTGTCACCTATCCACCCGGTCAACTCTGTTACCAATCTACCCGGCTCGTACATCACCCCAGCCCTCTCCCCGCGAGCGGGGAGAGGGAGGGACCCCTGGCGCATCGGAGATGCGCCACCCGACAGGCGCACGCACGCGTGCGCCGAGAGGGGCGGAAGGGTGAGGGGCGGGCCGGCGACGGATCTGGGTAGATTTGGCGCGCAGAACTACTGAACCGGACAGCCTTGGCACGAGGCCTGTCCTCGGGCCGCGCGGAGCGCGGACCCGTGGGCCGGCATGGACGATGGAGGGTTACTCCGGGTGCATTATCCGAATGAGTCCGAGCGCTAGGTCGATGGCAATCGTGCGCGTCACGAGAAATCTCCCGACTCTCGACCCGTCCGATCGCGAAAGAGCCTAGCCCTTGGCGCGGCGGGGTCCGGCTGGCGGCGACGGCGCGGCGGGGTTAGGGTGGTGGCGACAGCGGCCATGCGGGAGGACGGTGATGGTGACGGCGTTCACGACCGCGATCGAGGCCTGGGACAAAAGATGGGCGACCGCCGAGGGGCGCGCCGACTGGCTCGAGCCCGAGCCCGACGTCATCGCGCTTTTACCGGAGCTGAAGGCGCGCGGCGCCCGCACCGCACTCGATCTCGGCTGCGGGGTCGGCCGGCACGCGCTCCTTCTCGCCGAGCATGGCTTCGCCGTCGAGGCGATCGACGGCAGTGCGAAGGGCCTCGCGGTCGTGCGCGAGACGGCACGGGCCCGCGGCATCTCCTTGGGCGTGCGCCAGGGAACGGCCGATGCGCTGCCGTTTGACGATGGCAGCTTCGATTTTGTGCTGTCGTGGAATGTGATCCACCACGGGACCTTGGGCGATGTCGGGCGGCGGCTGGCCGAGATCTGGCGCGTGCTGAAGCCCACGGCAATCTTCCAGGGCACGATGCTGCCGACGCGCAACATCAATTACGGAAGTGGCCGCGCCGTCGCCCCCGACACCTTTGTCCGCGACCGGGTCGAGGAACGCGGGCACCCGCATTTCTATTGCGATGCGGCGACCCTGGTTGCGCTATTCGCCGGCTTCGAGCTGCTGTCGCTGAAGCAGCAACTGCAGCGCAAGCCCGGTTCCTGGCACTGGCACATCATTGCCGAACGCCAGCCGTAGCGGCAACGCAACGTCACCATATTCGCAACACACATTTGGGGTATAGGCTGCGAGGCTTCATAGGGGCGCGCGCTAGAGCGGTTTTCGATCGGGTTGCTGCAGCCTCCGATCCCGTTCGTCGGTTTGGCGCGCATCACCGCGATGCAATGTGGTCGGACACCCACTCTAGCCCTCGGCATACCAACATGAACCCGGAAATGGCCTATTTTATTCGTCCCTGCTCCCTCCCTCAGAACCCCGCTTTCCCTCCCTGCAAAACGCGAGAGTTGGGCGCTCAAGCCTTTGACGTTGCACGCTTTACCGGGAACAGAACCGAATTTCCTCCCTGCTCTCAGGGAGGAGAGCTAGGCGGCGCGCCGGCGGCTTCGTACGCGGGTGTCGGCGCCGCGGTCCTCGTCGAAGAGCTCGGCGAGCTTTTCGAGCATCACACCGCCCAATTGCTCGGCGTCGACGATCGTGACGGCGCGGCGATAGTAGCGGGTCACGTCGTGGCCGATGCCGATCGCCGTCAATTCGACCTCGCCCAGGCGCTCGATCTCACGGATCACCTCGCGCAGATGCTTTTCGAGGTAGTTGCCGGGGTTGACCGAGAGGGTGGAGTCGTCGACCGGCGCGCCGTCGGAGATCACCATCAGAATGCGGCGCTGCTCGGCGCGGCCGCGCAGCCGGTCATGCGCCCAGACCAACGCCTCGCCGTCGATGTTTTCCTTCAAGATGCCCTCGCGCAGCATCAATCCGAGATTGCGCCGGGCGCGCCGCCAGGGGGCGTCGGCCGATTTGTAAACAATATGGCGGAGATCGTTGAGCCGCCCCGGATTGGGGGGCTTGCCGGCGCCGATCCAGCGCTCGCGCGCCTGCCCGCCCTTCCAGGCGCGGGTCGTGAACCCGAGGATCTCGACCTTGACCCCGCAGCGCTCCAGCGTGCGGGCGAGGATGTCGCCGCTCATCGCCGCCACGGTGATCGGCCGGCCGCGCATCGAGCCCGAATTGTCGATCAGCAGCGTGACGACGGTGTCGCGGAACTCGGTCTCGCGCTCGCGCTTGTAGGCCAAGGGCAGGATCGGGTTGGTGACGACCCGCGACAGGCGGCCCGCATCGAGCAGGCCCTCGTCGAGATCGAACTCCCAGGCGCGGGTTTGCTTGGCCATCAGCCGGCGCTGCAGCCGGTTGGCGAGCCGCGCGATGACGCTCTGCAGGTGCGAGAGCTGCTGGTCGAGCAGATGGCGCAGCCGCGATAGCTCGTCCGCGTCGCACAGCTTGTCGGCTTCGATTACCTCGTCCGACGCGACGCTGAAGGCACGGTAGACCGCGGCCTCGTCGGGGCGGCGCGGCATTTGCCCCGGACGGCCGGGGCGCCCCGGGTCGTCGTCGCTCGAACCCGGCATCATCTCGCCGTCGCCGGCCTCGGCCGCATCCTGCGCGTCCTCGGCCTCGCCGTCCATCGGCGAGCCATCGGGCGAGTCCTGCGCGCCGGAGGTGGCGCCCTCGCCCTCGCTCTGGTTCTCGCCTTCGGCGTCCTCGCCGCCCTCCTGCTCCTCGCTGTCGGCTTGATCATCGACATCGCCGAGATCGAGATCGAGATCTTGCAACAGCCGACGAGTGGCCCGGGCGTAGGCGTCCTGGTCGAGGATCGTGCGGTCGAGTTCGCCGAAATCCTTGCCGATCCGGCCTTCGAGCCACGGACGCCAGAGATCGACGACGCGTCGTGCCGCGGGCGGCGGCCGTTCCTTGGTCAAGGCCTCGCGGGTCAACAGGCGCACCGCTTCCGCCATCGTGCTGTCGGTGCGCTCGGTGATCCGCTCAAACCCTTGCCGTCGGTATTGCTCCTCGAGCATCGCCCCGAGATTGGCGGCGACCCCGGCCATGCGCCGGGAGCCCAGCGCCTCGACCCGGGCCTGCTCGACCGCCTCGAAGACCGCCCGCGCCAAAGGCGAGCCGGGCACGCGTTTGCTGTGCACCGCATCGTCGTGATAGCGCAGCCGCAATGCTACGCTGTCGGCGGCGCCGCGCAGCTGTGCCGCCTCCTCGACCGGCAGGTCGCGCGGCGGGTTTGGCAGCCGCACCCGTGCGCCGCTCACTCCTGCCGCCTCGGGCCCGAAGCCAACCGTCACGTCGTCGCGCTCGGCGATCGCGCGCAACGTCGCCGCTGTCGCCCGCTTGAAGATCTCGGTCGGCGAATACTCCTGGGCCATCAGCACTCTACATCAACGTCGCGTTGACGCTGGTTTCTGCCAATTCGGTGCCGAAGCAACGCTGGTAATATTCGGCTACCGTCGGCCGCTCCATCTCATCGCATTTATTGAGAAAGGTCAGCCGGAAGCCGAAGGCAAGATCGCCGAAAATCTTCGCATTCTCGGCCCAGGTCATGACCGTGCGCGGCGACATCACGGTCGAGATGTCGCCGTTGATGAACCCGGCCCGGGTGAGGTCCGCGAGCGCCACCATAGCACTGATCGTGCGCCGCCCCGGTTCGTCGTCATAGCTCGGCACCTTCGCCAGGACAATGTCGACCTCTGAGTCGTGCGGCAGGTAGTTCAGTGTGGCGACGATGTTCCAGCGATCCATCTGGCCCTGGTTGATCTGCTGCGTACCATGATAGAGACCGGTGGTGTCGCCGAGCCCGACGGTGTTGGCGGTCGAGAACAGCCGGAAATGCGAGTGCGGGCGGATCACGCGGTTCTGGTCGAGCAGAGTGAGTTTGCCCTCGACTTCGAGCACTCGCTGGATCACGAACATGACGTCCGGACGGCCGGCGTCGTACTCGTCGAAGCACAGTGCTACCGGGTGCTGCAGCGCCCAGGGCAGGAGACCCTCGCGGAACTCGGTGACCTGCTTGTTGTCGCGCAGCACGATCGCATCCTTGCCGACGAGATCGATGCGGCTGATGTGGCTGTCGAGATTGACCCGGATGCAAGGCCAGTTCAGCCGGGCCGCGACCTGTTCGACATGGGTGGATTTGCCGGTGCCGTGATAGCCGCAAATCATCACGCGCCGGTTGAAGGCGAAGCCAGCGAGAATTGCCAGCGTGGTGTCGTGGTCAAACCGGTAGGCATCGTCGAAATCCGGGACGTGCTCGCTCGCCTGGCTGAACGCCGGAACCTGGAGATCGCTGTTGATCCCGAAGGTCTGCCGGACCGAGATCGTGATGTCGGGTTGTTCCAAGGGGAACGCGCTGGGGGGCGCCGTTGGCTGAACGGGTGGCATTCTTCTCTTGTATCCTGATAGTTGAGCGGGGGAATTTGACGACCGCCACTCGATTGTTCAACTAAAATAGCTGGCTTTCAGAGTGGCGTAAGCCTGATTGATGATCTTCAGCTTCTCCTCGGCCACCTTGTCTCCGCCATGCGCGTCGGGATGGTGGAGCTTGACGAGCGCCTTGTAGCGCGCCTTGAGGCGCACCGGGGTGAATGGAGGCTCGATCTCGAACACGGCAAGGGCCTGTTCGCGAGCAGACCCGGCACGCTGGGCAGCGTGGCCCGCGCGTTGGCCATTCCGCCGGCCGGGATCATGGGACCGGCCGGCACCACCGGGGAACACGCCGAAATAGTCGCGGATGCGTTCGGCATAACCGGGGCTGTGGCGGGCTCCCAACCTCCAGCTCGGGCGCTGCCAGACCGTGTCGTGGCGAACTTCAGCCTCAACCTCGCGATCGCTCATCCCGGCATAGTAATTCCACGCGGAGTTGTACGCGCGGACATGGTCAAGGCAGAACCAATAGTAGTCCTGCAACTGCAATCTTGATTTTGGCGCGCGAAAGTCGCCCCCCGCGAGGCAGCCGGGGTGATCGCAAGGCCGTGCCGGCGCGTCGGCCTCTGCCGCAAAAACGGGATCGAGAAACAGGCGTCGCATCGAGGTCAGTATGGGAGGAGCGTCGCCGGCTGACAAGACGGCCACACAGCCCACCGTGGTAGGCAGGGCAGGGTTGCGGCAGGCGCACATGCCGTCGCCACGCCAAAGAGAAAACCGCCTGCCCGCGGTTGGGCGGACAGGCGGCTTAGGGAAAGTCCTGTCGGCCGGCTCAGAAATCCATGCCGCCCATTCCGCCGCCCGGCGGCATTGCCGGTGGGGTCTTTGGTTCGGGCTTTTCGGCGACCATCGCCTCTGTGGTGATCAAGAGACCCGCCACCGACGCGGCATCCTGCAGAGCATGCCGAACGACCTTGGTCGGGTCGATGATGCCGGCCCGGATCATGTCGGTGAACTCGCCCTTCTGAGCGTCGTAACCGTAGTTGTGGTCTTTGCTGTCGAGCAGTTTGCCGACGATGATCGAGCCGTCGGTGCCCGAGTTCTCAGCGATCTGCCGGGCCGGGTACAACAGCGCCTTCTTGACGATATCGATGCCGACTTTCTGGTCGCTGTTCGCCGGCTTGAGGCCGTCCAGAACGTGGGCGGCATAGAGCAGCGCCGCGCCACCGCCGGCAACGACGCCTTCCTCGACCGCGGCGCGGGTCGCGTGCATCGCGTCATCGACCCGGTCCTTCTTTTCCTTTACCTCGATCTCGGTGGAGCCGCCAACCCGGATCACCGCGACCCCGCCGGCGAGCTTCGCCAGCCGCTCCTGGAGCTTTTCGCGGTCATAGTCCGAGGTCGTCTCTTCGATCTGCTGGCGGATCTGCGTGCAGCGGCCCTGAATGTCGTCCCTTGCGCCGCCGCCGTCGATGATCGTCGTGTTTTCCTTCTCGACGCGCACTCTCTTCGCGGAACCCAGCATGTCGAGCGTGACGTTTTCGAGCTTGATCCCGAGGTCCTCGCTGATCACTTGTCCGCTGGTTAGAATCGCGATGTCCTCAAGCATGGCTTTGCGGCGGTCGCCGAAGCCCGGCGCCTTGACGGCGGCTACCTTGAGCCCGCCGCGCAGCTTGTTGACGACGAGAGTGGCGAGCGCCTCGCCCTCGACATCCTCCGCAACGATCAGGAGCGGACGCCCGCTCTGCACCACTGCCTCGAGGACCGGCAGCATCGCCTGCAATCCCGACAGCTTCTTCTCGTGGATGAGGAGGTACGGGTTCTCCAGCTCGGCGATCATTTTCTCGGCGTTGGTAACGAAATACGGCGATAAATAGCCGCGGTCGAACTGCATGCCCTCGACAACATCGAGCTCGGTCTCGAGGCTCTTCGCCTCTTCGACCGTAATCACGCCCTCATTGCCGACCTTCTGCATCGCCTGGGCGATCATCTCGCCCACCTCGCGCTCACCATTGGCCGAGATCGTACCGACCTGGGCGATCTCTTCGTTGGTCGAGATTTTCTTCGAACGTTTCTTGATGTCCTCTACGACTGCTGCGACCGCGAGGTCGACCCCGCGCTTCAGATCCATCGGGTTCATGCCGGCCGCGACCGCCTTAGCTCCCTCCCGCACGATCGCCTGGGCCAGGATGGTCGCGGTGGTGGTGCCGTCGCCGGCCTGATCGCTGGTTTTCGACGCGACCTCGCGCACCATTTGCGCGCCCATATTCTCGAACTTGTCGGCTAGTTCGATCTCTTTGGCGACCGTGACGCCATCCTTGGTGATCCGCGGCGCCCCAAATGATTTGTCGAGGACGACGTTGCGGCCCTTCGGCCCCAAGGTTACCCTGACCGCATTGGCTAGAGTATCGACGCCACGCAGCATCCGTTCGCGTGCGTCTCCATGAAACTTGACGTCCTTAGCTGCCACTTTCCATCTCCCTTATTGAGCAATCACACCCATGATGTCGGATTCTTTCATGATGATCAGCTCTTCGCCATCGAGCTTGACCTCGGTGCCTGACCATTTGCCGAACAGAACACGGTCGCCCGTCCTGACATCCATCGGTTGCAACTTGCCATCCTCGCCGCGCGCGCCGGGACCAGCCGCAACCACCTCACCCTCCATCGGCTTCTCCTTCGCAGTGTCGGGGATGATAATCCCGCCTACGGTCTTCTCTTCCGATTCAACCCGCCGAATCAGCACGCGGTCGTGCAATGGACGAAACGCCATGAATACCCTCCTCGCACCCAACTTCGCTTGCCGGAATTAGCACTCTTTCCTAGAGAGTGCTGCTCAGATAAATCGGTCGTCCGACCTTGTCAAGAAGCGGTGCCCAGGCAACGGGTCGTGCGGAACAGAAGCGGGCGTTGCTGAGAGGGGTTTTGACAAGAGAGCGGGCAGGGCGCACTCTTCGACGGCTTATCATCTGAACAATTGCCACTGACGAGTCCTCAAATGTCGCGAACCGTAGATTGGGAGATCCCGGGGGAGATCCAGCCGAAGCCCGGGGATTGCGCGTTCGATCTGGACCGTGCGCTGGGCGCGGTGCTGGGCTTGCGGGCGATGATCCCGGAGGACGCATTCACCGCCGGGACGCTCGGCACCGAACGGGCGGGCAGCGGTGTTCTGATCCGTAGGGATGGCCTTGTTCTGACCATTGGCTATCTGGTCACGGAAGCGGAGACGATCTGGCTCACTTCGGCGGAGGGCGGCGCTGTTCCTGGTCATGTGCTTGCCTACGACCAGGAAACCGGCTTTGGTCTGGTCCAGGCGTTGGGGCGCCTGAACACGCCGTCGATCGATCTCGGCATCGGGCTGCGCGTCGGCGCGGGTGATCGCGCGATCATGGCCGCCGAAGGCGGGCGGCGCCATGCGATCGCCGCGCGGGTGGTCGCCCGGCAAGAATTTGCCGGCTATTGGGAATACGTGCTCGATCGCGCGATCTTTACTGCACCCGCCCACCCCTTTTGGGGCGGTGCGGCTCTGATCGGCGCCGATGGCCGGCTCATCGGGATCGGCTCGCTTCATGTACAGAATGCCAACGGCCGCGAACTGCGTCGCGACGTCAACATGGTGGTGCCGATCGACCTGCTGCCGCCGATCCTCGACGATATGCTGACCTATGGACGCCCGAACCGGCCGCCCCGTCCTTGGCTCGGTCTCTATGCTCAGGAAGTCGAGGATGCGATAATCGTCGCCGGCCTCGCCGAGCGCGGTCCCGCGGGAAAGGCCGGATTGCGGCCTGGTGATCGGATTCTCGGCGTGCGCGAGGATTCGGTCGCAAGTCTCGCCAGTCTGTGGCGCAAGGTCTGGGCGAGCGGCTCGGCGGGTAGTGAAGTGGTGCTGCAGGTCAGGCGTGATAACGAGACCTTGACGGTTCGTGTCCTCTCGGTCGACCGAACACAATTCCACAAGGTGCCCAAGCTGCACTGAGCACTGGGCCGCCGGCGCTGGACGGCGCGGGTGGAGTGGCCGCACGACGGGTCGGCCCTTTCTAATAACCACACCGGAAGCTTGTGTGAACGGATTGGCTGCAGCCGCCCAATTTCAATTCGTTCACAAGCTCGGGAAGCCCGGTCCATCGCTCCAGTGAACGAGCGATCCGGGATGATGCGGGCTGGCGGATGATCCTACGACCCATGGTTGTCCGATATATGACGGCCCGCTGCACCTGCAGCGGGTCTGCAGCGGGAACTCCTCTTCAGATTGAAAGGCGCGAATCCGGCCGGGCCGGCCTTCCTGCGCACCTACTTCGGCAGTCTAGTCCTCACCACATCAACGACAGGCGCCTCCCTCGCGTTAGCGAGGCTCCACCAGGCGTCGCGTCAGCCTTGATCTATTATGCCAATTGGGCAATTTTATGGTGCGCAATTAACCGAGAACACCTTTGACCGCGTGCACCGGTCCCGCCACCCTATCAGATTGACATCTCCCCAGCTTTTCCCCGATAGGAGCAATCGTTCGTCAGCTTGAGAAGAATGTCCCGTGACCATCGCTGCCGCATGTCCGGCTATTGCCGGCGTGCTATCTAGGCACCTGAAGCGTTTGGAAGCCGAGGCAATCGGAATCATGCGCGAGGTCGCGGCGGAGTTCCGCAACCCCGTCATGCTCTATTCGATCGGCAAGGATTCGAGCGTCATGGTGCATCTCGCGCACAAGGCGTTTGCTCCCGCAAAGCTGCCATTTCCGCTTCTGCACATCGACACCGGGTGGAAATTCCGCGAGATGATCGCCTTCCGCGACGCCACCAAGCGCCGGCTGGGGCTCGATCTTTTGGTGCACATCAACGAGGAGGGCAGGGCGCGCGGGATCAGCCCCATCGCCTCGGGCTCCGCACTGCATACAGCGGTTATGAAAACCGAAGCGTTGAAGCAAGCGCTTGATCGGTATCGCTTCGACGCTGCGCTTGGCGGGGCGCGGCGCGACGAGGAGAAGAGCCGAGCCAAGGAGCGCATCTTCTCGTTGCGCAGCGCCGAGCATGGCTGGAACCCCAGAAACCAGCGCCCTGAGCTGTGGCGGCTCTACAACACGCGGCTCGGAGAGCGGGAATCGATGCGCGTCTTTCCGCTGTCGAACTGGACCGAGCGCGACATCTGGGAATATATCGCAGCAGAGGAAATCGCCGTCGTGCCCCTCTATTTCGCTGCGCTGCGGCCGGTCGTCCGACGCGGCGACGTATGGATCATGGTCGATGACGAGCGCCTCCCGCTGGAGCCCGGCGAGCGCCCGCACATGCAGCGCGTGCGGTTTCGCACCTTGGGGTGTTATCCGCTGACCGGGGCCATCGAATCGGTTGCCGCCACCCCCACTGAAATCGTCGCCGAGCTAAAGGAATTGCGTCGATCGGAACGCCAGGGGCGGCTGATCGACAGCGACGAGGAAGCGGCAATGGAACGCAAGAAACGCGAGGGCTATTTTTGACGGTGCAAAGGTCTGGAGATGCGGAAAACAGCGACAAGGATTTGCTGCGCTTTCTGACCTGCGGGTCGGTCGATGACGGCAAATCCACTTTGATCGGCCGGCTACTATACGATTGCGCTCTGATCCTAGACGACCAAATGGCAACCTTGGAGCGCGAATCACGGCGCTTCGGGACCGCCGGCGAGGACATCGATTTCTCGCTGCTGATGGATGGCTTGGAAGACGAGCGGCAGCAGCGCATCACGATCGACGTCGCCTACCGGTTTTTCGCGACGCCCGCGCGTGCTTTCATTGTCGCTGACACCCCGGGTCACGAACAGTACACCCGTAACATGGCGACCGGGGCTTCAACTAGTGATCTCGCCGTTATTCTCGTGGATGCGCGCAAAGGGATTCTGTCGCAGACCAAGCGGCACGCCTTCATTTGCTCGTTGCTGGGAATTCGCCAAATCGTACTGGCTGTCAACAAGATGGACCTCGTTGGTTTCGAGGAGAGCAGCTTCGAGGGGATCGCTACGCAGTTTTCGGCCTTTGCGATCGGATTGGGCGACTTGTCCGTCAGAGCGATCCCGCTGGCGGCGCGATTTGGCGACAACCTCGCCGCGCCGTCGTCCCGGATGCTGTGGTATCACGGACCGACATTGCTGGAACATCTTCATTCAGTCGAGGTTGGCAACGGCGGCAGCGGGCGGCCTTTCCGCTTCCCGGTGCAATGGGTTAATCGCCCGGACGCCGAATTTCGCGGCTATTGCGGCATGATCGTTTCGGGGACGATCGCACCCGGCGAGCGAGTGTTGATCTCGGGCTCGGAACGTTCGGCCCGGATCAAAGAAATCGTGACTTCTGACGGGACCCTCGACATGGCGCAAGCCGGCGACGCGGTCACCTTGACCTTGGAGAGCGAGATCGACATCGCCCGCGGTGATCTTCTTGCCGATCCCTGCGCCCCACCCGAATTTGTCGATCAGTTCGCCGCGCATGTGATCTGGCTGAGTGAGCAACCCCTGGTCCCCGGCCGCTCCTACCTGCTCAAGATCGGAACGCGGATCGTGCCGGCCACGGTGACCGCGCTCAAGCACCGCGTCGACGTCGACACGCTGGCGCATCTGGCGGACCGGACGCTGAGATTGAACGAGGTCGGATTTTGCAACCTGTCGACAGCGGTGCCCATGGCGTTCGACCCCTACGAGGTCAACCGCGACACCGGTGCCTTTATCCTGATTGACCGCTTCACCAACGAGACGGCGGGGGCGGGAATGATCGCCTTCGGGCTGCGGCGCGCCAGCAACCTGCACTGGCAGACGCTGACCGTTGGACACGAACAGCGCGCGGCGTTGAAGGAGCAACGCGCTGCGGTGCTGTGGCTGACCGGCCTGTCGGGCGCCGGTAAATCGACTATCGCCGATTTCGTCGAGAAAAAGCTGCTGGCCTGCGGGCGGCACACGATGTTGCTCGACGGCGACAATGTGCGCCATGGGCTCAACCGTGATCTCGGGTTCACCGATGCGGATCGCGTCGAAAACATCCGGCGGGTCGGCGAAGTCGCCAAGCTGATGACTGAGGCCGGGCTGATTGTAATCTGCTCGTTCATCTCGCCGTTTCGCGCCGAACGGCAGATGGTGCGGGAACTGACCGAGCCCATTTCTTTTCTCGAGATCTTCGTCGATACGCCACTCGACGAGTGCATGCGGCGCGATCCGAAGGGCCTCTATGCCAAAGCTAGGGCCGGTCGGCTCGAACATTTCACCGGTCTGGATTCGCCCTATGAGGCGCCCCAACACCCCGAATTGCACGTGACGACGGTGGACAGCTCGCCCGAAAGGATCTCAGAGCGTATTCTCGACGAATTACGCCGCCGTTCCATCATCTGAGGTTGGGCACGCATCCGTTAGTTCCTGGATCACGGCAGCAAGGCTTGCGCGCCATGGCGAAGGCGAGACTCCGAAAGCTTGCTCGATCCGGCGGCAATCGAGAACCGAGTTCATCGGGCGTTGCGCCGGCGTCGGGTACTGCTCGGTAGCGATCGGCTCGATTTTCGGACGCGGCGCCAGCTGGGGGACTGCCGATTCGAATATCGCTTCGGCAAAACCGTGCCAGCTGATCGCCGCATCGCCGGCGAAATGGTAGGTACCCCATCGGGCTTCGCCTCTTGCGATGTATTCGGCAATCGCGATCAACGCCGCGGCGATGTCGGCGGCGGCAGTCGGGCATCCGCGCTGATCCGCGACGACGCGTAATACCGGGCGCTCGCCGGCAAGCCGCAGCATTGTTTTGACGAAATTCATTCCGGACGCGCCGAAAATCCATGCGGTACGCAGGATCACGTGCTGCTCCAGCGCTGCCCGCACCGCCCGTTCGCCGGCTTCTTTGCTGCGCCCGTACACCCCGAGCGGGTCGACGGCGTCCTCCTCCCGATAGGCGTCGATTTTGCGGCCGTTGAAAACATAGTCCGTCGACAGGTGGACGAGCGCTGCGCTGCTCTCGTCGCAAGCGGCAGCGAGGTGGGCAGCCCCGGCGCAATTGACCGCCCAGGCCGCTTCCGGTTCCCTCTCGGCGCGATCAACGGCCGTGTAAGCAGCAAGATTGATCACCAGATCGGGGCGCTCCCGTCGCAGGGTTTCGCTGACTGACGCACTCCCGGTGATGTCGATCGCCTTTCGCGCGAACGGCAAGAGTTGATATCGGGCAGGCCACCTGGCGCGGCAGACTTCGTGGCCGACTTGTCCACGGGCACCGAAGACCAAAATTTTCATTCACCCCCTCCAGCCGAGATCGGGTGGTAACAGCCTTTTTGGTTACGCGCCATCGCCGCCGGATCGGTCCCGTTTCACGGTTCGAGCGGGCTGCGCTCGCTGAGGAGGCGGTCGAAATAGGCGATGGTTCGGGCGAGGCCGTCCTTGAGCGGGGTGGTGGGATGCCAGGCGAGCAGAGCGGTGGCTTGCGCGATGTCGGGGCAGCGCTGGACCGGGTCGTCGATGGGCAGCGGGCGGCGGGTGATCGGCGAGCGCGATCCGGTCAGCGCGATGACGAGTTCGGCGAGCTCGGCAACCGAGGTTTCGGTGGGATTGCCGAGGTTGACCGGGCCGGTGAGGTGGTCGGGGGCCGCCATCAGCCGCAGAAACCCCTCGATCAAATCGTCGACATAGCAAAAGGCGCGGGTCTGGGTGCCGTCGCCATAGAGAGTGATCGGTGCACCTTTGAGCGCCTGGACGATGAAGTTGGAGACCACGCGGCCGTCATTGGGGTGCATGCGCGGCCCATAGGTGTTGAAGATGCGGGCGACCTTGATGCGCAGCTGGTGCTGGCGGAAATAGTCGAAGAACAGGGTCTCGGCGCAGCGCTTGCCTTCGTCGTAGCAGGCGCGCGGGCCGATCGGGTTGACGTTGCCGCGATAGCTCTCGGGCTGCGGGTGCACGCTCGGGTCGCCATAGACCTCGGAGGTCGAGGCCTGGAAGATCCTGGCCTTGAGGCGCTTGGCCAGGCCCAGCATGTTGATCGCACCAATGACGCTGGTCTTGGTGGTCTGCACCGGGTCGAATTGGTAGTGGATGGGCGAAGCCGGGCAGGCGAGGTTGTAGATCTCGTCGACCTCGACAAACAGCGGATGGGTGATGTCGTGGCGCAGCGCCTCGAAATGCGGATCGTCCAGGAGCGGTGCCACATTGTCTTTGCGGCCGGTGAAGTAGTTGTCGACGCACAACACGTCGTCGCCCTGGGCGAGCAGCCGCTCGCACAGATGCGAGCCCAAGAACCCGGCCCCGCCGGTGACCAGGACACGCTTGGCGACGACACTCATGGCCGGGCCCTCACGGCCCCACCCCGCCTCACGCCAGGGCCCGCAGCGGCGGCGGCGCGCGGTATGCCGGGCGGCCGATGCTGAGATAGGAGAGCCCGGCCGCTTTCATCTCGTGGGGCTGGTAGATGTTGCGCAGATCGATCACCAGCGGGCTCGCCAAGGTGCGCTCGACGCGGCCGAGATCGAGCCCGCGGAACTCGTTCCACTCGGTCAGCAGGATCAGCGCATCGGCCCCTTCCATCGTCTGGTAGGCGTCCTGGCAGTAGACCAGATCGGGCAAGAGCTTCTGCGCCTCGGCCATGCCTTCGGGGTCGAAGACCTGGATGCGCGCCCCCGCCGCCACCAGGCGCGGCAGGATGGCGAGGCTCGGCGCGTCGCGCATGTCGTCGGTGTTGGGTTTGAAGGTCAGGCCCAGCACCGCCAGCGTCTTGCCAGCCAGGCTGCCGCCGCAGGCGGTGATGATCTTGTCGGCCATCCGCCGCTTGCGCGCCTCGTTGACCGCGACCGCGGCTTCGACGATCGCCAAGGGGGCTTCGGCCTCGCGCGCGGTGCGCACCAGGGCGGTGCAGTCCTTGGGGAAGCACGAGCCGCCAAAGCCCGGCCCGGCATGGAGAAACTTGCGGCCGATGCGGCCGTCCAGCCCGATGCCGCGGGCGACGTCCTGGACATCGCTGCCCAAGGCCTCGCACAGATCGGCGATCTCGTTGATGAAGGTGATCTTGGTGGCGAGAAAGGCGTTGGCCGCGTATTTGATCAGCTCGGCGGTCTCGATGCCGGTGAACACCATCGGCGTCTCGATCAGATAGAGCGGCCGGTAGAGCTGGCGCATCACCGCCCGCGCCCGCTCGCTCTCGGTGCCGATCACCACCCGGTCGGGGCGCATAAAATCGGCGATCGCCGAGCCCTCGCGCAGAAATTCCGGGTTCGAGGCGACGTCAAACCCGCCCGGCGGCCGGGTGCGGCGCAGGATCTGGGCGACCTCGCGGCCGGTGCCGACCGGCACGGTCGACTTGGTCACCACCACCGCATAGCCGGTGAGCGCCCGGCCCACCGCCTCGGCGGCGGCATAGACATAGGACAAATCGGCATGCCCGTCGCCGCGCCGCGAGGGTGTGCCGACGGCGATGAACACGGCCTCGGCACCGGCCACCGCCGCTGCCAGGTCGGTCGTGAAATTGAGCCGCCCGGCCGCCGCATTGGCCGCCACCAGGGCGCCCAGCCCGGGCTCGAATATCGGCACCTCGCCGCGCTGCAAGCGCGCAATCTTCGCCGCGTCCTGGTCGACGCAGGCCACCGTCAGCCCAAACTCCGAAAAACACGCCCCCGAGACCAGACCCACATACCCGGTCCCGATCATCGCTATCCGCATCCGAGCACCCGTCCGATCCGCCAAGCCGAATGCAGCGCAGAACGGCGAAATTGCCAGCTTATTCCACCGCAGGAAGAAACAACGGGTGTGCTACGTTGCAGCCGGGAAAGCAGTTTGGAGCACGGATGTCTCATTCGGTACTCGTCACCGGCGGCGCAGGATATATCGGGAGCCACGCCTGCAAGATCTTGGCGCGAGCCGGGTACCAGCCGATCGTGTTCGACAATTTGTCGCGCGGGCATCGCGAGGCGGTGCGCTGGGGGCCGCTCATCGAAGGGGATCTCGCGGATCCAGAGCGGCTCGTCATGGCGCTGCAGACGCATCGCGTGTCGGCGGTCATGCATTTCGCCGCCTACGCCTATGTCGGCGAGTCGGTCGCCGATCCGGCGCTGTACTACCGCAACAATCTCGCAGGGACCCTGTCGCTTCTCGAGGCGACGCGCCAAGCCGGGGTAGACAAAATCGTCTTTTCGTCGACATGCGCCACCTACGGCCTGCCCGATGTCAATCCGATCCGTGAGACGGCTCGGCAGCTCCCGGTGAACCCCTACGGCGAGACCAAGCTCGCAATCGAGCGGGCGCTACGTTGGTACGGGGAGGCTTATCGCATCCGCTCGGTTTCGCTCCGGTATTTCAATGCCGCCGGAGCCGATTCCGATGGCGAGATCGGCGAGTGTCACGAGCCCGAAACACACCTCATCCCATTAGTGCTGCAAGCGGCCCTCGGACAGCGATCGCACGTCGAGATCTACGGGGTCGATTACCCGACTGCAGACGGTACCGCGATCCGCGATTACATTCACGTCGAGGATCTTGCCGACGCGCATCTACGCGCGCTCGAGCACCTGTACGCCGGACGCGAAAGCGCGGCGCTGAACCTCGGGGTGGGCCGAGGTCATTCGGTGCGAGAGGTGATCACCGCGGCCGAGGCGGTCAGTGGGCGGACTGTGCGCTGGCGTAATGCCGCGCGACGGGCAGGCGACCCACCGGTCCTCGTCGCCGACCCGAGCCTCGCCGCCGAGCGACTCGGTTGGCGGGCTCAGTATTCGGACCTGCACACGATCATTCGCACCGCTCTAGCCTGGCACGAGAGCCGGACCCGTTAGCTAATCTCTCGGCGGGTCGACCCGCCAGCGGGAGCGGGGAATGAAACTCGTTAACGCCCGTTGTGCGAGCGTCGCCTCCACCCAAGAGAGTTAAGGCGGCAAACCCGCGGGAGCTTCCCAGATGACGACGGTCGAAATCGACAAGGTTGCGACGCGATCGCTTCCGGTAGAAGCGGCCGACCGGCCCGGTCTGCTCCGCGTGCAAGGCAAGTTTTTTTTCGCTGGGGCTCACAAGCACTTTATCAAAGGCGTGACCTACGGTCCCTTCGCGAAGGGGGATCACGGCGCGCAATTCCCCGAACCCGCGACGGTCGAGTACGATTTCGCGCTGATGGCGCAGGCCGGGGTCAACACTGTGCGGGTCTTCACGGTGCCCCCGATATGGCTGCTCGACGCCGCCCATTGCGCGGGCTTAAAAATCCTCGTCGGACTGCCCTGGTCGCAGCACATTGCATTTCTCGACGGTATTGCGGGTCAGGCCGAGATTCGCGAGACAGTAACCGCGGGAGTGCACGCTTGCCGGCGCCATCCCGCTATCTTCGGGTATCTTGTCGGCAACGAAATCCCTCCCGACATCATTCGTTGGCATGGCGCCGAGCCGGTACGGCGATTTGTCCGGAGCCTGGTTGCATGCGTCAGAGAGGCGCATCCGGAAGCACTCGTCAGCTATGCCAACTTTCCGTCGACCGAATATTTGACGATCGACTTCACCGACTTTGTCTGTTTCAACGTCTATCTCCACGATGAAGTAGCGTTCCGGCGGTACATTGCGAGACTGCACAATCTTGCAGTCGATCGGCCGTTGGTGTTGACCGAATTCGGCGTCGATTCGACGCGACTGGGGGAGCAGGAACAGCGGCGCATACTTTCCTGGCAAATTCATTCAGCCTTTGAGGCGGGTGTAGCCGGGACATTCGTCTTCGCCTGGACCGACGAATGGTTCACCGGCGGGCATCTGATTGAGGATTGGGCGTTCGGCCTGGTAGATCGAGAGCGCCAACCCAAGCCTTCCCTCGGCGAGATAACCCGCCAATATCAAAGTGCCTTGCCACCCAAGTTGCCGCACTACCCGCGGGTCTCCGTCGTTGTTTGCGCCTACAACGCCGAGCGCACGATCGACCAGTGCCTCGCCTCGCTCGCCGTGCTCAACTACCCGGATTGTGAGGTCATCGTCGTCAATGACGGCTCTCGCGACCGCACTCTCAGCATCGCCGAGGGCTACGGCTTCTGCCGGATCATCAACCAGTCGAACCACGGGTTGAGCGTGGCCCGCAATGTCGGCGCCGAAGCGGCAACCGGGGAAATTGTTGCCTACACCGACAGCGACTGTGTCGCCGACCCAGATTGGCTGAGCTATCTCGTCGCCAAGATGGAGGGCAGCAACCTCACCGCCTGCGGCGGGCCCAATTTCCCACCGCCCGAGGACACGCTCGTCCCGGCCGTGGTCGCCGTGGCACCCGGCGGCCCGACGCATGTACTGATCAGCGACGAAGTCGCAGAGCACATCGCCGGCTGCAACATGGCGTTCCGCCGCGAGGTGCTCGTGCGGCTCGGCGGCTTCGATCCGATTTATCGGGCAGCCGGCGACGACGTCGACATCTGCTGGCGCTTTCAAGACGCCGGCTATGTGATCGGCTACAGCCCGGCCGCCGTGGTCTGGCATTTTCGCCGCAATACTGTGGCCGCTTACTGCAACCAGCAGCGGGGTTATGGCAAGGCTGAGGCTCTCGTGTATGCGAAGCACCCGTTTCGCTTCAACCTGTTCGGACAGGCAAAATGGCTCGGCCGCATCTACGGCGATCTCTCGCCCGCACTGCTGCTGTCGCGTCGGCCGGTCATCTATTCCGGGGTTTTTGGACGCGGTCTCTTCCAGACCATGTACGAACCGCCGTCGTCGCTCACGGCACTCTTGCCGTTGACCTTCGAGTGGAGCGCCGCCGCGCTGGTTCTGGCGCTTGTCGGGATCGCCGGCGGCGGGTGGTTTTCGCTGCTCGCCGTGCCGTTGCTCGCCACCTGGGCGGTGTGCATCAACGGGGCGCTGCAGGCGCCGATCGACAAGCGGTTCGGCGGCTTCAACACCGCCGGGGTGAAGGCGCGTGCGCTCGCCGCTCTGCTGATTTATCTCGGTCCGTTGCTTCGAGGCTGGGAACGCGTCAAATGGCGCATCAAAGGCATGCGCGCCCACACCCAAATCGGCCTAGTGGAGACCGAGCAACGCGCCCGCTTTTTCTGGAAGGAGCGTGCCCTCCACCTATCCTACTGGAGTGATACCGGCGCCGAAAAAGAGCTTCTGTTGAATGGGCTCCACGATTTTCTCGTTCCGCAAAAATATCTCGTGATGGCGGATACGGGTTGGAACGGTTGGGACCTCAAGATCGCTCGTGGCCTTTGCAGCCGAGCCTTGGTGACGGTCTGTAGCGAAGACCACGGCGGCGGCAAACGCCTGCTTCGCGTGCGCTGCGCGATGCGCCTGTCCCAGCTGGCGCTGCTGGTGCTGCGCAGCAGCGCCGCCTTGACAGCCTTCGCATTGATGCTCGATTGGCCGCTCGCCGGGGCAGTGATCGGCGCGATCGGGATCGTCAATGCCGGTGTGATGGGCTGGCAGCTAATCCGCTTCGGGCAATTGATTCACCGAATTATCGAAGCCGTCGCCAAGCAGGCCCAGCTGATGCCGATCGAGCCGAAGGCCCGCGCCCGGTCGGAGAAGCGCAGGTGGACGCGGCGGTCTGCCAGGAAGGCCGTTCCGCTACAGGCGACGCCTCACGCGAACGCGCCCACCGAATCCCCGCTCGTGCGGGGCTGACCGGCACAACCGGCGGGTGGCCCATTCAAGGCGGGACCCAAGCGATGGCGAGAAAGCTCTTTCCATATTTGATGCCACATCGCTGGCGGATCGCCTGGGCGCTACTTCAAGTGTTCCTGATGACCGGCTTTGAGTTGTTGAAGCCGTGGCCTCTGCAAATCGTCATCGACAACGTCCTCGGCGGTCAGCCGTCCCCGATTCCGGCCTTATCCTCGGCAGGGAGCCTGCTGCTCTTCGCCTGCGGCGCGATCGTCGTCGTGCATTTCGGGGCAGGAGCGCTTACTTTACTCCACAATTACACCGCGATCCGCATTGGCCAGGACATGGTCAACGATTTGCGCGGCGCGCTTTATGCCCATCTCCAGCGCTTGTCGTTGGCCTTTCATGGCCGTCAGCGGGTCGGCGATCTCCTCTATCGGATCACCGCAGACAGCTTTGCCGTCCAAACGATGATCATGAACGGGGCCTTGCCGATCCTATCGGCATTGATGTTGCTCGCCGGCATGCTCGTCATTCTGTTTCCGCTCGACCCCGTCCTGACCATGCTCGCGCTCACCATCGTTCCGATGCTTTTCGCGCTGATCTCGCTCTTCAACCGCAAGATTGTCGATGTCGCCACCGAAGTGCGCACCACCGAAAGTCGGGTGTATTCGCTCGTGCAATGGGGGATGTCGGCAATCAAGCTGGTGCAGGCCTTCACCAAGGAAGAGGAAGAGCATCAGCGATTCATGGGTGCCAGCCGCGCAAGCCTGCGCGCTACATTGCGGCTCTACAGCTGGCAGACGCTCTATTCCGGAACGGTCAATCTGGTGATCGCCGGCGGCACCGCTCTTGTCGTCTTTGTCGGGGCGCGGGCGGTGATGTCGGGCACCCTGTCGATCGGGCAACTGATCGTTTTCATCTCTTACCTCGCCCAACTCTACGCGCCGATCAATCAGATCACCCAGAGCTGGGGGCTGATCGCCGGGGCGAGAGTGGGAGCCCGCCGGATTTTTGAGATTCTCGATACCGAAGCCGACCTTGAGGAGGGTGGCAGAAGCTTCTCAGCGGAAGGAGCCCGCGGCGACGTTGTCTGGTCCGGAGTACGCTTTAGCTACCGTCCCGATACGCCGGTCCTGACGGGGATCGACCTGAACGTGGCCGCCGGGACCCAAGTCGCCATTGTCGGCCCGACCGGAGTAGGCAAATCGACGCTCCTCGGTCTGCTGCCGCGATTTTACGATCCGTCGGCGGGGCGGGTGGCGATCGACGGGGTCGACGTGCGCGAGTACCGGCTGCGGTCGCTGCGCCGGCAGATTGCAATGGTCTTGCAGCCTCCGTTGATATTTCCGCTCTCACTGCGCGACAACATCGCCTATGGCCGTCCGGGGGCTGACGATGCGGCGATCGAACTGGCAGCCCGATTGGCCCGGATCGACGGTCTGGTCGCCTCGCTGCCGGAGGGCTACGACACGATCGTCGGTGAATCCGGGGCGGCTTTGTCCGAGGGCGAAAAGCAGCGCATTACCATCGCCCGCGCCTTGCTGCGCGATGCGCCGATCCTGATCCTCGACGAGCCGACATCGGCGCTCGATGTGACGACCGAGGCTCTCGTGATGGCTGGGATCGAGCGGCTGATGGCCGGGCGCACCACCTTTATCATCGCCCATCGCCTGTCGACGGTGCGGCGCTGCGACCGCATCATCGTATTGCGCGACGGTGCCATTGCCGAGGCGGGAACCATGTCCGAATTGCTGCAACGCGATGGGCTCTTCGCGGAATATTACCGCACGCAATTCGCCCCCGAGGAGGTATTCGCTGACGACGCCCGGGTCGGGTGATCGTGAAGGGTACATCGCAAAATCCCGATATTTTCGGGCGCAAATGCGGATACCGGGCGGACCTGACACATATCAACGGCGTGCTTCCGAAGCGGGCCTACCGCCCTCAATCGGTACCTTGCCCCGAATGAGTTGTCGCGACTCGTCCTTGGCGCGCTCGGAGCCACAGCGAGCGGGCCGCTGAGCAACGATTAGCGTCGATCCCGCAACCACGCCGGCCGCGGCATCACCGCCATCTCGCCTGCAAGCACCGCTCACCAGCGTCGTCTTGGGGTAACGCTCAAACTCCACTGTCGTCAGCTGCTGCATCGCCCCAGCCTTTGTGTGCCAGTTCACCTCGCCCCACTTTATACCACCATCATTGACCTGGGCGGCGTTTGCAGAGGTTCCTTAGCACAGGTAAAACTCGGTTAAATGTGGTCAAGCGGCTCGGTAAGCACCACGGTCATCGCAAGTGAGAAGAAGCCGATCAGATTTGGCTTGTTAGTTGACCACGATTTACCGGGATTTCCAAAATATAACGCGGGTTGCAGCGCAAGGTAATTAAATTTGTACCCAGGTCCGTCGGACGCGTGGTCCGATGTAGCCAGCTCTCATCCGCAACCGCTGCAACTCACAAAGGGCGGTTCATGATAATGGATTTGGACATCAACGACCCAGTTGCGAATGGCGAGAACCGCAGTGGCCCCTCGGGAGCGCAGTCCAGCGACCCAGAACGGGAAACTGTCTGTGGAGCTCTTTATCGGGAAATCGAAGTCCTGATCCCCCGGCTCAGGCGTTTTGCGCGGGCCCTAACGCATGACACAGTTGCCGCCGACGATCTCGTCCAAGAAGCGCTTAGGCGTGCGCTCGGGAAAATCCACCTGTGGCAGAACGGGACGGATCTGCGAGCCTGGCTATTCACGATCCTGCATCACCAGCATATCAACGAGACCCGCCGCCTGGCGCGCGAGAGCGGTCGGGTCGAGTTGAGCGCCGGCCACCAACCAGTCGAGCCCAATCAGGCTCAACTGCTTGAACTGCGCGATCTCGAGCGCGCCATCGACCAACTTCCCGAGCAGCAACGCACGGCGATCCTGCTCGTGGGTGTGGAGGAGATGCAATACGAAGAAGTTGCCTCTCTTCTGAGCCTGCCGGTCGGGACCGTCCGGTCGCGGGTTTCGCGCGGCCGCGCGACCCTGCGCGCTCTGACCGGCCGCTTCCACCGGCGGGGCTCGCCGCGTCCTGGCTCGTCGAAATTTCAGGGGATGTCGGGGGATCGGACCCCGTCTCGCTTAGAGACTGGGTTGCGGTAGGAAGTCCCATTTTGGAGGTCACGATGAAAACCCTGTCTGTTCTCGCCCTCGCCACGGCCGTCTTGGCGGCACTCGGCAGCGCGCCGGTCGGGGCCCAGCAGCGCGCACTCACGCCAAGCCCGCAGTTCCACGCCGTCAACCCCAGCCTGCCGGGCCCACAGTTTCATGCCGTCAACCCCAGCCTTTCGCTGTCCGCACCGACGAACAGCCCGCTGCAAGAGCAGATGCGGGAGGACTACGCTACCGGCCTGATGGGAGCGCAGCGCCAATTGTTGCAGCAAAACCCATCGGGCCTCGGCCGGCAGGAGCAGGAGATCGGCCGCGAACTCAACGGCTACACCCCGCGATAGCGAGGAATGCCGCAATATCTATTCATTAGATATAAAGCCGCAGGAAATGCGATGAACCCACACCAGCGGCCGAGAACAGGCCGCGTCTCAGCGGACGAGGTCGCCGGCCAGCGAAAAGGCCGATTTGCGGCCGATCTTGCCGCGATAAATCTGCAGGGTTTCGAGCACGCGCTGCACGTAGTTTCTCGTCTCGCCAATTGGGATGTTCTCGATCCAGTCGACCATGTCGAGACCACCTCCGCGCGGATTGCCGTAATCGCGAAGCCATTGGCGAACCCGCCCGGGACCGGCGTTGTAGGCGGCGATCGCGAGCCCGTACGAGCCTCCGAAGTCGTCGATCAGCTTTTCGAGATAGGCTCGGCCGAGAAGTACATTGTAGGTGCCATCAGTCGTCAGCCGCTCGGCCGAAAAGGGCAACTGCATCTTGCGAGCGACATCGCTCGCGGTGGTCGGCATCAGCTGCATCAGACCTCGCGCCCCGGAGCGGCTCACCGCGTCGCGGTCGAACGCGCTTTCCTGACGGGTAATTGCTAAGAGCAAAGAAGGCTCTGCGGTGCCGCCGCTCGGCAAGGCGGTCACGGGGTACCCGCGGATCATCAGCATCGTCCCGAAGTCGATGGCGCGCTTGGCCACTGCGACGGCGAGATCGATCCGTCCGCTGCTCTCGGCAAGAGTTGCCAGCATCGCGAATTGCGTCGGCGTCGCGGCATTGTCCACGAGGCTTAGCAAGAAGATCTTGCTTTGGTCTCGGTAGCCAAAATCGAGAAAGATGCAGGTGGCCCGGACCAATTCTATCCGGTTGAAGTCGGCCAGTTCCGCGGCATCGGGAACCGGCTCCGGCACCGGGCGTGGAGGCGCATCCTCGCCGAGCTGGTGGGCGGCCAGCTGCCCGTAGAAGGTGATCATGTGATCGGCCGCCGCGGCATACAATTTCGCGGCCAGCTCAGGCTCGGCCTGAGCGGCGGCGGCGCGTCCCGCCCAATAACCCGCCCGAGCCTTCGCGTAAGGCGTGCTGACGCGGGTCGGGATGCGCGAGAAATGATCAAATGCGTCGGCCGGGTTTTTCATGTAGCGCAAGGCGATGTAGCCCAGCAGAAACTCGGCCTCGGAATCGGCGATGCCTTCGAGCGGACCGTGCTGCTCGGCGATACGGTAAGCGAGCTGGGCGTTGCCGGTGGACAGCACCCGCCGAGCGATGGTCTGTCGCTCGACCCACCACGCCGCAGGCCGCACTGGATCTCCGGGCTGGGACAGCAGGATCCGCGCTGCCGCATCGACCATGTCCTTCCTGGTTCGCCAGCGCAACTCGTCGTAAACGAGCCCGGGATCGGAACGCAGCTGCGTGGGGACGCTAGCCAACAGAAACTCGGCATTCGGAGCGAGAGAGGTGAGGGCCAGACGGGCCTCGCCCAGGCTGCGCCAATCTTCCGGGAGCAGCGGCTGCATTCGACGCGCTGCCTCCTGCTGCCCCTCCCAAAGCAGGCGGTCGAGGCGCCTCTCATGGTCCTCGGGGCGGATCGAAGCCTCATGACGGGCGAGGAAGGTTTTCTCATCGCCAGGACCAAAATCGGCGCCGATCCAGGCCGCCCGCAGCGCTGCGGTGCCGCCTTCGAGGTCGCCGGAACTCAGCTTGATCTCGGCCTCGCGGACTTTGCCGGCACCGCTGATCGGCGGATGGCGCTTGAACCAATCAGCGGCAATCGCGTCGGATTCGCCGGCCAAAGCTTCCTCGGCGTGCTTGCGCAGCGCCTTCTGCCGCGGCCAGTCGGGGTTGTTATCGACAAACTCGGCGATATCGGCAAAGCGCCCTGACGCGCCGGGGCGGGAATAATCCATCCAACGGATGATCTTGAGCGGCAGCATATCGCCGGTCGCGGCGGCACTGGCATAGGCGCGGTTCCAGTCGCCGCTTTGCGCCGCCGCGAGCGCGGCGCGCGTCTCCTGGAGACCGCTCTCGGACAGCCCCTGAGCGTGCAGCGCCGGACACGTGGCAGAGAGGATGACGAGGGCGAGCAGGAAAACGACGCGAATAGCCAAACACAAAGTCGACCTCTGCCTCCGAGTTAACGATGAGGCCCGAGTCATTACGGGTTTTCCGCTCTATCGGCAAGCCGCACGGGTCCCCGAATTATGTAGCAAACGCACCAGACTGAGGTTCGGCGCCTCGCAATCATGAATTGCATCGACTAACGCGCTCCCCGCAAACCGCCTGCGCCCGCCCCGCACCCCCTGTTCGCCCTGTTTTATCAGGTCGAGATCAGGCATTATCGCGACCTATAGCTAAAATATCATGTCTTCGTTTCGCGTGTTACGGAAGCGGTTGCGGTCCGTACTCCTGTTAGTGCAGAGAATGAACAGGAGGCCGTCCAACCTGGTGTTTTCCCCCCCCCCCACACGCTC
>Ga0210402_10001415_pt1 | contig 24784 bp, 29 predicted proteins | sample IncBWC7MmetaG_FD_161055 | JGI IMG/M metagenome (GOLD analysis project Ga0210402, IMG submission 161055) | Forest soil microbial communities from Barre Woods Harvard Forest LTER site, Petersham, Massachusetts, United States - Inc-BW-C-7-M | ecosystem: Environmental > Terrestrial > Soil >... | reverse complement strand
TGGGCTACAACTGGCTGACCCGCTCCAACCGCGTGCTGACCGCCAAGCTCGACGCCTTCGCCTTCGAGCTCCTGACTTTCCTGTCGATGGGCCGCGCCCTGCAGGCGTCGGGACGCGGCGGCAAGCCGGGCAGCGTGCCGCTCGCCGCCGTCAACTACTAGCCGGGAGAACGATCATGGCTTTCGGAAGCTTCGACCGGAAAAACGCCTCCCAGCCCATGGCCGAGATCAACATGGTGCCGTTGATCGATGTCGTGCTGGTGCTGCTGGTGATCTTCATCGTGACGGCGCCGCTGCTGACCAACGCCGTCAAGCTCGACCTGCCCAAGGCGACCTCCAACGCCGACATCCAGAAACCGGAGAAGGTCGAGTTCGCCATCGACGCCAGCGGCTCGCTGTTCTGGAACGGCGAGCGCATCAGCCGCGAGGACGCGGTCGCGCGGTTTACCGAGGCGGGCAGCAAGCGGCCGCAGCCGGAAATCTACCTGCGCGCCGACCAGAGCGTGGCCTACCGCTATGTCGCGGAGATGCTGGCCGACGCCTCCAAAGCGGGGTTGAGCAAGGTGGCGTTCGTCAGCGAACCGGCAAGGTAGGCGCCGCCCGCTCGGCGGAGGGCCACCGCGCGCCCGCGCGGCGCTTGCCGGGTTTTGCGGCACGCATCATGTTGCATGAAGAACGGCCATATCCACCTTCCGGGAAGGACCCAGCATCATGCAATCCGGCGTTTTAGCCTCCTGGCAGCTTTGGGCGCTCTTGTCGGCGATGTTCGCCTCACTCACCGCGATCTTCGCCAAGGTTGGCGTCGAGAACGTCAATTCCGACTTCGCAACTTTGATCCGCACGGTCGTAATCCTGGGAGTCCTGGCGCTCATCCTGGTCGGCACCGACCAATGGCAGTCTCCCGCGTCGGTCTCCCGGCGCACCTACCTGTTTCTCGTGCTCTCCGGACTGGCCACGGGCGGTTCCTGGATTTGCTATTTTCGCGCCCTCAAGCTTGGCGACGCCGCCCGCGTGGCGCCCATCGACAAGCTGAGCATCGTGCTCGTTGCGGTGTTCGGCGTGGTATTTCTGGGCGAGAGGCTGTCGGGCGCCAACTGGTGCGGAGTCGTTCTGATCGCCGGCGGTGCGCTTCTCGTTGCCTATAAAGGCTGACGGACGGCGCACAGGCGCAGCCTGTGTGGAGTATTTTCCTTGTCGCTTGATGCAAGACCGACGATTGCAGCACCGGATGACGATCCGTATCTTTGGCTCGAGGACATAGAAGGGCCGAAGGCGCTCGTCTGGGTCGAGGCGCAGAACGAGCGGACGCTTTCGACCTTCGGCACCGCCGAGTTTGCCGCCGATCGGGATGTCCTCGCGGCGATTCTCGATCGGCCCGACAAGATTCCCTACATCGCGCGGCGCGGGCCGTACTTCTACAATTTTTGGATGGATGCCCAACAGCCGCGTGGGCTGTGGCGGCGTACGACACCAGAGAGTTTCCGTCTCGAGCAGCCGTCCTGGGAAATCCTCCTCGACATCGATGCGCTGGCGGCGACAGAGCAGGAAGACTGGATCTGGAGCGGTGCCTCGACTCGGCCCGGCGCTCATGATCGCGCGATCGTGCGCCTGTCGCGCGGCGGCAGCGATGCGGTGGTGCTGCGTGAGTTCGATCTTGCGAGCAAGACCTTTGTCAGCGACGGTTATGCTCTGCCGGAAGCCAAGAGCAGCGCAAGCTGGCTCGATCCCGACACACTGCTGCTGAGCAGCGCCTGGGGCGGCGATGTCACCACGTCCGGCTATGCCCGGACGGTACGGCTGTGGCCGCGGGGAGCCGACGCGACGCAAATGCCGGTCCTCTTCGAAGTGCCGCGCGAGAGCATGTCGGCCGGCGCCGCGATCGATCGCACCGAGGCGGCCAAGACGGTCTGGTTCTACGACTCGGTCGGCTTCTTCGACGTGAATGTCTGGCTGGCCGATGCCAAAGGCGGCCACCGGACAAAGCTCGACCTGCCGACCGACGTGCAGGTCGATGCGCATCGCGGCTGGATCACGATCAAGCCGCGCACGGCGTGGACGGTCGGCGGAAAGACCTATCCGGGCGACACGCTGCTAGGGATGAAACTCGACACGTTCCTGGCCGGCGGGCGCGACTTCGCCGTGCTGTTCGAGCCCGGTGCCCGGCGTTCGCTGCAGGATTTTTCCTGGAGCGGATATCAGCTGGTGCTGTCGATCCTCGACAATCTGCAGCCGGTGTTCGAAGTCCTGACGCCCTCCGACGGCCAATGGACAAAGACGAGTCTGACCGGCCTGCCGGAAATCGGCGTGGTCGGCGTCTCCTCGCTCGATGTCGAAACCTCGGAGAGCAACGGTGATCTCCTGGCAATCGTCCAGGACCCGCTGACCCCGCCGTCGCTGATGCTCATTGCCAAGGGCCAGAGCCCGACGGTGCTCAAGCGATCGCCGGCGGCCTTCTCGCCCGACGGGCTGGTGGTCACGCGCCACGAAGCGATCTCCGTCGACGGCGAACGCATTCCCTACACCCAGACCGGCCCGGCCGGGGAGACGGGCGACGCGCCGGTGCATCTCACCGGCTACGGCGGTTTCGCGGTTTCCTCGATGCCCTACTACAATTCGGCGATCGGCAAGCTCTGGCTGGAGCGCGGCGGCACCAGCGTTACCGCCAACATCAGGGGCGGCGGCGAATTTGGCTCGCCCTGGCACGATGCCGGTCGCGGCGCCGGCAAGCGCCTGTCGCACGACGACTTCGCCGCCGTCGCGGCCGATTTGGTGCGGCGCGGCGTGACGAGGCCCCATCGTATCGCCGCCGAAGGCGGGTCGAACGGCGGCATCCTGATCTCCAACATGTTGACGCGCTATCCCGAGCGGTTCGGCGCCCTGTTCTGCACCATCCCGCTGATCGACATGCGGCGCTATTCAAAGCTGCTGGCGGGCGCAAGCTGGATGGCCGAGTACGGCGACCCCGACAAGCCCGAGGAATGGGCGTGGCTGCAAACCTATTCGGCCTATCACCAGGCGATGCCTGGCCGGCCCTATCCGCCGATTCTGATCGCCACCACCCGGCGCGACGACCGGGTGCATCCCGGCCACGCCCGCAAGATGACGGCCAAGCTGCAGGCGATGGGATACGAGGACGTCTGGTTCTACGAACCGGCCGCCGGCGGTCACGGCTACGGCAAGGACAACAAGGAACGCGCCGCCTTCTCGGCGCTCGGCTATGCTTTTCTGCGGCAGAAGATCGGCTTCGTGAGCTAGTCGCCCAGTCGCTTTGCCATGAGGATGTTGGGCCGGCCGCGCCCGTTGACGTCCGGCAACACCCCCACGATCCGATAGCCGTGCCGACGCCGCGGCGCTGATGGCCGGGGCTCACGACCAGCGGGTGGATCTCCCAACCGCGCGCGTAGCTCTTGAGCGCGCCGATCCAACCGATCAGGCGCTCGCCCTGCAGGGCCGCATAGCCCAGCCAGTCGGCGTCGTTGCGCCGTCGCTCGACCTCGGCTTCCGCCTCGCCTGGGGCTTGGTAACCTGAGGGCAGGCGGGCCAGCGCCTCGCGCAGGACGAGAGCGGCTTCGGCCCGTTGCGATGGGGTGAGGGTCGCGAAGTCGACGAGGGTCAGGTGCGCGATCCTGCGAGCGTGACGGTCGCCGCGCCGGCGCCGATCAGAAGGCTACCGCCCAGCTTGTTGATGATGCCGATCGCCCGGGGATTGCCGACGAAGCCGCGGGCGCGGGAAGCGACCAGGGCGTAGCCGAAGGCATTGCCGAAGGCCAGCAGCAGGAACGTCGACTCGAACACCAGCATCTGGGCCAGGAAGTCGGCGTGCGGGTCGAGGAAGGCCGGCAGGAAGGCCACGAAGAAGGTGATGCTTTTGGGGTTGAGCGCCGTCACCAGCCAGGCATGGCCGAGCATGCGGGCGGCCGACACCGCGTCCGTGCGGGGCGCGGCGTCCAGCGTGGCGCCGGCCCGCCAGAGCTTGAGTCCGAGATAGACGAGATAGGCCGCGCCGACCCATTTCAGGATCGTGAACAGCGTGGCCGAGGCCGCGAGCAGGGCGCCCAGTCCCAGCATGGAAAGCGTCATGGCGGTGAAATCGCCCAGCGCCACGCCGACGGCCATGGGCAGCGCCGTCCGCCAGCCTTGGCCCAGCGCATAGGAGACGACCAGCAGCACGGTCGGTCCCGGAATGACCAGCAGCACCGCCGACGCGGCGGTGAAGGCGGCCCAGCTCTCGAATGTCATGTGCGTCCTCCGTCGGCACCCTCGATAAAGCCACAGGCGCCGCCGGAGGTCAGCCGGCTTTTGCCGTCTTGCCCCCGTCGATCACGATCTGCGCCCCGGTCATGAAGGGATGCTCGTCGGAGGCCAGGGCGAGCGCGAGCGAAGCGACCTCCTCGGCCGTGGCCAGCCGTCCGAGGCCGGGGACGTTGTTCTTGACCCACTGGTTCAGCCCGACCCGCCAGATGGCGTCCGGCACGTTTTCCATGCCGGCCGCCTTGCGCAGGAAGGGCGTGTCGGTCGTGCCGGGGATCAGCGCGTTCACACGGATGCCTTGCAGCGCGTAGTCGAGCGCCGCGGCCTGGACCAGGCCGACCAGGGCGCGCTTGCTCGCCGTATAGGCCGACCGCTTGGCCTGGGTGGCGATGGCATTGGACGAGGAGGTGACGACGATGGCGCCGCCGCCCGTCTTCAGCATGTGCGGGATCTGGTACTTCATGGCGAGGAAGACGCCGCGGAGATTGGTGTTGTTCACCCGGTCCCATTCCTCGGCGCTGTATTCGTGCAACGGCTTCTCGATGGTGATGCCGGCATTGTTGAAGGCGACGTCGAGCCGGCCATAGGCGCTCGCCGCACGGTCGACGAAGGCCTGGACCTCGTCCTCGACCAGGACGTCGGCCTTCACATAGAGGGCTTGGCCGCCTGTGGACTTGATCTCGCGCTCGACCGCCTGGCCCAGCTCGACGCGGCGGCCGCAGAAGGCGACCTTGCCGCCCTCGGCGGCGAAGGCCAGGGCCGCGGCGCGCCCGATGCCCGAAGTCGCCCCGGTGATGACGACGACCTTGCCCTCGAAACGCCGGCGGCCAGGGGCGGGCGGCACCGGCGCCGCCTTGGGCGGCAGGGCCACGGCGACACCGGCGGCCAGGCCGGTAAACAGTCCGGCGACGGCGCCAAGCGTGGTCGAACCCAGGATGCGCCGGCGGCTGGGCGAAGGGGTGGTGGCTGTAGCCATGGCAAGCTCCAATCTTGTCGTTGACAAGATAAAATATCGACTAATCTTGGCGGTGACAAGTCCCGGCTTGAATTCTTGACAGCACCATCGGTGCATGAGCGGATGGCCCATGGCGCGGGCAAAGGCGGAAAAGCCTTATCACCACGGCGAGTTGCGCGAGGCGCTGGTCGCGGCGGGGCGCAAGCTCTTGGAAGAGAAGGGCTTGCGCGGTTTCACCCTGCGCGAATGCGCGCGCCGGGCGCAGGTCTCGCACGCCGCCCCAGCTCACCACTTCGCCTCGATCGACGACCTGCTGGCCGAGATCGCCACGCGCGGCTACCACGACCTCACGGCAGCCATGACGGCGGAAGCCCGCCGCTCGGGCGGCGATGCCGCCGCCCGGCTGGTCGGCCAGGGCGTGGGCTATATGGCCTTCGCGGCCGCCAATCCCGTGCTCTTCCAGCTCATGTTCAGCCGCGAGGCCAACCATTTCGAGACGCCGGCGCTGGCCGCAGCGGCCAAGTCCGCCTACCACTTGCATCGCGAAGCCGTCGAAGCGGTCATCCCGCAGGCTTCGGGCGACGTGAAGGAACGCATGGTCGACTTCGCTTGGGCCGCCGTGCACGGCTTCATCACCCTGGTGCTGGAAGGCCAGCTTGGCGAGCGGGATTCCCCGCGGGCGCTCAAGGCGCGCGGGCTGGCGGCGCTCTCGGCCATGGTCGAGGCCGTCGTGCGAGCGGGCGGCGGGGGGCGCTAAAGCGGGATGCGGAACAGCAGCGCTTCGGCCTCGCCATAGGCCGGCTCCTTGCGGAAGCGCTTCACCAGGACGCCGCCATTGGCGGTGATGACCTTCTGCGAGGGCAGGTTGTCCGGATCGGTCGTCAGCTCGACATAGTCGAGGCCCTCCTTGCGCACGTCCGGCAGCAAGAGCGCCAGCGCCCGCGTGGCGTGCCCTCGGCGCTGCTTCCAGGGCACGACGCTGTAGCCGATATGGCCCAGGCAATGAGGCGGCAGCGCCGACGTGCCGGGTTGCCAGCGAAAGCCGATCGAGCCGCAGAATTCGCCGTCCCACATCCAGCGCCGGTAGCCCGGCAGGCGCGGCACCTGCGAACCGTCGGGCAGGGTAACAGGGCCCGCCTTGGCCTCGCGGTCGTCGAGCAAGGCCACGAAAGCTGCCCGATCGTCGGCGATGAGCTCCAGCTCCTCGCGCGCCGCCTCGGCCAGCCGGACATTGTCCGGCGACCAGCCGCGCCGCAGCGCGTCGGCATAGGCGTCGAGATATGCCAGGGAAGGGACAACAAGTTGCAACGGGCTTTCCTATCGGATGGCGCGCTGCTGTAGCATAGCCGGGCATGAGTTCCAGCCCCGTCCTCGTCCTCGACATCGATGGTGTCGTCTCGCTCGCCCAGCCCGGCTCGGCGCAGCCCTGGTACGCCAGCCTGCAGGCCGATTGGGGCCTGGACTACAAGGAGATGGAGCGCGACTTCTTTCGCGGCGAATTTCTGGAAGTGCTGCGCGGCCGACTCGATCTCTACGTGGCGCTCCACGCCTATCTCGAGACCAAGGGGCTGGCCGACCGGCTGGAGGAGCTCGTCGCCTACTGGTTCGCCAAGGACGCCGTCATCGACCGCAGCGTGCTGGACCAGGCCGACTCCTGGCGGCAGCGCACGGGCGGCCGCTGCTTCGCCGCCTCCAACCAGGAACACCATCGCGTCGTCTACCTGCGCGACGAGGCGGGGCTCGGCGCGCATTTCGACGAGATCGTCTATTCGGCGGCGCTGGGCGTGTGCAAGCCCGACCGCGTGTTCTTCACCGCCGCCCAGGCGCGCATGGGCGTGTCGGTCGCGCAGTCGATCCTGTTCGTCGACGATGCCGCGGCCAACGTCGACGCGGCCCGCGCTTGCGGCTGGCGGGCCATGCTCTATCGCGGCCCCGACAGCCTCGCGCGGGCGCTCGAGGGCTGGGGCTAGGCCACGCGGAGCGCCGGCTGGCGCAGCCGGACCCAGATGATGGCGTGCAGGATCATGAAAAGCGGCACCAGCACGGTCGGAACGAACGACCAGGGCAGATGCTGCATGGCTTGCGAGCCTGCGCCGTCACGGAATATGCCCAGCGGCGAATTCGCGGCAGAGGTGACGCCGAGGCCAATGGCCACGACGAGGTCGGCCATCCCGAAGGCGTTCCAGAGATGGATCGCTATCGTGTGCCTGCCGTTTTCCTGCATCAACCAAACGATCGGCAGGGCCAGGGCGCCGGCGATGATGTCGCCCCAGCCGGCGGAGTAGGGGAAAGGACCCGACAGCCGCCCTTCGGTCGCGAGCAGCAGAAAGAGCACTCCGGCGACGCGGCCGATATTGAGGCCGACCATCAGGGGCAAGGGCAGGCTCAGCATCGCCTGGCGCGCCGCCGGCCAGGTGGCGGCGAGCGCCGCGGCAAGCAGGGGGGCGGCCACGAAGATCCCCATGACCGGAAAGGGCCTGGGGATCGCCAGCCAACCGGCGGCGCCGGCGGCCGCGGCGAGGCCGATCCAAAGGCCCAAAAGGCCCGCTGTGATGAGTTTGGCGCGGCGTGAAATGTCCACGAAGACGAGCAGTGCGGTGACGACGAGCACCATCAGGGCTGCCGTGGCGGTCGTGCCGATGAAGTCGAGCATTGGCTCCTCCAATCGATTTGACGGAAGGTGTGTCGTATCAAAAGATGTTCAACATCATCTTTTGCACGGCCCTATCAGGGGGCCCCCGCGATGGAGGAACGGCATGCCCTATTCGGCCAAGCACAAGCACGAGACGCGCCAGCGCATCCTCGAAAGCGCCCGGCGCCTCTTCAACAACAAGGGATTTGCCGACGTCTCGATCGGCGAGATCATGGAGAATGCCGGGCTGACCCATGGCGGCTTCTACCGGCACTTCAAGGACAAGGGCGAGCTCTATGCCGAGGCCGTGCGGCGCTTCCTGTGCGAGGAGGCGCCGAAACCCTGGCAGCAACGCGGCGGCTCATCGCCGCGCAAGATGCGCGCGCGAAGAATCGTCGATGCATACTTCTCGCAGGATCACTTCGACGACTGCGAGACCTGCTGCCCGCTGATCGGTTTGCCGTCGGACGTGTCGCGCAGCGGCGACGACGTCAAAGCGGCCTACCGCGATGTGCTGGAGCGGCTGCTCACGCTCCTGCAGGCCGATCTCGAGCCGGCGCAGGCCCGCGAACGCGCCCTGGCCATGGTCGCGCTGTGCGTTGGCGGCATGGTTGCGGCGAGGAGCGTCGACGACCCCGCATTGGCCGACGAGTTGCGCAGCGCCGCCCATCGCCAGGCGGTCCGGATCGGCGGTTGGCGAGGTGGCCGACGCTTGCACTGAAATGTGCTAGAAGCGCGCCATGCTTATGTTCGACATACCCTTCGGCACGACCGACTGGGACGGCGTGGAGCGCACCGAGCATCCCGGCGAGACCGGCAAGGCTTACTGGCGCACCCAGACCTTCAACAACATCCGCGTGCGCATCGTGGAATACACGCCGGGCTACCTTGCCGACCACTGGTGTCAGAAAGGCCACGTGCTCCTGGTGCTGGAAGGCGAGCTGCACACCGAGCTGGCCGACGGCCGCACCGTGGTGCTGAAGCAGGGCCAGAGCTACCAGGTGGCCGACGGGGCCTTGGCGCATCGCTCGCGCACCGAGGGCGGCGCCAAACTCTTCATCGTGGACTGACATGGCCGACAAGATCGGATTTATCGGCGTCGGCACCATGGGCGAGCCGATGTGCCGCAACCTCGCGCGCAAGAGCGGCCTGACGGTTCTCGCGGCCGACCGGGACGATGCGCCGCTGAAGCGGCTGGCCGCCGATGGCGTGAAAAGCGCTTCGCTCGATGAGATTGCCGAGAGCTGCCGGACGATCTTCCTGTCGCTGCCGGGCGGCAAGGAGGTCGAGCAGGTCTGCCTGGGAGAAGGCGGCCTCGTCTCCAAGGCATTGCTCGGCTCGACAGTGATCGACCTCAGCACCTCGCCGATCAACTTGGCGCGCCGTCTCTATGCCGAATTCGAGGGCAAGGCGTCGGCCTTCGCCGACGCGCCGGTGGCGCGCACGCGGCAGGCCGCGATCGATGGCACGCTCTCGATCATGGTCGGCGGCACGCTCGACTGCTTCAACCGCATCCAGCCGCTGCTGCGCCACATGGCGAGCGAAGTGACGTATTGCGGCGAGGCGGGCAGCGGCCAGGCGGTCAAGATCCTGAACAACATGATCCTGTTCCAGACCGGCGTGGCGCTGGCCGAGGCGCTCTCGATCGCCCGCGCCCACGGCGTCGACGGCAAGGTGCTGTTCGACACCCTGACCAAGGGTTCGGCCGATTCCTTCGCGCTGCGCAACCACGGCATGAAGGCCATGCTGCCGGGCATCTTTCCCGAGCGCGCCTTCTCGACGACATACGCGCTGAAGGACCTCTCCTACGCCATCGAGATGGCCGAGGAGCGCGGCGTACCGGCGCTGGGCGCCGATGTCGCCCGCGAGCTGATGGAGCGCGCCGTCGAACTCGGCCACGACAAGGAATATTGGCCGGTGCTCTTGCGCGCCATCGAAGACGGCACGGCGAAGAAGTAAACAGCGTAGAGGGGGAGAAGGATTCATGGCGCGCATCGCTGTGGGAGGCTTTCAGCACGAGACCAATACCTTCGCGCCGCAGCAGGCGACGTGGGAGGAGTTCGTGCGCGCCGATGCCTGGCCGCCGTTGTTGCGCGGCCCGGAGATGATCGAAGGCGTCGAGGGCTTCAACATCCCGATCTCCGGCGCGGTGAAGCGACTGGCCGAGCTCGGGCACGAGGTCGTGCCGCTCGCCTGGGCGGCCGCGGCACCCGCGTCCTACGTCACCGCGGACGCCTACGAGAAAATGTGGGCGCTGTTCGACGAGGACCTGAGGAAGCTCGGGCCGTTCGACGCCGTCTATCTCGACCTGCACGGCGCCATGGTGGCGGAGAACACCGAGGACGGCGAAGGCGAGCTGCTGCGCCGCGTCCGCGGGGTTGTCGGCAACGACATGCCGATCGTGGCAAGCCTCGACTATCACGCCAATCTCACGCCCGAGATGGCGAAGCTCGCCACCGCCCTGGTCGGCTACCGTACCTATCCGCACATCGACATGGCGGTGACCGGCAAGCGGGCCGTCGAACTTCTGGACCGGCTGTTGAAGGAGAAACGGCCGGTCTACCGCGCTTACCGCCAGCTCGACTTCCTCATACCGCTGGTCTGGCAATGCACCTTCATCGAACCGGCCAAAGCCATCTTCGACCTGGTGGGCGAGCTCGAGGCCGGCGAGAAGAGCCACAACCAGGGCATCATAAGCGTCACCCATACGCCGGGCTTCCCGCCGGCCGACATCGCCCAATGCGGGCCGGCACTGGTGGTCTACGGCCACGACAGGGAGGCGGTCGAAGCAGCGGCCGACAAGCTTGCCCAGACCGTGAAGGCGCAGGAGAAGGCCTTCGCCGGCGAGCTGCTCGATGCCGATGCGGCGGCACGGCGCGCCATCGAGCTGTCGAAGAAAGCCACCAAGCCGATCGTTCTGGCCGACGTGCAGGACAATCCCGGCGCCGGCGGCACGTCCGATACGGTGGGCCTCCTGGCGGCGCTGATGCGCCACAAGGCGAAGGGCGCCGTGATCGGCATGATCGTCGACGAGGCGGCTGCCAAGGCCGCGGTCGAGACGGGCGAGGGCAACGTCATGCATCGCGGCATCGGCGCCGTCGTGGGCTACGCCGGCGAGCAGCCCGTCGTGGCGGACTGGCGCGTGGTCAAGGTGGGCGATGGCAAGTTCACCGGCACCGGCCCGTTCTATGGCGGCGCGCGGTTCCAGATCGGGCCGATGGCGCTGGTCACCGACGAGGCGAGCGGCGTCTCGGCGGTGCTCGCCAGCAAGCGTATCCAGGCTGCCGATCAGGAGATGTTCCGTCATGTCGGCGTCGAGCCTTCGCAGGTGCCGATCCTCGGCCTGAAATCGACGGTGCATTTCCGCGCCGACTTCCAGCCCATCGCCGAGACCATCCTGGTGGTGCAGTCGCCCGGCGCGCACATCACCGATCCGGTCGAGATGCCTTACAAGCACCTGCGCAAGGGCATCAGGCTCCGGCCGATGGGACCGGTCTGGAACGGCGCTTAGCCGGAGCGGAAGGCCGGCCGCAGCGCCCACACCATCGGCACGGTGGTGAGCGCGATGCAGGAAACCGCGGCAAGCGCGATCGGCAGGCCGACGGCGTCGCCCAGCAGGCCCGCGAACAACGGCCCGGTCGCGCCCGCCACCGAGCCGCCGGTGTAGAAGACCGCGAAAGCGTGGGTGCGCCGCTCGGGGCTCACGAATTCGGGGATGGTGCCGTAGAGCACCGACGAGGTGCCGTTCAGCATCAGCCCGACGGCGGGCAGCAATGCCAGCGCAAGCGGCAACGACAGCGGCAGCAGGGCGAGGATCAAGGCGGTCGTCGCCACCTCGGTGAGGATGACCGACGGCACGACGCCCAGCCGGTGACCGACCCAGCCCATCACCAGCTTGCCCGCGGCGCCGCCTGCGAACACCAGCGACAGGCCGAGGCCGATGGTCGGCAGGTCCGCGCCCTTGTCGCGCAGCAGGAAGGGCAGAAAGATCATGAAGCCGGTGCGCACCAGATTGTCGGCGATGTGGACGGAGAAGAGCAGCCAGTAGGCCCACGGCCGGTCCTGGCCGGCCACGGCCTTCGCTTCGCCGCCCTTGTCATGCATCGCCACCGGCTTCAGCGTGGCGAGGATGACGCCTGCGCCCAGCACGGCGAGGGCCGCGACCACGATCAGCGCCCGCTGCCAGCCGAGCGAGGCGGCGATCACCGCGAACAGCGCCGGCAGCAGCACCTTGCCGACGTCGCCGGTGAAATTGTAGGTGCCGAGCGCGGTGCGCGACCGCAGGCCGGGGAAAGCCGCGGAAACCAGGCTGGAGCCGATCGGATGCTGCGTGCTGCCGCCCAGGCCCGCCAGCAGGAGGCCGGCGATCACGCCGTAGAGCGAGCCCGTCAGGCCGGCCAGCCCATAGCCGATGGCGATCAGCACCGTGCCGGTCGCCAGCACGCGCACGCCGCCCAGCCGGACCGCCAGCATGCCGGACGGGATCTGCCCGCTCGCCATGGCGCCGGAATAGACGCTCTTGAGCGCGCCGATGGCGGCGTAGCTCAGGCCGAACTGGGTCTGCAGCAGGGGATAAAGGACGTTCAGGAGGTCGGTGAAGCCGTCATGCAGCGCATGTGCGCCGCCACATACGGTGAGGGTACGCCGGGAGGAGATGGGTGGGGCGACGGTGACTGTCATCTCACCGTCACAATACTACCGACCGGGCATCACCTTGAACCAAAAACCGATCTGCTGCTGGAAATCGTTTTCGGCAAAGGCTGTGTCGGTGATCAGCGAAGGCTTGCCGTCGCGCGGATAGCGCACGCTCGCCAGGCGCTCGAACTTGGTGTCGCTGAGGTGCAGGAAGAGCACGTCGCCCTGGCGGCGAAGGAAGATCAGGTCGTGAATCTTGCGGATGTTGGTCAGGCTCACGACGAAGCGGTCATTGCCGTCCTGCTGGGCGATCTGACGCACCGGGATGTCGCGGCCTTCATTGGTGATGCCCATCAGGGCCAGCGCGTCGGGCGCCATCATGTTGTCCTTGCCGCTGGTCTGGATCCAGCGCACCAGCCGGTCGCCGCGCGGCGACAGCGTGTAGCGGGGCGTGCTCTGTCCGAACAGGCCCGACGTCGTGCAGGCGCCTGCAGGAAGGGCGAGGGCGGCGAGGAAGAACGCGCGCCGCGCAACTACGCTTTGGGTCAAGCCTTGTCCTTCCCGATCCTGTCCATGTCGATCATCACCGGCGCAATGGTCGCGAGCGCCCCGCCGCGGATGGCGCGGAAGAAGCAGTTGTGCTGCCCGGTATGGCAGGCGGCGCCCGTCTGGTCGACCAGGACCAGCAGCGTGTCTCCGTCGCAGTCGACCCGCAGGTCGACCAGGGTCTGGATATGGCCCGACGTGTCGCCCTTGCGCCACGGCGCCTGGCGCGAACGCGACCAGTAACAGGCGCGGCCCGTGCGCATTGTCTCGGCGACGGCGGCGCGGTCCATCCAGGCCATCATCAGCACCTCGCCGGTATCGTGCTGCTGGGCGATCGCCGGGACGAGTCCCTGGGCGTCGAACTGGATGGCGGCGATGAAAGCGTCGATCGCGGCGGGAGGAAAGGTAACGGACGCTGCGGTGGGCATGGCTTGGCCTCGCGGAAGAACGCGGCGTATAATCGCCCGGTAACTGCTTGGCAAATCGGGAATCGCGTGAAGAAGCCGGCCAAAGCCGCTGCGCACAACCACGATCACAACCATTGCGTCGAGGACGCCCTCGCCGCGGCGGAGAGGCTGTGTGCCCGGAAGGACCTGCGATTCACGCCGCTGCGCCGACGCGTGCTCGAGCTCGTGTGGTCGAGCCACAAGCCGGTCGGCGCCTACGCGCTGCTCGACCAGCTGCGCGACGAAGACTTGGGCTCGGCGCCGCCCACCATCTACCGCGCCCTCGATTTCCTGATCGAGAACGGCCTGATCCACCGCATCGAGCGCATGAACGCCTTCATCGGCTGCAGCCATCCGGGCGAGGCGCATCGCGGCTTCTTCCTGATCTGCGGCGAGTGCGGCAACGCCGAGGAGCTGCATAGCGACGGCCTTGCCGATTCGATCGCCGCGAGCGCCGGCCGCCGCGGCTTCGCCGCCCGCGACATGACCCTGGAAGTGACCGGCACCTGCGGCGACTGCCGCAAAGCCTGACGATCAGAGCCGCTCGAACAAGCCGATCAGATCCGCCTTCAGCTCGAAGCCGATGCCCGGCGCGTCGGGCGGTGCCGTCCGCCCGTCGCTCACGATGGCATCGCCGGCAAGGCCGCCGAAGGGCGGGAAGCTCAGCGGATTGACTTCGGTGCCGCCGAGGCCGAGGGCGCTCGCGACATGCAACGAGAAGAGGTGGCCACCATGCGGCCAGAACGAGCGGCGGGACCAGCCGCGATCTTCGAGTGCGCCGATGATCCGCAGGTAGCCGGGCAGGCCATAGCAGTGCACCGGATCGAACAGCAGAATGTCCCCGTTTCGCCTGAGGCCGCCGTGGCGGTCCAGCAGCTTCGCCTCCGCGACCGAGAACAGCGCTTCGCCGGCAGCGATCGGGTTGGGATAGACGGCCGTCACCGCCGATTGCGTTTCGAAGTCGAGGGGATCGCAGACGTCTTCCCACCACATCAACCGGAGGGGCGATAGCGCCTTTGCGGCCTCCAGGCTGCGGTCGGCGTCGTAGGTATTCATCGCGTCGACGGCGAGACAGCCTGCACCATCGAATGTTTTCTGCGCGGTCTCGATGCGCTTCAGATCTTGGCCGAGTGGAGCGGCGCCGATTTTGATCTTGGCCTTGCCATAGCCCTGCGCGCGCAAGGCTTTCATCTCGTCCGACAGGCGGCCGAGATCATTGCTGGGATAGGGATAGCCGCCGCTGGCGTAGACCTCGACATCGGTGGCGCCGCCTGGATCGATGCCGAGGTGCTGTTGCAAGAAGCGATGCAATGGCAAGCCGTCGATCTTCGCGGCCGCATCCCACAGCGCCATGTCGAGCGTGCCGATCGCGACGCACCGCTCGCCGTGCCCGCCGGGCTTTTCGCCCTTCATCATCGCCGCCCAGGCGCTGAGGGGATCGACGTCGCCCGCCTGCAGAAGACGCGGGGCAAACCGTTCGCGGATCAGGCCGCTTTGGGCAAATCGTCCCATCGACGAAAAGCCGTAGCCGGTGATCGGCTTGCCTTGACGCACGACGTCCGTGGTGAGGGCAACGATGCTCGTCGTAAGGCCGCCGGAAGGGATCGTCGGGTCGCGGTATCGGGAGATGTCGAGCGATTTCTCCGCGATGCCGACGATGCGCATGCGGGCCACCAGTGGTCAGGCGTTGTGCGCCCGGTTCAGCCGGTCGAAACCCTCGGCGAGGTCTGTCTTGAGATCCTCGACGTCCTCGAGGCCGATATGGACGCGCAGCAGGTGCTTGCCGTGCGGCCACGGCACGGCGGTGCGGTATTGGTCGGGATGGGCCGGGATCAGCAGGCTCTCATAGCCGCCCCAGCTTGCGCCCATGCCGAAGATGTCCATGCCGTCGAGCATCGCCGCCAGCGCGTTCTTGCTGTAGCCGTCGCGCAAGGTGAAGGAGAACAGGCCGGACGAGCCCTTGAACTGGTTCTTCCAGTTGTCGTGGCCTGGACAGTCCGGCAGGGCGGGGTGCAGAACCTTGTCGACCTCGGGCCGGTCCTTCAGCCAGTGCGCCATCTCGACGCCGCTCTTCTCGTGATGGCGCAACCGCACGCCCATGGTGCGCAGGCCGCGCAGCGCGAGGTAGCAGTCGTCGGGCGCCGCATGGAAGCCGAAGGACTGGCAGGCGGTCTTCGCCGTCTCGAACATCTGCCGCGTGGCGCAGGAGATGATGCCCATCATGGCGTCGGAGTGGCCGACGATATACTTGGTGCCGGCGTGGATGGAGAGATCGCAGCCATGGTCGAACGGCTTGAAATAGAGCGGCGTCGCCCAGGTATTGTCGATCAGCACGGCCGCGCCATGCTTCTTGGCGACGCCGGCCAGGGCATCGACGTCCTGCACCTCGAAGGTCTGCGAGCCGGGCGCCTCGAGATAGACGACCTTGGTGTTGGGCCGCATCAGTCTCTCGATGCCGGCGCCGATCATGGGGTCGAAGAAGGTCGTCTCGACGCCGAAATTCTTGAGCGTGGTGTTGGCGAAGCGCCGCGCCGGGCCATAGGCGTTGTCGGTCAGCAGCATGTGGTCGCCGGTCTTCAGGAAGCCCACGATCGCGCCGGTGACGGCGGCGAGGCCGGACTGCACGGCGATCGAACGATGGGCGCCCTCGATGGCGGCGACCGCGTCCTCCAGGGCCTTCTGGGTCGGCGTGCCGTTGCGGCCGTAGCCGAAGCCCTCGAAGGGCACGCGATTCTCGAACTTCTCCATGGTCGGGGAGAGGATCGTCGAGGCGTGATAGACGGGTGGATTGACGATGCCGAAGTTGTTGGCGGGATCGCGACCGGCGACGGCCAAAACGGTGTCGGGGCGGGTATAAGTTTTCTTGCTGGTCATGGGATCGCACTATGGCACACGCTTCCAAGCGGCGGCCAGCGATAGAGATCGGGCCATAGCACGCGCGGATCCTGCAATTCCTTGGCCTCGCGGCGCACCGTCCGAAAGCCCGCTCTGCGATAAGTATCGAGTGCGCGCGGATGGTCGAGCGTATTGGTGTTGAGGGTCAGCGCGGTCGTGCCGCGCGCAAAAGCCCGCTCGACGGCGCGGTCGAGCAGCCACGGGCCGATCCGGCGGCCGACATAGGCGAGCGTGAGGCCGAAGAACGCCAGGTCGTCGCCGGCGAGCTCGATGTAGCCCACCAGGTTGCCGTCGTGCCGCGCGACGTGCAGTTCGTGGCCAGGCTGCTCCAGCAAGGTCTGCAGGGCGGCATCGGACAGCAGTCGACGCTCGTACCACAGCCACGGCCGACCGACGCGATCGTAGAGCTCGCGGTAGAAGGCAGTGGTGGGCGCCACGATCCTTTCCAGGGCCACGTCGATGTCCGGCGGCCGCCCGCGCTGCGTCCAGTCGCGCCGCACCATCTCGAGGTAGGTGATGGTGATCGGCAGCCGCCCGTCGGCGCGTGGCGGCGGCTGATGGGCGAAGAGATCTGGCGCCCTTTCAGCCACCGGTGACGATGGGTGTGTCGGCACGGCCGCCCCACTCAGTCCACGAGCCATCGTAGATCGCCGCCTCCGGCGCGCCCGTCAGGTAGAGGCCGAGCGCCACGACGCAAGCGCTGACGCCCGAGCCGCAGCTCGCCGTCACCTTCTTCGAGGGGTCGAGGCCGGACGCCGCGATGCGCGCGCCAAGCTTGTCGGCGGGCAGCATGGTGCCGGTCTGGGGATCGAGCAGCTCGTTGTAGGGGAGGTTGAAGGCGCCCGGCATGTGGCCGGCGCGCAGACCGGGCCTGGGCTCCGGGACCTCGCCGCGAAACCGGTTGGCCGCGCGCGCATCGACGATCTGCTCGCGCTTGCTGTCGATCAGCGTCTTCACGTCGTCGACCGAGCGCACCAGCGTGTTGTCGATGCGCGACGTGAAGTGCCGTTCGCGCGGCGGCGTCGGATCGTCGGTGACGGGATGGCCTTCCTTCATCCACTTGGGCAGGCCGCCGTCGAGCACCGCCACGTCCTTGTGGCCCATGGCGCGGAACATCCACCACACGCGCGTGGCGCCCAGCATCGGCGTGGTGTCGTAGACCACGATCTTGTTGCCGTCGCCCAGACCGAGCTTGCGCACGCGCGCGGAAAACTTCTCCGCCGACGGCAGCATGTGAGGCAGTGCGCTCGACGTATCGGCGATCTCGTCGATGTCGAAGAACACCGCGCCGGGAATGTGCTGGGCCGTGAACTCCGCCTTGGGATCGCGCTTCTGCGCCGGCAGGTAGAACGAGCCGTCGACCAGGCGGATGTCCGGCGCATCGAGGCGGGCGGCCAGCCAGTCGGTGCTGACCAGCGCGTCGGGTCTTGCGTAGTCCATCTCTGTGTCCCTTAGGTCAGCGCGATGACGAAGCGCCGGTTCATCTTGCCCTTGTTCTCGATCTTGATGCACTCGACCCGGCCGATCTCGCCGGTGCGCGCTACATGCGTGCCGCCGCAGGCCTGCAGGTCGATACCCTCGATGGCCAACAGCCGCACGCGGCCGGCGCCCATCGGCGGGCGCACGCTCATGGTCTTGACCAATTCGGGCCGCGCTGCGAGTTCCTGGTCGGTGATCCATTGCGGCGTCACCGGCCGGTCGAGGGCGATCAGCTTGTTGATCTCCTCGGTCACCCACTCCTTGGTCGGAACCTCGCCTTCGAGATTGAAGTCGAGCCGGCTCTTGTCCGCCCCGACCTGGCCGCCGGTGACGTTGCCCTTGATCACCGCCGACATGACGTGGAGCGCGGTGTGCATGCGCATGTGCAGCAGCCGGCGGTCCCAGTCGAGAGTCGTGTGGAGCTTCGTGCCGATCGCGGGCCGGGGCGCATCGGGCGCCAGAACGTGCAGGACGTCTGCACCATCGGCCTTCACGGCGTCGACGATGCGGGCCTCGCCGCCGTCCCAGCGCAGGCTGCCCGTGTCGCCGGGCTGACCGCCGCCGGTCGGATAGAAGATGGAGCGGTCCAGCCGCACGCCGCGCTCCTCGAGCGCGGTCACGGTGGCCTCGGCCTCCTTGACATAGGCGTCCTGCCGGAAAAGTTCTTCGACCATGCAGGGGATTTAAGCTCTCGCCAGCCGCGCCGCAACTTCCCGCGCGGTCGGCATGGAGGGCGCGGCCCCCAGCCGCTCGACGGAACAGGAGGCGGCGGCGCTGGCGTAGCGGGCGGCTTCGACCGGCGGGGCGCCGGCCGACAGGCGGGCGGCGAGCGCTCCCACGAAGCAGTCGCCCGCACCGGTCGTATCGACGACCTTGGCCTTGAAGGCAGGGATCGCGGTCGCGTCCTCGGCCGTCACCACGACGGCGCCGCGTGCGCCCAAGGTCGCCACGACGGTGCGCGCGCCCTTGCTGCGAAGCTGCCGGCAGGCGGCGACGACGTCGCGGACGGCGCTGGCGGCCCGCAGCTTCGTGCCGGTCGCCTGCGCCAGCTCGATCTCGTTCAGCACCGCCACGTCCACGACCTTCATCAGGCGGTCGGCGTGCGGCACGAACGGCGCCAGGTTCAGGATGGTGCGTGCGCCGGCGGCCCGCGCCCGCTTCAGGACCGCCTCGGTCGCGGCGATCGGCGTCTCGAACTGCGCCACCCAGACCTCGTCGTCGCGCGGCTCGTGGCGGACCATTTCCTTGGTGAAGTGGAGGTTGGCGCCGGACGCGACGGTGATCGCGTTGTCCTTCTGGGCGACCTGGATCAGCGCCACGCCGCTGGCCGGTCCGTCGATCTCGCGGACGCCGGAGCAGTCGATGTCGTTGTCGGCGAGGAAGCCGCGCAGGCTGTTGGCGAAGGCATCGTTGCCGACGGCGCCGATCATCGCCGTCGGCACGCCGAGGCGGGCGGCGGCGACGGCCTGGTTGAGGCCCTTGCCGCCGGGCAGGAACGACACCGTGGCGCCCAGCAGCGTTTCGCCCGGAACCGGCCGCCGCGCGCTCTGCACGACGACGTCCATGTTGAGGCTGCCGCAGACGACGACCCTGCTCATCAGGGGCTGCTCATTTCATCCAGGGCGGCAGCGGCAGGTTCTTCTCGCGCAGGAATGCCGGATTGAACAGCTTGGACTGATAGCGTTGCCCGCCGTCGGCCAGGATGGTGACGACGGTCTTGCCCGGGCCGAGATCGCGGGCGAGCCGCATGGCGCCCACGATGTTGATGGCCGTCGAGCCGCCCAGCACCAGGCCCTCGTGCTCGATCAGGTCGAACAGGACGGGCAGCGCCTCCTCGTCGCTGATCTGGTAGGCCATGTCGATCGGCGTGCCCTCGAGATTGGCCGTGACGCGCCCGTTGGCGATACCTTCAGTGATCGAGTTGCCTTCGGCCTTGAGCTCGCCTTTGACGAACCAGTTGTAGAGCGCCGAGCCCATCGGATCGCTGAGCGCGATCTTGATCTCGGGGTTGCGCTCCTTCAGCGCCCGCGCCACGCCACCCAAGGTGCCGCCGCTGCCCACCGAGCAGGTGAAGCCGTCGACCTTGCCGCTGGTCTGCTCCCAGATCTCCGGCCCGGTCGTGCGGTAGTGGCCGTCGCGGTTGGCGGTGTTGTCGAACTGGTTGGCCCAGATCGCGCCGTTCGGCTCCGTGGCGGCGAGCTCCTCGGCGAGCGTGCCGGAGTAGCGCACGTAATTGCCGGGATTGGCGTAGGGCACGGCCGGCACCAGCCTGAGATCGGCGCCACAGAGGCGCAGCATGTCCTTCTTTTCCTGGCTCTGCGTCTCGGGCATCACGATCACCGAACGATAGCCGCGCGCATTGGCGACCAGGGCGATGCCGATGCCGGTGTTGCCGGCGGTGCCCTCGACGATCACGCCGCCGGGCTTGAGCTGGCCGCGCTTCTCGGCGTCCTCGATGATGGCGAGCGCCGCGCGATCCTTCACCGAGCCGCCGGGATTGAGGAACTCCGCCTTGCCGTAGATGTTGCAGCCCGTCGCCTTCGAGGCGGCGATCAGCTTGATCAGCGGCGTGTTGCCGATGCTATCGATGAAACCCGACCGGACGTCCATGACATGCTCGCTCTGCTTGGCCTGCGCTTCCCCGGGCGGACGGTAGACAGGGAGGCGGACCTAAAGCAACCAGCCTTCCTCGGCAAAACGTTGGAGGCCGAAATATTGCTCGCCGGCTAAGGTGTACAGGGAAGAAAATGCCGATGACGCCGATCAGCTAGCGCCAGCGCGCCCGCACCTCGTCGCGATGCAGCGCCAGCCACTGCAGGGCGATCACGCCCAGCGCGTTGCCGATCTCGTCGCGCTCCAGCATGGCGCGCGCTTCGGCGAAGGGCAGCACCTTGACCAGGATGTTCTCGCCTTCCGACTCCAGTCCGAAAACGCCCCCGGCGTTCGTCGTGTCGACCCTTCCCAGGAAGCTCGCACACGTCTCGGAGCAGGCGCCGGGGCTCACCACCACGTCGTACATGGCGATAACCTCCTTGATCTCGAGCCCGGCCTCCTCGACGGCTTCGCGCCGGATGAGCTGTTCGGGCGATTCGTCGTGCTCGATGATGCCGGCGACGATCTCCCAGGTCCACGGATGGCGTCCGGCGACATAGGCGCCCGCCCTGAACTGGCGGATCAGCACGATCTCGTCACGCAACGGGTCGTAGGGCAGCACGGCGGCCGCATGTCCGCGCTCGAACACCTCGCGCCGAATCGTGCCGCTCCGGCCCCCTTGATAGAGGTCGTGGCGGAAGAAATAGCGACCGACTCGGAAGTAGCCCTGGAACGCCACCTCATGCTCGACGAGTTCGACCGTTTCGTTGGGCAGGGGAGGCGTCGCCATGGCAGAACTCCGGATGCAAAAAGGGCCGCCCCCGGATGAGAGCGGCCCAGAATTGGCTCCGGAGGACGGATTCGAACCGCCGACCCGGCGGTTAACAGCCGCCTGCTCTACCGCTGAGCTACTCCGGATCAGGAATCGCGCCGGCGCGGTACTACCGTCGCGAGGCGCGGTGTTTTGACAGAGCATCCCCGCCCACGCAAGGCCCCCGGTCTCGGGAGTCCGGATCGTGCGATTCGTGGAGGCCTGGGCCGGAATCGAACCGGCATACGCGGATTTGCAGTCCGCTGCATAGCCACTCTGCCACCAGGCCGCACGAGGAGCGCGGTGCTATACGCATGCTGCGCAACAAGGGTCAAGCCGGCCGCGACCGAGCGCCCTTTGACGCTATTGCCGGCCACCGCCTATAAAACAACGCAATATCTTGAGGGCAGCCCATGACGGATTTCGCGCTCGCGCGTCGCAACATGATCGACGGCCAGCTCCGGCCCAACCGGGTGACCAACGCCCAGCTGCTGGCGGCCATCGGCGAGCTGCCCCGGGAGCGCTTCCTGCCCGACGCGATGCGCTCGGTCGCCTACTCCGACGAAGACGTTCCGCTCGGCGACGGGCGCTACCTGATGGAGCCGATGGTGCTCGCCCGACTGATCCAGGCCTTGCAGCCGCGCCCCGAGGACCGCGCCCTGGTCGTGGCGTCCGGCCGCGGCTACGGCGCCGCGCTATTGGCACGGCTGGTGCAGTCGGTCGTGGCGGTCGAGAGCGTTCCCACGCTGCTGGCGGCCGCCGAGCGGACAGCGAGGGAATTGGGCATCAAGGGAATCAAACAAACGGTCGGCAAAGCGGAACAGGGTGCCGCGGCGTCGGCTCCTTATGACGTGATCCTGATCGAAGGCGCCGTGCAGATCGTGCCGCAGGCGATCTTCGATCAATTGGCGGAGGGAGGGCGCTTGACGACCGTCGTCGCCGGCCCGCCTGGCGCCCTGGGTGTGGCGCAGCTCTTCATGAAGGAAGGCGGCATGGCGTCAGGGCGTCCGCTTTTCGACGCCGGCACGCCGTCACTGCCGGGCTTTGCCCCGCCGCCGCGATTCACCTTTTGACTTACCACTTTTGGGTAGACATGGCCGGTCAGTTCTAGGGCTACCAATGCCGTTCATACCAGTGGTAGGGTACCATCTACAGACGGGGGTAATTTAATGCGTATCCGGCCCAGCTTGAGGCTTGCGCGCACAGCGTCAGTGTGTGCCCTCGCGGTTGGGTTGGGGGCCGCTCCGAATGCCTGGTCGCAAAGCCTGATTCAGGCGCTGTCGACCACCTACAACAGCAACCCCGACCTGCTGGCCAGCCGCGCGATACTGCGCCAGACCGACGAAACGCTGGCGCAGGCCGTCGCCAACTGGCGGCCCAGGGTGACGCTCTCGCTCGAGTACAACAAGATCGAGCAGGATTCGATTCCGATCCGGACCCTGCCGACTTATTTCATCCTGAACGGCCGCTTCACGACGCTTCAACTGGTCCAGCCGCTGTTCCGCGGCGGCAAGACTGTGGCCGACACCAAGGCGGCCCAGGCCAACATCCAGGCGCAGCGGGCCACCCTCGCCGATACCGAGCAGAACGTCCTGCTGGCGGCCACCACCTCGTATGCCGATCTGGTGCAGAACATCGCGATCGCCGACGCACGACGCAACAACGTGCTCGTGCTCATCCAGCAGCTCGACGCCACGCGCGAACGCTTCCGCGTCGGCGAGTTGACGATCACCGACGTGTCGCAGGCCGAAGCCCGCCTCGAGGGCGCCAGGGCCGACCTGGTGCAGGCCGAGGCGCAGATCCGGGTCGCCGAAGCGACCTTTCAGCGCACGATCGGACAGAAGCCGGGCAGGCTCGGCGAAATTCCCCTGATCGGCGGACTGCCCATCAGCGAGGACGAGGCGATCTCGCTGGCGATGGATTTCGGGCCACGCGCCGTCAGCGCCCAATATAGAATCTCCGCCGCCAGCTACGGCGTGAACAGCGCCATCGGCAACCTGCTGCCCCAGGTCAATCTTGTCGGCGTCATCCAGCAACAGTTCGACCTGCAGGTCCCGACCGACCAGTACTACACCTACGGCGTGCGCGTGCAGGCGACGATACCGATCTACCAGAACGGCAGCGAGTGGTCGCAGGTACGCCAGGCCAAGGAACTGGTCGGCCAGCGCCGTAACGAACTCGACAGCGCGCGCCGGGCGGTGGCCGAGAACGTGATCATCTCCTGGCGCCAGCTCGACTCGTCGCGCTCGCGCGTCACCTCGTTCGAATCGCAGGTCCGCGCCAACGAAGTCGCCCTGAACGGCGTGCGCCAGGAAGCCCTGGTCGGGTCGCGCACCACGCTCGACGTGTTGAATGCCGAGCAGGAATTGCTCAATTCCCAGGTCAGCCTGGTGCAGGCCCGGCATGATGTGCAGGTCGCCTATTACAGCGTCCTGGCCGGCGTCGGCCGGCTGACGGCGCGTACCCTGGCCCTGCCAGTCGAATATTACGACGAAGAGAGGTATTATAACGAGGTCGGCTCCAAATGGATCGGCTGGGGAACGGGAGACTCCGGCAAGCCGCCCGTGCCGGCACCGACGACGTCGACGAGCGGTGGCTTTGGGAGCAAGTGATGAGCGACCCCAGGAGCGCAAACAACGACCCCTCGATGGACGACATACTGGCGTCCATCCGCAAGATCATTTCCGACGACGAGGCGCGTGCCCAGGTGAACAGCCAGCAGGCGGCGCACCAGTCCGGCCGGCCGGCCGCCGCGTCGCCGCCCGAGGCGCAAGCTGGCCGCGACGACGTGCTGATGCTCACCGACCTGATCGAAGACGCCAAGCCGGGCGTCGAAGACCCGCCGATCCCGCTGCCGCGCATCGATCCGGCGCACGCCGCCGAGATGCCGCAACCCTCTGTCGAGCCGCGCGCCGATCAGTCGTTGGTCGGCCCCGCGGTCGTGGGTGCGGCGACTTCCGCCTTCGCCCGTCTCAACCAGGCCGTCCAGGACAGCGTGCCGCCGCCCGTCGCCCCCGACCCGGGGCCGGCGATGAGCGGTAACGGCAAGACCGTCGAGGACCTGGTCAAGGAGATGCTGCGGCCGATGCTGAAGGAATGGCTCGACCGCAACCTGCCGCCGATGGTCGAGCGCTATGTCGAACGCGAGATCGTCCGGCTGACCCGCCGCTGACCCCCAGGCGCGCCCCGCATTTGAACGCCACGGCGCCACCTCCGTGGCGTTTTTCGTTATAAGGCAAGAGATGCTCGACAAAACCTACGACCCCAAGGAGATCGAAGCCCGCCTGTATCCGCAATGGGAGCAGAGCGGCGCGTTCCGCGCCCATCCGGAGTCGCCCAAGCCGCCTTATTGCATCGTCATCCCGCCGCCCAACGTCACGGGCAGCCTGCATATGGGCCACGCGCTCGACAACACGTTGCAGGACGTGCTGATCCGCTGGCGCCGCATGAAGGGCGACGACGTGCTGTGGCAGCCGGGCACGGATCACGCCGGCATCGCCACCCAGATGGTCGTGGTGCGCAATCTCGAGCAGGAGGGCATCG
>Ga0210402_10001414_pt1 | contig 24788 bp, 22 predicted proteins | sample IncBWC7MmetaG_FD_161055 | JGI IMG/M metagenome (GOLD analysis project Ga0210402, IMG submission 161055) | Forest soil microbial communities from Barre Woods Harvard Forest LTER site, Petersham, Massachusetts, United States - Inc-BW-C-7-M | ecosystem: Environmental > Terrestrial > Soil >... | reverse complement strand
TCACCGAAATGAAGGTGGCGCAGGATCGGCTGCAAAACGATGTGCGAGCTGGCGACGCCAGCCGGCAAGATCTGGTCCAGCAACGAACCGAACTGGCGCAGAAGTTGGATTCCGCCCAGACCAACTCCCAGGCGCTAGAGGAAAAACTCGGCACCCTCGCCCAGCAGTCCACGCAGGATGCCGACCGTGCCAAGGCAGCGGAAGCCAAGGTCCACGATCTCACCCGTTTGCTGCAGCAGCGCGAAACCGATCTGGAACAGCAGGATCAACTCCTGGCCCACGACCGCGACATCCGGGACCTCATGGGGGCCCGCGACCTCTATATCGCTGAGGTGTATGACGTGGCCGGCACCGGCGAAACCAAGAAACCCTACGGCCGGGTTTTCTATACGCGCGGAAAATCACTCATTTTTTACGCCTACGATCTGGACCGGCAGACCGAACTCAAGCGAGCCAGTGCCTTTCAGGCATGGGGTCGACGAGGACCGGACCGCCAGCAATCCATTAACCTGGGCATCTTTTATGAGGACAATGCCTCCAGAAAACGCTGGATCTTGAAGTGTGACGACCCCAAAACCTTGGCGCAAATCGACGCGGTTTTCGTGACTGTCGAACCCAACGGTGGCAGCCACAAGCCCAGTAGTAAGCCTCTTCTTTTCGCCTACCTCAAAGTGAACCCCAATCACCCTTAAGGAACTCCTGCTTATTATCATTATTGCTTTCGTGTCCGTATCCCGTACAGGTGCGCGGGTGAGCTTCGCTCAGCCGTCCTAAAATGGGGCTAACTGATACCCAAGCGGATCATCCTGCGAATCAATGGAGGAGTGGTTGGAAATCCGTTGCTCGCTGGAGAGCCCCCATGCGCTTCCCCCGTTTTGTTCCGCTGTACGTTTTCGTTGCGCTGAGCACACTTCAAATGCTTGCGCAGTCCCCCGACGGGAACATTAACGGCTTGGTCTCAGATCCTTCCAGTGCAGCGGTCGTCGGGGCAGAGGTCTTGGCGGTGAACGATGTAACCGGCGTACAGTACACCACAAAAACCAACACTGAAGGCATCTACGTTTTGCCGAACTTGCCTCCCGGCCCATATCGGCTTCAGGTGTCAAAGATTGGGTTCAAGACAATCATCAAGCCGGACATCATCCTTAAGGTGCAGGATGCGTTGTCGATCAATTTCAGCTTGCCCGTCGGGGCCTTCCACGAAATAGTGACGGTCAAAGGTGGCGCACCGCTGGTGAACACGGAGAATGCCACCGTGAGCACAGTCGTCGATCGGGAGTTCGCTGAAAACTTGCCGATGAACGGAAGAAGCTTTCAAACGCTAATCCAACTGACGCCTGGCGTCGTGACCGTTCCCAGCAACGGCAACGATCCAGGGCAGTTCAGCATAAACGGACAGCGCGCCTCTGCGAACTACTGGATGGTAGATGGGGTAAGCGCGAATATTGGTGTTCCTGCAGTTTTTACCCAGGGGAGTGGCATCGCTGGAGCTGCGGCTTCGTTCAGCGTTCAGGGAGGGACGAACAGCTTGGTTTCGGTCGACGCCATGCAAGAGTTTAGGATCCAGACCTCTACATATGCGCCGGAGTTCGGACGCACGCCAGGTGGGCAAGTTTCAATCGTTACCCGCTCCGGGACAAATCAATTTCACGGAACGGTTTTCGACTACCTGCGAAACGACATCCTGGACGCAAATGATTGGTTTGCCGACCACAACGGACTGCCCAAACCCGAAGAACGCCAAAATGATTTCGGGGGAACCTTAGGTGGACGAATCCTCAAAGATCGCACGTTCTTCTTCTTTTCGTACGAAGGACTGCGACTTAGATTGCCGCAGGTGGTGGAGTCCAACGTTCCCGATCTTCAAGCGAGGCAGAATGCACTCGCATCTGCTCAGCCCTTCCTCAATGCTTTTCCACTTCCGAGTCCGGGAGCGCCGGATAATGTGGCCACCGGGGTTGCTGCATTCAATGCCAGCTTCTCGAATAGTTCCTCACTCGATGCCTACAGTATCCGTGTTGATCACACGATGAATCACCAACTGACCATCTTCGGCAGGTACGATTATTCTCCCTCCGAACTCAATCAACGTGGATCGGTCGGGGCCCTCAGTCAGGTTGCGCCGGCACGCATCACGACACAAACCGCCACCATCGGCGGGTCTTGGCTGATCTCTCCAACGCTGGCGAACGACGCGAGATTCAACTACAGCCGGGTAAATGCCAATAGCCTTGGTGAATCGGATGATTTCGGAGGCGCCGTTGCGCTGACGACTCCTCCATTTCCCGTACCTTTTAGGACGCAAAACAGCCTGTTTGTCTACAACATCAACGCTCTCGAGAGCAGTTTGAACGTTGGCCTTCTGGGACAAAATCTGCAGAGACAAATTAATATCACCGACAATCTGACTGTCCAAAAAGGTTCCCATCGTCTCAAATTCGGCGTCGACTATAGGCGGCTTTCGCCTTCCTTCCGGTTTGGAACATACATTCAACAGGTGATTTTTGCTGATGTGCCTTCGGCGGAGACCGGGAGTCCTCTATTTAGCGTGATCACGTCGGATCGACCTGGCACCCTGTTCTTCCACAATCTGGGTATCTTTGTTCAGGACAACTGGCGCATTAGTCGTCGGTTAACTCTGCTCTACGGGCTTCGTTGGGATTTGGACTTTCCCCCTTCCGCCGCCAACGGCGTGAGCTTAGCGGCAGTAACTGGATTCAACTTGCAGGATCTTTCCTCGCTAGCTCTCGCGCCCGCAGGGACGTCTGTGTTTGGGACGACTTATGCCAACCTCGCACCGAGGCTCGGGATTGCTTATCAACTTTCCCAGAATACGCGCTGGCAGACTGTGCTTCGTGGCGGCTTTGGGGTCTTCTACGATCTGGCAACTTCAGAGATCGGAAACACCTTGCACGAGGGCGTGTATCCCTTTGGCGCGATCTCTTTCGCGCTTGGTGGCACCTTTCCCTTAGATCCCGCCGCGGCCGCACCGCCGCCAATCACGGCTGCAGAATTGGCGTCGGGAGATCTGTTTGCCACTGATCCACATCTCAAACTGCCTTACTCACTCGAATGGAACGGGTCGTTGGAGCAGGCGTTGGGCTTGCAGCAAAGCCTCTCTGTCTCCTACGTAGGTTCCGTCGGACGGAGGCTCTTGCAAACAGCGTTTGTGAGTGAGCCGAACCCGAACATTGGCGCGGCCCAACTGACCACCAATATTGCGACCTCAGATTACAACGCTCTGCAGGTGCAATTCCAACGCCGACTCTCCGACGGGCTACAGGCGCTCGCCTCGTTCACTTGGGCGCATTCGATTGATACTGCTTCCGCCGGATCTGTGTTCGGGAACGAAGCGAATGCGCTCACGCAGGATGCGAGCGCGAATCGAGGCCCGTCCGACTTTGACATTCGTCGTTCTCTCTCTGCCGGGGTTACCTATACGGTTCCCACACCAAAATTGGGTGTGCTGGCTGATGCCCTTCTCGCCGGTTGGTCCTTGCAGAATGTCGTGCAGGCCCGTTCCGTTCCGCCCGTCGATCTGTACGATGGCAACCTGTTCTTTCAAGGAGCAGGTTCGTTCTTGGCCAACGTGCGGCCGGACGTGGTACCCGGTCAGCCCCTTTATCTGTATGGATCACAATACCCCGGGGGCAGGGCGTTTAGCCCTGGTGCCTTCATCCCACCGCCGGTCGATCCAGCCACGGGCGCTCCTTTCGAACAAGGTAACTTGGGTCGAAATGCTCTGCGCGCCTTCGGCGCGGCACAGTGGGACTTTGCTGTACATCGCGAGTTCACGCTTCACGAATCGGTCAAATTGCAGTTCCGCGCCGAAGTCTTCAACCTCTTGAACCACCCGAATTTCGGACCGCCCGTCGCCGACATCAGCAATGTCACCCAATTTGGACAATCCATCCAGATGCTGGGAAGAAGCTTGGAAAACCAGAATCAGGGCGGCGGAGGTTTCAGTTCTCTCTATCAGATTGGCGGCCCCAGATCGATCCAGTTCGCACTGAAATTGCAATTTTGATGGCGACATACAGCGGCTTTGTCGAACCATCCGGAATTCAACCAAGAATCCACAGCCGCAGATGCACCCGACTGCCCATATGAGTTGATTGATGAGACGAACTCACTCCTTTCTGCACCACGCGGGGACTCTGATTGCTGTCGTCGCAATCGCTGGGTCCGCGACAGGAGGACGCGCTCAAGAGCGGAGCAAACACTCTGTCACTCTCATGGATCTCAGAAGCTTGAGGGAGGTGAATCAGCTACAAATATCAGCTGACGGGAAGGTGTTGGCTTATACAATTGATGAACAACCTCAAATTTGGCTGGTCAAAACGGAGGCCGGAAGTGTGCCGCGTCGGGTCTGTGCGGGAACCTTCCCAGTATTCTCGCCGGATGGCCAGCGCCTTGCCTACTATTCGACTGCGTCTGGAACGTTCCAATTGTGGGTATTGCAACTGAATTCAGGCCGCACCGAGCAAGTGACACGTTTTCCCGGAGGCATTCAACCCGATGCCACGACCTGGGCAGTCGGCGTGAGCGGTTGGATTTACGATTCGTTGCGCTTTGCCTGGTCGCCGGACAGCCGGCTTATCGTCTTTCCGTCCCAGACACCTGTCCAAGAAAAGATCGAACCTGCGCATGCTAATTCCGCCCACCCAGATTTCCGCGGAGCCGCGCCCTTAGTTCTTACAGCAGAAACCCCGCCCGATTGGACGCTTGCCGGTTTGTTCCGCGTGGGAGGATTCAGTGGAATCAAAATGAGAGACGGAAGACTGGATTTCAGCGCAGCCAACGTTCGCCCGTCCCGTCCGACTTCGGATCAGTTGTTCATCGCAAACGTGAACACCAAGAAGATCCGACGTCTGACTTCCGATGATGATGGTTACTTTACACCTGACTGGTCGCCAGATGGACGAAGGATCGTCTGCGTTTCCTGGGAGGGCCACCCGCACGCTGCCGGGCAGCCTTCTACCACGAATCTCTACGCGATCGACGTTGCGACAGGCAAGAAATCCTCCCTTACTACCGGTTCAGCCTACCGGCGCATTCCGTCATGGTCTCCCGACGGAAATCTCATCGCATTCTTTGGAGCGTCGATCGAGAACCCATATCAGGAATACTTATATGTGCTTCCTAGTACCGGCGGTGACGCTCTGAACGTAAGTTCAAGGCTGGATCGGAGATGCTTTTTTGTCTACTGGTCTCAGGACAGCAAATCTCTCCTAGCAGTCTGCAAGGATGGAGCGAACATGCCTGTAGCTCGGCTAAACGTGCAGGCAGGTAGCTTCGAGGTAGTCAGTGGCAAACAGTCCGCCAATCGATTTTTGCTAACGGTATCCAAAAGCGGCGGAATCGCTTGGGTGCAAAGCGATCCTAAAGGTCCAGCGATCATCCAGTATCTGCCCACGGGACGCAATTCGTCCCATGTTGTTGCGGATCTTAATCCACAGGTCACACAGTGGAAGCTTGGATATCAGGAGGTCATTAGATGGAGGACACCTAGCGGTGATGAGAGGGAAGGCGTGCTAATACTGCCTATCGGCTACGTGGAAGGACAACGATATCCGCTCATCGTTGACGCATACCCGAAACTCGGTAACAGTTTCAAAGGCGATCCGATGTGGGGAAATCAGGCTTTTGCGTCCGAAGGCTATGCTGTGTTTTTTCCCGATGGCGATGGACCTCACGTTTGGGAGAATCCCTGGAAATCAATGTCAGACATCACTCGGGCTAGAGGCGCCGAGGGTGTAGCCATCGCGGTCGATGACGTGGTGTCTGGTGCGGACGAGTTGGTCAGTCGAGGGGTGGTCGATCCGCAACGAATGTGTTTGTATGGATTCAGCAATGGTGGCGGCGTGGTTGACCAGGTAATCACAAAGAGTCACCGGTTTCGTTGCGCGGTCTCCGTCGCCGGAGCTGTCGCAGCCGATTGGTCGTCACTATTCTTCTTACGCACTCAATCTAAGTTCATTGCTGACCTAGCCGGCGTCTCTCCTTGGCAGGCCCCGTCAACCTACCTGAAGCTTTCAGCTGTCTACCGCCTGAATGATGTAACAACACCGCTTCTGTTGGCCGATGGGGACGACGACGGCGGCTTCCTGCTGGGAAGCATCGAAATGTACAATGGCCTCCGCTTTCTTGGTAAGGACGTGACTCTGCTGAGATATCCGAAACAGGGTCACGGATTCAAAGGGGCTGCGCTGGCAGACTTCTGGAATCGAGAGAGCAAGTTCTTTTCCAAGTATCTGAAACAGCCCCTTGAACATGAAAGTTTGGGGCATTGCTGGAACATTTGTGGCGAGAAATTTGACGTACCTCTCCGCTAACCTGGAGAGGTACGTCAAGCGCGCGCCAGGACAAGTGTGATCGGCTTGTTTCACTCAAGCTCTTCGGAGAGGGCATTGGGAACAGTGATGTTGCCGTTCTCGCCAAAATGCGGCTTCGAACTCTGGATCAGAACAGCAGCGTCTCCCAAAGCCGTGATTTCAGGCTTGCTGTAAGTTTCCATGGTTTTCCTCCTTTCTCGACTACACCTTCTCGAGAACTAGTAGTCCGTATCGGCTGCTCAGATTGACGTCTGAGCTTGTTTGAAGGGTCCGGCCCATAAGTGCTTCGTTCCTCTTTAGTAGCCTTGCCTCGGCCCGTGGCAATCCGTCGATTTGTACGTCCAAAGCAGCATTCGGCTGCATCGGCTCACCGTTCTCTCCATAGCTCGGTTTGGGGCCCCGGAGTAGGACAGCAGCATCTCCCAGTTCAGGAATCTCTGGTTTGTTGTAAGCGGTCATCGGTTTCACCTCCTTTCTCAAGAATTTCCAAGCCTCATAGCCTGCGGACACCGGTCAATCTGTTGGTCAGAAAAAGGGGGTGTACTTTCTGTCATTAAACGTCCCTCTGCCGGCACCGACAGAATTCCGTGTTCGCAGGCGTTGCGCAGCCACACTTCCAACGAGAGGGCTTTTAGCAAACGGGTAAAGTCGGCTTGAACCTGTCCATTTTTCATGGCTTTCAGTTCCTGACGAACAAGGTCTCCCTCAACGTACCCAAAGCGCACACTTAACGGCGCTTTAAACAAGCGATCCACCTTGTCCCAATGTTTCTGTAGCGTCACGGAATAGCAGCGGGCTGCGGCAGCTTTGGTCTTTCTAGTGAGGGTCGCGGCAGGCAAGACAGTGGTGAGCGATCTTCTCATCAAGGACCGCCGTTCACCGGGGCGAAGCAATTGGTCCAAAGGAACAGAAGCTAGAAATTCGACAAGATCGATGTCCAGATACGGATACCGCTGCTCCAACATTGACGGCGGGACGTGAGTTACAAGCCGGGAAAGAGTCGAGAGCGTTTGCGTCGCGTCGCGAGCCGCTGGATTCCATACTCGGCGTCCATTCACAACTTCCAGTTGGCGAGCGGCCATTGCATAGGCCCGCGCAAAATCTCGATTGACCCACGATTTCAGCTTGGCTCGGGTTGCGAAGGCAAGGCGGATTGGGAGAGGCAGAATTTCGAGCACGCTCCCATAGAACAACTGGATCCAGGGTATCCGGGTTGCCAAACTCCAAGCAATAAGGTGTTTCGCGGCGTTGATCACGTGTAGACGCGCGAGCAGGTCGGCAGCTTGAACGCGGCAGTCCAGTGGCTGGCCGTTCATTTCGTCCCCGCCAAGACCGGAGAGTCCCACCCGATAACCGTGGCGCTGAACAACCTCGGAAAGGGTGGGTTTAATTTCCTCTCTCAGCCCGAAACCCGGCGCCGCGACAAACCCCTCTTGTTCGAAACAAAGCGAATCGCCACATCCTGCCATTTCGCAATGAAAGCCCGCCTTGCCTCGTTTCTCTTCCGCCTTGATGACGTGAATGAAATCATCGTCGTCAGGTTCGTTGCTGTCGAAATAAGAGAAAGTATCAATCCTCGGTGTTTCTGCACCTTCTCGAGCAATAATGTCATCGGCAGTAAATACAATCGCGGTCGAGTCGTAGCCTCCGCTCAGTCCGGCAAGTACGGGCGAGTCTGTTCGCAAGCGCCGACGCACCGCCTCGCGAAGCAGTGCCCTAAAGTGACCCTCGTATTCGGCATCGGATTTATAGTGAGTCCTTCGGTCCGGGTTCAGGCTCCAGTAGCTGTGGATGGTTGCCTCACCCTGTCGCACGCGAACGAAGTTCCCGGGTGGGACAGAGGAGATTTCCGCATATGGTGTGAGCTCGGCATCTGGATAGAACGCAAGGTAGCCGGCGATGTATTTATCGCTAATGGTTAGCTTGCCCACGGACAAGACCAACGCAGCCAATTCGGTACACCAAACAATTCTCTCCGGAGTCTTGCAAAAGAACAGGTGTTTGACTCCGATCGAGTCGCGCGCGAGGATCAGTTCGTTTTCCGAAGAATTCCAAAGTGCGAGCGCCCAGTCTCCTACCAGTTTCTTCAAAAAGTCTGTGCCCCACCGCTCGAATGCAGCCCTCACCATGCTGATGTCGGTCGTATCGGGGGAGTTTGCCGAGCATCCCAATGCCGCGGCCAGTTCCCCCCGATTATCAAGCCTGCCATCCCATGTCAATGCGTATCCCTTCCCAAAGGTAAGAGGCTGACGCTCGGCACGCGACTCTTTCGTGGTATGAAACGGGCGATACAAAAGGCCAAAGCAACCCTCAGAGAGCGTTGCCTCGTCGTCGTGCCCGAAAGCGGAGAGATTTCGGCTAATTTTCCGCAGCATTTCTGAACCGACAGGACTGCCGTCGAAATTGGCAACACCGGCTTGCACGCTCATACGTCATCCTTCAGCAACGATTCCAGATGCGATAGGTTCTTTGAACGTCCCTACGCTCGTTCACTGCTCGTCCGTCCACTTCTGTCCAAGCGTGCGCCTTGAATGGCAGGTTCTGCGCGCCCATTACCATTTCTGCCGCAATGCCGCGACTCCGCAGCAAACAGGTCAAGACGGCGGACCGTTGCAGGCACAGCACCCGTTTGGGATACCAAACGCAGGCATAGTTGATGGCGGTACACACTTCGACCACGTCGCCTCTTTTCCTGGAGGCAACCGGAAAGTCGCTCACGTATCGACATAGTTTCCCGAAGTTCACGCCCAATCTCTCCAGATCGAACGCCAGTAGTCGTAGCAGAGCTTTGCAGACCAGCAGAGGCACGATCGGCGGGTACGGCACGCTTCTTTCGCAGGATGATGGTAAACGTCGGGATAGAGAATGCCCGCGTGTCATCGCGTCTGCTCCGCCCCGTCACCATGAACTAATCCGTTGCGTTCGAGCGCATTCAGCAGTTCGTCGACATCTGCCCGAACCTGCTCGGACGGTGCGTTATATCGTTCACAGATCTCACGGATGATTTGGCACTTGGTATGAAGTTGCTCCAAGCCGTTGAGAATTAGAGAAGCGGTTGGATTCAAGAAAAATATCTTGCCCGTCCCGACGTCAAGCGCAGTTGCACCATCCTTGTTCCAAGTGCAACGGAGATCGTCGGAAACTTTGTACATTTCACCCCATTAACGTCGAGTGACAGATACGACCAATAAGGCCACCTTGACACAGCGATCTTTCGGAAGCCACAAAAAGGCGAAAACTTTCGGTAAAGCAACATGACAGAAAGGATCTTACGAAGGATCAAGACGATGCTTCTCGTGCGGGCAGGTTGGGAAAAATCAAACTGTTCGTTTTTGGGCCATCTATGCGGCGGGACTCACAACTTCTTCCCCGATGGATAAGTTACTGGTACCTGCTATCACCACCAGCCTTTGATGGGATCGTCCGCAATTCAATCATTCAATCGATGAGAGCGAGTCTGAAGCGAGGGTGGGTTGGCGCAAACGCGAATCCAGTTCCGGCAATCATTCGCAATTCTTCCTTATTACCCGAGCAGCGAACACGTAATCTCGTTCCATTCTTCGGTCAGCGACCTTCGTGACGGAATCTTGCACGCCCTCTGGTACCAATATGCGGCGTTCGAAGAGTCTCCTTCCTTGCGGTGGAGGTAGGCGTGCACCCACGCGCCTGCCGGACCTTCATCTTGTTGCGCCGATTCGTGAGCCTTGGTCCAGTCGCCCTTGCCATCCCACCACAGGGCTGTCAATGCAAGAGTTAACGTCGTCGGAGGTTCGTCGTGTCGTAATGAATCCTGGAACTCATCAAGTGTCATGCAGGACAGATTAGCTCGGGTCGGCAACGCATGCCATGTACTCTTCTTCCGCGCGCGGAGACGGGCGGTCAAAAGCGCTCACTTAAGGACTTGGGACTGAAGGGCGGGAGACTTCGTCCCCGCGCCTTTTGGGTCAATAGGGCCCCGGTATGGAGCTTTTTTGAAAGCTATGGTGTGGAGATCAGTTGGTTTTGAGGTTGTCATCGCCCATCGTTAGATCTCCTGGTCGCCGACGACGGCCTGGACGACTTTGACCAAACGAGAGATCAGGGGAAGTTTCTCCGAGTTCCGATTCCATGCGATACGGATGCGCCACAACGGCTCCTTCCAGCCCAGTTCACCCAACGCCCTGATGCTCGAGAACTTGGCCATGTACGCCAGGCTCGGCTATCAGGAGTTCTCGCGTCGTCGTGATTCCGGCTTTGATCGTGTTTTCTTCAGAAAATTACTTACTAAGTGGAGGAGCGTTTGACGGGAACAGCGCCTTCGTCCTGAGCCCGCTGTTTTCGAGATTCGGGGGTATCGAAAATAGCCGACTTTGCTATTTCGCCTCGGGCGTGCGACCGGCGGCACTCGCAGAGGACAGGTTTCGTGTACTTCCATCGGGGGCAGCAGATTTCCGAAAGACATCCGGATCGCGCGTGAATATGTCCGGACTGCTGTCGCAGACCATCCTTCCAGCTGAGAGAAGGAGAACTCTTTCAAATGTAGAGAAGGTCGAGGGCCGATGAGAAACGCCGATGATTGTCGATGACTGGAGACAGTGTCGAAGATTGCCAAGGACCAACGCCTCTCCTTCCGGATCAAGGCAGGAAGTCGCTTCATCCAGAATAAGGATGCGCGGCCCTTGCAGAAGAGTTCTTGCGATCGCCAGTCGTTGACGTTGCCCCCCCGACAGTTGGCATCCGCTTGGCCCAATGCGATGGCGAAGGCCGTCCGGCAGAGCGGAAACGAATGACGAGAGTCCGACCGTCTGAATGGCGCCGAGCAAGTCTTGTTCGGTGACCGTCGGTTTCACCAGGCGAAGGTTGGATGCAATCGTGCCATCAAACAGGGTGGGTTCACGGGCCAGGTAACAGAAGTGCCGACGCAGGCTATCCAGTCGAATGTTTCGGATATCTTCGTTTCCGCAGCGGATCCTGCCGTGAGCCGGGTCATAGAGCCGAACCAGCAATTTTCCCAGCGTGCTTTTTCCAGCTCCATTTTCTCCGGTTATGACCAGATGCTCGCCCTCGCGAATTCGAAGGACAGGAATTCGGAGCGTGTAGTTCTGTCCTGGATAGGAAAATTCAACGCCACTGAACTCGATCGCTATGCCATGATGCTCGACAAGCGGAACTGCATCTCGCGCATTGGCTACTTTTGTCCGCAAAGCAAAAGCAGACTGTACCTGCCGCACGCTGGCGAAAGTTTTCTGGCTCCTCGCGTAGAGTTCAGCCGCACCACTGAGCGGTTCAAACAGTTGCGTCACGAATCCGTAAAACGCCACCAGGCTGCCAACGCTTAAGGTCCCTGCCAGCACACTCGCGCCGCCATAACCGATGACTGCACATAGTGCGAGAGCAACCGCCAGGGAACTGCAAACGGTGAACCAGGCGCCCGTGGAGAACAGTTTCTGCTGCGATCGTACCGCACGTGCCAGAAACCGGAAAGCCCGTCGTTCCTGGCGTTTTTCCTGGCCCAAGAGCTGTATGGGAATTACCGATGAGAGGTGCTCCTCGAGAAAACTGCTCCATCCGAGGCGATCACCCTGGACCCTGTCGGCGTCATCCCCGAGTCGCTTCCGGAACCGTTGCCGCGTAATAAGGAACACCGGCACCAGAGGAACAATTGCCAACGTCAACACGGGACTGAGCCAGAACATGGTCGCCAGTGTGAATCCGGTGGTAAGGACTAGGCGCAGCATCGCCGGCAAAAGGTCCGAGCCGAAATAACAGACCTCGTCAATTGGTTCCTTCAGCGGATACATCACGCTGCCCACCGATGTGTTCTCGTAGTATTCGGCGGATAGCATATCGAGGTGCCGCAGCAGCTCGATGCGTAACGTGAGGATCATCTTCTGCGCTGCGCTCAACATCAGGAAGTTTCCCAGGCTCGTGAGTGCCGTTCGGCCCTGATAGCCAAGGAAAATCAGCAAAACCGAAAACAGAAGACGCTCCGTATTTTTCTGTGGAATGACACGATCAATGAGCCACTTCAGGATGAGTGGAGTGAGAAGCGCCAAAAGGCTGCCCGCCGTAATGCACAAAAAGCTGGCCGCATGCCAATGCATCAGTGGGCGGATCTGCGTAGTTAGCCAGCGGAGTTCGCTTCGGAACTTAGACAGCGAGGCACTTCTCTTTTCTGAGGAAAGGGACACTTCTCAACCTGAGAGCGAGAGTATGCAGAGCGGCATGGAACTGTACAGAAAATACGTACGTTGTTCGACTTTCGATCAACTTGGAGGATTTTCCAAACAATCAGCAGCGTTTTTGAAACAGCGCATCTGCTCCCTTCGTCCGGAACCTCGACAACTTACACGATGCTATAAACGAGCGGAAGGCTCGCGTGCTGTCTAAGAAGCTTCGAACGCAAGCCCTGATCGCGAAGCGGCTAAGTTGAGAACAATCAAATCAGTTTGAAGTTCGTCCGGAAATTCCGACAATTTACACGAGCCCGCTTGCGATCATGACAATTTGCCCGACCACTTCAACGTCCTGGCGGTAACGGAACAGGTCCGCTCGATGGAAGTTCTTGGCGTAGGGATGGACGACCAATGTCCCGTTCTCGATTCCGCAGCATGCGCATAGATACGTTCCGTCACGCTTGAGAAGCACGTACACCGGTTGCTGGCACAGCGGTTTAGATGCGAAATGCACCGGCCTCCTCCGCCGGCGATTCACCAGGGCTAGCAGTCCGTTCTCGAGGTAAGGATGCAGAACTTCCTGTCTGCCACCGATCCAGAAGAAATCACCGAGGGAAACGCCGCCGAGTCCGGAGAGTTGTCCTATCGATTGCCGGAGAAAAAACGGCACCTCCTCCCATCGTTCCAGCATGTGCTCCAGGAATCCTCCACGATCAATCCCCGCGGAGGTTTCAAAGGACTCGACAGGCGACACTCTGGATGCCAAACCGTCGGGCATGGTCTCCGTGCCGGTATTTTCCACGTCGATTCTCATAGCTTCGAAAAGAGTTTGGAGCGGCAGGCCATAGAGCGAGCACAGAGTAATGGCGGTTTGGGGGCGATGTGGCTCCGTATTTAGAAGTTCATAGTCGCAGAGGGAACTGGGGGAGATGTAGTAGGTGTCATCCTTCAGAGTATCGGCAATCCTGCGGCTCATTTCCGATGCTTCGCGTAGCGATATGCGCTTGGTGACGCGGGCGTTGCGCAGCAGTGGGCCGACGCCGACATCTTTCGATAGGGGGCGTGGCCTCCAGTGACGCGCTAGCTCAGCAGGAACCTCAGGTGGGTCGAATCCGAGCGCCGGGCGGATGGCGAGATCCACGACACCAACCAGCTTCGTTTCCTGAGGTCGGTGCAACTCGACTTGTCCGTAGGAAAGTTTCGAACTCAGGGGCACGAGCACGGTGTCTCCGACGGCGCGCAGGTGGCAACAAAACAGACCCTTCGAGTGCTCGATGAGGAAGTATCGGCTGGAGGCACGGTTCGCCCTCGGGGCAATATCGTCCGCTATGTTGGGGTTCACGCGCACGATTGTTCCTGGAACGAGTACCGGATAGGCAAGTGCGTCCTGCTGCCCGATCTTGGCATACAGAAACCTTGGATCGCCGGTACCGAACAAGGAACCAATTTGCCTGGGGCCGGATGTCCTGAGCAATTGTCCGAGAGGCGCGACCGGAGGTATGGGAACGTTCCCCAATCTGTTTTGAAACCACGGAACCCAGGCTTGAAGATCAACCAGGGAAGAATCGAGCATGATCGTACGGCGCGATGGCAGTTCGACCTGGAAGCGGACGACGGTTTCGACATCTGCCCCGAATACGCGCAGCCAATCCGGCAGCCGATAGCCGGTGGTGCGACTCAGGGCGACGCACTGGTGAATGCTCGGGCTGAAGGTACCTGCTCGGAGGTCATAGTAGAAGTTGTGGGGAACAAAATAGGGAGAGGAACGTCCGTATAGTGTCTCTGACATCTGCGATGTCCGGGAGAGACTAAGACCTTTCAGTTCGAGGATGGAGCGGACTCTCTCTCCGACATTCGTGTTGGGCAACGATTTCTGCCGTCGGCTGGCTGACACGTTTTCCCACTGCTCCCACCTGCGAGAGTTCTCTGGTTTGGACCGGTCATCGGGCGAACTCGTTCATACCAGGCAAGCAGGCGCCCGGAAGTCGAGCATTTCTCGAGCCAGGACTTCTGGATATCTGCTCGCAGAGACTCAAACTCTATAGGCAGGATGGCCCGCAATTGCCACAACTATGAGGGAAGTGTCCGAATCTGCGACCGTTGCGCAGGTATTCCTTAACGGCACTCGTGAGATACGCGGTCTGGACTCCTAAATCGCAGTTAGGCCGACGGTCGCGGTCTCGGACGCGAATCAGAGCACCTATTCCGGATCCTTCGGGTTTCGTAAACAATCCATTCTGTTCGTGGATAACAGGGCAATTTGCGGTAACATGGCAAATTCCATCGGGATAGGCAGTACGATGTTGGCCTCGTCATCCAGCCTGGAGTTTGGGAAGCGGCTGAGAGCTGAACGGGAGCACCTGCGCCTGTCTCTTCGCCAGGTGCAGGAATTGAGTCGCGGCATCGCGGCGCAGAGGAAGAATTCGGAGTACTACATCGCCCACTCTTCTCTGGCGGACTTTGAGAATGGCAAACAGATTCCGAATATCTACAAGCTCTACAGCCTGAGCGTCATCTACGGTCGCGAGTACGAAAAACTGGCAACGATTTTCGACGTTCCGGTGGACGACGCAGAAAAAGATCACAAGGCACTGGTTTTTCCGCAGACCTATCTGCTAGGAGCCGCTTCGGAATTCAGCGAGGCCGCCATATTGTCATCCCACGAACTCCGGGAGAGATTGCGCTTCGAACGAACCAATCTCTTGACCAAGATACTGGAGAATTGGAAAGATGTTTCGCCCTCGCTGTTGCAACAGATCGACTGGCGCGATTCTCTATACGGCTACATCGGAATGGAGGACCGCACGCTCGACCCGATCATTCGCCCTGGTTCCTTCGTTCAGATCGATTCCCGGCAAAGAACGATCCCGCCCGTAAATTGGCATGACGATTTTGATCGCCCGATCTTTTTCTTCGAACTGCGCGATCGCTACGTCTGCAGTTGGTGTGAATTGTATGGCAGCCACTTGATTCTGGTTCCTACTGCGCATTCCCATGGACATGCCCGGCGCATCCATTATCCTGGCGACGTCACCATCGTCGGGCGGGTCACAGGAGTGGCGATGCGTATTGCAGAAGTGCGTGAAAGTCCGACGAAAGTTTCTCCGTTGAGCTGACCACCTGACAGCAGACGTCTTCTCGATTGGTGCGGTGGACGGACGTTATTAACCTAGATGGGACATTCGGACGCAAGCGGGAATCCATGATTCTAGGTCAGAGTTTACCCGCAAGCAGGCGTGGAAGCTCGCTCAAGACCACTTGCGCCCGCTCAATCGGGGGATGTTTCTCCGCTCTCCGATGTGATGTTTCGCGAGTTCGTTGAACGTCACTTTGTCCCCTATTTTCTGCCACGCTGAAACTCGCAACCTAAAAGAAGTATCTGTCAACCATCAACACTGATTTGCTCCCCGCGCCTTCGGTTCCATTCGATTGTGCGAGAATCGGCGCGCTCGATTTGCAGCGATTTGTTCTGGCCAAGATGCACAGCGGTTTTGGCTGGGAGTCGTGCGATCTACTCCGCAACCTGATGTCGAAGGTTTTCAAGGTGGCCAACGTGGCAGCTTCCCACCGTCAATCGTTATCTGGAGGCTCGGCGGGTCGCTGGTCATTCAGGTAGAACGATGCCGCAACGTTGGTCGGAATCACAAATTTACGGGGCCGCTGCCGAAAGTCATAAAAAGCCTGCAGATCCGTGCTGGATCGCTGATCCGCGAATCCCAGTGCTCCTTCCTGCATTCCGAAGTTGCCCTCCGCAAACCGCAGAATGCTTCTGAAGTCGTGCTGATTTACGCTATCGATGAACGGCCTCGTGTATGCCGAAATGAATAGCAGCGGCACCCGAAAGCCCAACTGATAATCCCCCTGTCCCTGGTTTGGTGCCGACAACAACGGCGGCAGCACATGATCGTAAAATCCTCCCCAATCATCCCAAGTCACCACGATCGCCGTGTCTTGCCAGTACGGCACCTGCGCCCCATTCACCTGGTCCACACACGGACTGCTGCTCACCGCATTCACCACGTTCGCCACCCATGCCGGTCCCCCATCATTTTTAACCCGTTGGGCACGACATGCTTTTCGCACGAGACTACGAGCAATGGAAGAAGTTCGGTTCGTACGTGGGACAGCCCGTAAATCGCTATGGTGTGCAGTAGAACACCGAGAAATTGAGTGGGCATCCCGCTCCCCTTTTCCTGGGGAGTCCGAAGTAGTCCCATCCCTTGCGCCACATCCAGTACAAACGAACGGCCAGCTTACGAGCCATGGCAACTTTGGCGGTCTTTCGTCCTCGCCGCTGCACAGAGTAGTACGCTCAAAAAGTGCTTGACACCGCCGACATTGTCAGAGAGGCGATTTTTCGTCAGTCTTCCTCCTGCCATTGGCCTGTGCTCTGCATTTCGAACTGCACAGCATCACCGGAATCGGAGTTTCCGAATCGAGTATGCATGATTTCCCGCCCCGGACAAAAGATGATGAAGATTTGTTAGCACCACATCGCAAAGAGTCTGCTCACCTCTACAGGGAAATGCTTACAGGGTTGAAAGTCCCAACTGGCGAGACCTGTCGGGCATCCAACGGTCCGCTTGTCTGATCGTCAATTCCCGGAATGGAATTCGAGGTCGTTGTATGATTCGCAGGATTGGAATGTTCTTGCTTGCCTCCGCAGGGGTCTGCGCCAGCACAGTTCTGGCATCCGCTCAGACCGCGTCTTCACCAACTGCAATTCAAGCCAGTTCGTCGACGGTTGCTTATGTGTATGTGTCGAGGTACATCAGCAGCTCAGGAAACAATAAGGTGAATGCGTATGCAGCCGGTGCCAATGGGGCACTTACTCCGGTCTCAGGCTCGCCGTTTCCTGACAACGTAGGAGAATTGGCGCTGAACGGTGCATGGCTGTTCGGAGTCGAAGCCACAGGCTCAAGCGCCGGGCAGACGATCAATTCTTATTCCATCGCCTCGAACGGGACGCTAACACTGAAGAATCAGACTGTGGTCAATGATTCGGGCGGCGGAGTGACGAGCCTTCTTCTCGATCACACGGGGTCGTCTCTTTATGCCAATTACTACACCACTAACAATGACTGTCTGTCATACAGCATTGATCAATCCAACGGCGCACTCACCTATCTGAGCATTTATTACCAAGGTCCGGGGCATGGTTGCCCCATGAGTTTCACAGCGAACAACAAATTCGCTTACTCGTCGAGTTGCTATCACTTTACGCCGAGCATTTTTGGGGCGACGCGCAGTAGCGACGGAACACTATCTCCTCTAAGCATCACTCCCGCGCTCCCCACGCCACCTCCGGGGACAGGCTTTTGTCCATATGTGGGGGCTGCGGCCGATCCGTTCAACCACGTGGCCGTGGCAGTTACACCAGTGCAGGGCGGCTTTGGGAATAACGACGGGGCGACGCAACTCGCGATCTACACAGCGGACAGTTCGGGAAATCTCACCACCAAAAGCACCTATCAGAACATGCCCAAAACTGCTGTAGTGCAAACTAGCGGTGGGACATATTCCGTCAACGACTACAGGATGTCTCCCTCGGGCAAGCTCTTGGCGGTGGCAGGACCCTTAGGACTGCAAGTGTTTCACTTCAACGGCGGGAATCCGATTACCCACTACACAGGACTGCTCACCAAAGACTATATAAACCAGCTGTTCTGGGATAACGCGAACCACCTCTACGCGATCAGCGCGAAGGCTGGCAAGCTGTTTGTGTTCACAGTAACGCCAACCAGTGTGACGCAAGCGCCAGGATCTCCGCACAACATTCCGGGAGTTGGGAGCTTGATTGTGTTGCCCAAGACATAGACGCCGTCCATCCGGAAAATCAAAAAACTCCACCCTGTCGCAAAATCCACGACGGGGTGGAGATCAACTGTTGCAATCAGGCCATCGCGCTCATCGAGGGGTTTTGAGCGTATCGCGTTCGGAAAAAGCTTGGAAGAGGAGGAACAGATAGATCAGCGAAACCTCTTATTGTCATCCAGCGGGTGCAAATCCCGCCTGATCAAAGTCGAGCAGACAGATCAGTAGTGAGTCTTGCCATTCACCGGGCGACTGGTGGGTGTCGAAGCGTAGACAACAAGGTAGTAGGCCGTGAGGATTCAGCCCCGAAATCTAACCTCGATGCGAGGCCGACGTGGTTACGCTAGCGGAAGGCAGCATCGGCAGCGACCGATATCGCGAGGTCGTGCCGACTCGCCGGGGTCTTTAGCCCAGGGCATGCTCCACAGGGATGGCCCAGGAACCGAAGAGAGCTCCCCATCTCCACTCACACCAGGAGGACAAGCCTCCGGCAATGGGTCGAGAGGTACGTGCAACCAAGGGTCGACCGGAGGAAGCACGGACGGATGCGGGAGCAGTCTTACGACCCCATAGTACCGGCGAAGGTGGGGAACCGCAGGGCTCCCGCCAGGGGCGGCCACGGAACCCACCGGAGGGAAGGGGGAAGCAAGCGTACGAATCTGTTGAAAGGAAACATAACGAGACTCGGAACTCGAAACGATATGTTCACAGACAACAACAGAATAGCTGAACTCGCCAAGGCAGATCCGAAACGGCAGTTCCACTCTATCGCTCACCTGATCACAATTGCGAAGTTGGAGGAGGCATTCGGGAGCCTTCGAAAGAACGCCAGTGCCGGGATCGACGGCGTCACGTACGAACAATACGAGACGAACGTAGAGGAGAAGATCCGACAGCTCCATCGACGGCTCAAAGAAGGCAAGTATCAGGCCCAACCATTGCGGCGCGTTTACATTCCCAAAGAAGACGGGAAACAGAGGCCGATCTCGATTCCCGTCCTCGAGGATAAGATCGTGCAGAAGGCACTAGTTGACCTGTTAAATGCAATCTACGAGCAGGACTTTCTCGACTGCTCCTATGGGTTTCGACCCAAACGGGGGCAACACCAAGCACTGGAAGAAATAGGACGGATCATCAGTACCCGACCTATCGCGTGGGTTCTGGAGATAGACATTCGCTCCTACTTTGACTCGATTGTGAGATCGGCTCTGGTAGGGATGATAGAGAAGCGTGGGATCGACGGAAGCGTGCTCCGCCTGATCGGCAAATGGATCAAGGTCGGAGTCATCGAAGATGGAAGATTACTCGTAAGTGAAACAGGTACGGGACAGGGGCAGCCCATCAGTCCACGCCTGGCCAACATATACCTGCACTACGTGCTCGACGAATGGTTCGAGCGCGAGGTGAAGCCCCGGTTGAAAGGGGAAGCCTACGAGATACGTTTCGCCGACGATGCCATCCTGTGCTTCCAACGCAAGGAGGACGCGGAAAAGGTGCTCGAGGTCCTACCGAAGCGGTTCGAGAAATACGGTTGGACACTGCACCCGGAGAAGACGCGGCTGATTGAGTTCGGGCGATACGCAGCCAAGAACGCAGGGAAGCAGGGAAAGAAACCTGCAACCTTCAACTTCTTGGGTTTTGTACACATATGCGCCCGCAGCCGGCAGGGGAAGTTCACAGTGCACGTGAAGACCATCGCCAAGCGACTAGGGAGAGGGCTGAAGGCCGTCTGGAAATGGTGCAAACAGCATCGTCACGATCCTGTGAGCGAGCAGCAGAAAACCCTGAACGCCAAGCTCCGGGGCCATTACCAGTACTACGGACGACCGTCGAACTACCGGGCAATTCGGCAGTTCTACGCGAGAGTCCTGCGCATCTGGAGGGAATGGCTGAGCCGCCGCACACGTGCAAAGCCGCTGACATGGGAGCGGTATAGCGCAATACTGCATCAGTACCCGCTTCTGCGGCCTCGGATCACACACACCTGGATGAGACCATGGAGTCACGCTTGAAGAACCCACTGCGGAAAATCTGCACGGTGGGGTCCGTGAGGGGAGAGAACTAACTGAGCCAAGGTTGACCTACACGCGCACGAAGCTGGAAACGGCGGACAGGGCCAAGGAAGACCTACAGTCCAGGAGGTTCTCTTCTACTCGGAATGAGATATAACGCCAACTACTAAAGAACCTGTCCCTATGGTTGCGGACTGCCTTGCTTCTTTCGCTCGAGGCAGTTTTGTGCGACGTCTTTCGCGTCGGGCGGCTTTGGCGCGCTGGCTAGCGGGTTTTCGGCCTCCTTCACAATTTCCTGGTTCGACTCTTTCAGCGACTTCGTTGGTTCGCCCGGGAAGCCAGTCAGAGACTCTCGCCGCTGCAGTTCCGTCATGTAATCGGCATCGAGTGCAATGTCCGCGGGCATTGGCTCATTCAGTCTGAACTCCTGAGGGCCAAGATAAAGAAAGGCGTCGACGAAGGCTTCCATCGGTTTTTGCAGCTCGGGAGGAAAATCTATCTGCACTTTGCAGTCTCTGTCGATATTGATCGGCGGCGGGAAAACGTCACTCAGCCTCAAGGCACCCAGCCAGGTACCCTTGGTTAGGGCAAGCGACGGATTCGGCCACAATGCGAACGGGCTTATGAGTGCAGCGGTCCGGTTCATGTCATAGATGCCGAGATCACTGATGACAAAGGTGAGGTGGGGATAGAGTTTTTCGTAGTTTGACACGGCGCTGTCATCAACCCCGTGCATGAGGTGAAATGTACCGAAGAGTATGAGAGCCTTACGATGCTTAGAAAGGACCTCTTTTTCCATTACCGAAACGATGCTGGGTTCGCGATCGAAAAACTTCATCGCGTCATCGGACGTCTTGACATGGTCCCAGTCAATGGGAGGGTCGCCAGCCAGCACGCGCAGCCGCTTGGTTGTGGGCAGTTTTTGATTGATGGCGCGAACGAGAGGAAAGAACTGCTCAAAAAAGCCAGATTGACCGCACATCGGCTGAGTGGTATTTCTCCACACTTTGCGGACTTCGGCAAAGGGCACATCCATTCCAGCGATGTAACGGTCGAGAACAGGCTGATAGAGCGAATTGCCGCATTCAACTTCGATGTCATTTACTTTTCCGGGAAAGCTCGGATCGCGGATGAGAGCTAGAATGAAGTCGTCTACATCTTTCATTCCATGCGCCTCTGGCATGGCCACGACTTCATACCTATCGAAGGCGGCAAGGATCGCGGGCATGGCAGGTTCGGGAGTTGGTTCTGAGGGGGTCGGCTTCGTATGCTGGGTTTGGCTCGCCGCTGGAAGCACGGCCATCAGGGACAACAGCATGATCCAGCCAAAACGAACAATCAGAAAGTTGCGGAGTCTGGCCGAGCCGAAGATGGACATGAAAGTTCGTACCTCGCAGGAAAACTCTACGCCAAAATCTGTTGAGGCTTCCAGAACTGTTGAAATCAGGCCATAGCGCAAGTTTGCGCCGTCTCTTCGCCCTTCCAGGGGATTCTGAGTGTTATCGGGATTCTTCGCCAACTACGGTGTAATGACGGCGCACTTGGCATTGGGACTGGCGCCAGGTTTCCACGCTACCAGCAGAATGAGGGCAACCGCCGAAACCATATCGACGAGCCACAAAGGCCCGTGGAAGTAGTACAAGGCCATGCCCCACGTTCCGACTGAGGTCGCAGTTAATAGACGCATGACATGCCCAGCCTTCCATCGGGTGAATGGTGTGGACGTGGTCCCAGAGCGCCGAGACCTAGTTGCAATGCGAGTCAACTTTCTCTGGAAGGTGAATCCCACAACCGCAGACCAGAGTGCTCCTACGAGCATCAGGAGCTGTGTGAGTTTCAGCTCCCGACCAGCAGGTTCCAAACTCCCAACTGCTCCAAAATGCAGGAGAAGAATCCAAACGACAAGAACGAGTAAGCAGCCGCCTTGAAAGAGCCGAAGCTGGATCGCAGGTTTTCCCATGTCCCCTAAGTGTAGCGAACGAACGAAGCGCTGAGTGTAACGGACGTAACCGCATTATAAAAGGGCGCCCCTCTTGGAGTAGGTTGTGATTGTTCGAATCAAGACCTACGAAAAGGAGCACCCTTATGAACAGCGAAAAGTATATTGGGCTCGACGTCCATCAAGCAACCATCGTGGTCGCAGTGACGGATTCCACGGGCAAGTTAGTGATGGAATCCATTCTGGAGACGGAAGCCGCTACGATTCTTCAGTTCTTTGCCGGCTTGCGCGGGAATTTGGCGGTGACCTTCGAAGAAGGAACCTGGTCGGCCTGGCTGTACGATCTGCTCAATCCCCACGTGGAGAAACTGGTAGTGTGCAATCCGCGCAAGAACGCGCTGCTGAAGGATGGGAACAAGAGTGATCGCATCGATGCGCGCAAGCTGGCAGAGTTGTTACGCGGCAACCAACTGAAGCCGGTCTACCATGGGGAGAACGGCGTGCGCATGCTGCGGGAGTTGTCGCGGAGTTATCTGGCCATCGTCAAAGATCTGTCGCGGGTCATGAACCGACTGAAAGCGGTGTACCGAAGCTGGGCAATTCCCTGCGCGGGAAGAGATGTCTACTATCGTCGTCATCGAGCGCGGTGGCTGGACAAGATCCGCGAAGCCGGCGTGCGGCGACGAGCGGAACGACTCTATGAGCAACTGGACATGTTGCAACACTTGCGGCAGGAGGCGCAGCGGGAGTTGCTGGCGGAAAGTCGCAAGCATGCCATCACTGCGAGGCTGAGACAGATTCCGTATCTGGGACCGATTCGATCGGCGCTGGCGGTGGCCCTGATGCAGACGCCGCATCGGTTCCGTACCTAAGCGACAACTATGGGCTTACAGCGGGCTGGCTTTGGAGACCCGCATCAGTGCGGAATATCGCATGGTGGAAGGTCAAGTGCGGCGCTCGAAGAAGCTGCTTTCCATTCGGGGCCTGAACAAAGACCATAACCATGACCTAAAAGGTTTGTTCAAAGGTGCGGCTACCATGGCCAGTGTGCGTCCCGGACCGTTGCAGGACTTCTACCAGGCTGCGCTGGCCAAAGGTATAAAACCGACCATGGCGCGTCTGACGCTAGCGCGCAAGATCGCAGCCATTACGCTGACTCTGTGGAAGAAGGGAGAAAGCTTCGACGCCAAAAAACTGAAATCACAAGCCGTTTGAGCGTCTCGGGTGAAGAGCCCTTCCATCTCCGGTAGATCTTTCTGGTGGTGGCCAGTTGGTTCTTGAGACGCTCGGGTTCGAGGGTGAGTATGACAACGGCCTCTAGACAACACGATGCCTATGGCATCCAGTCTCTGTGTAACCCCTATGCGCCGAGTAGCCGGCCCCCATTGCTGGGGGCCAGCCCTCTAAGAACCGGACTTGACAGTTTCCCGTCATCCGGCTCGAGCATTCGATAACGCCCCCCTGAAAAACGAGGACGCGGCCTTATTCAACATCAAATAAAACCTTCTCGATACTGATCTGCGGCCAACTCGCACGGCGGTGGAAGAAACCACCATCGTGTGGGAAGCTGCACCAGCGGCTTGCGCCGCCATCATTTGCTTTGCTTCCTACATCGGTTCCACAAATGTTCTCGAGTTTGAACACCATCGCGAAGTCAGCTCCGTTTCCGGTGAGGTAATCTTGTCCCATCGAGCCGACGCAACCTCTATCTGCCCGATTACAGGGCAGCGTTCGCTTCCTCGCAATTCCGATACCCGCACCGCCATCGATCCACCTTACGGTTGATCTTCCCCCTGCGGGGGGCGATACGGGCTTACCTTGTTCCGTGGAGGTGACACGATAGAGTAGGTGCTCTCTGTACGCCGGCAGTGCTGTTCGCCCATGACGGAATAGAGGGGAACCTCCGTACCCACTGCAAGAGAAGCCTGTAAGCATCTTCGGCCTCCTGTTATTGACGACGCTTTCGAGAATTTGCATATGCTCACCGTGCTATCAACCCTGGGCCCTCTCCGCCTCGATGCTGGCAGATGCATCGTTACCTCGCGGTTTCGATGCCGATCTTACGATCGCAGGTACGTTGTCGGAGCGCTTTCGACAGGTCGTTGCCTTCCCGCTGTAGCTCCTAGGGTACTCATCATGGGAGATGAGGTCCGGTCGAGATCTTCTTCGCCGGACAGTCACTTCAACCGATTTCCAAGTCACAGCCTCTCGGATAACCCGAAAAAGCACTAGGCCTCGAGTCGCAGATAGAACCATGGTTGACACCGTACAACCACGAGTGCTTGCCAGTTTCAGAAACCGATCGGCGTTGTCGCTACTCATGAACATGCAGCTGCTGAGATGGAGCAAAGCAAAACCCGAAACCACAGGGCAAGACACAAGACTCGAGCGTAATTCCTATCTGACAAGGGACTGGATGCCGCGAACCATAACCGCGCTTCCGGCGGAGGAAGAAGAATGTTCTTGACATCCCCTCTTATAGAACAGGCGATTGCGCTCAAAACCCCCGGCTGGGGTCGGTGAGATCGCGGTA
>Ga0210402_10001412_pt1 | contig 24798 bp, 15 predicted proteins | sample IncBWC7MmetaG_FD_161055 | JGI IMG/M metagenome (GOLD analysis project Ga0210402, IMG submission 161055) | Forest soil microbial communities from Barre Woods Harvard Forest LTER site, Petersham, Massachusetts, United States - Inc-BW-C-7-M | ecosystem: Environmental > Terrestrial > Soil >... | reverse complement strand
GACCTACGATCAGTTGGGCCGGCAGCTCTATCTGGCCTTTACCGCAAAATTCTAAGCATTAAGAACATCGACGGAGGAAAGCCATGCCGAGCATGATACCGATGAACCGTGTTCTGAAAGTCCAAGACCCCGGCTCTGTGGGCAAGGCAGCGCGAACGACGGCGGCGGCGCTCACCATCAGCTTGATTGCGTTTGCCGCGGTTGGTGCGGCTCGTGCTCGAGTCGACAAAGATCCCTACGCCACCATGGCGCCGATCGAACACTATCTTATGGCGAATCAAGCCGATGAGATCGCTCAGGCGCGCAGCGCAGCGCCACCGTCGATCTCGAATGACGCCGATGTCCTCATTCTCGATAAGCACGGCTACGCAACTGCCGTGAAAGGCAAGAACGGCTTTGTCTGTCTGGTACAGCGGGCCTGGTTCAGCGGCTTGGACGACACGGAATTTTGGAACCCGAAGGAGCGGGCGCCGATCTGCTTCAATCCGCCAGGTGCGCGCTCAGTGCTGCCGGCCCTTCTCAAGAGAACCAATTGGGTCCTGACGGGCGCAACCAAGGCCGAGATCATCGATCGCACCAAGGCCGCACTCGCCGCGAATGAGATGCCCGCCCCTGAGGTCGGCACGATGACCTACATGATGGCGAAGAATGCTTACCACAGCGATCGGGTCGCCGGTCCATGGCATCCTCATCTCATGTTTTTTCTGCCGCGCATCGACGTGGCCGAATGGGGCGCAAACGTTCCAAGTTCGCCGGTTATGGGCGCCGGGAATGCCACCGAACCGTGGACCGTATTCTTTGTGCCGGTCGCCAATTGGTCCGACGGAACACCCGATGCACACCCAGTCCACTAGGTTCGCATGCGCAAACCTTTCGCATCATAGGCAGCTTCGGATAGAGGCTGGGCAGGATACCGCTCGCCGATGATCTCAATCTCGAAACCCGAGGTAGCGCCCGCCAGCACCGCCGGCACGTAGCCTAAGGCCAGGGAATGATTGACGCGATGGCCGAAGGCGCCCGATGTCACCCAGCCCACGACCCTGCCGTCGTGCCAAATGGGCTCGTCGCCCAACGCATCCGCGTCCTTGGTCTCGAGCTTGAAGCTCAGGAGCCGCAGAGCGCCGCCGGCGCGCTTCTCTTCCATGGCCCCGGCACGGCCAATGAACTCTTCCTTCTTGAAATCCACAAATCGGCCGAGCGCGGCTTCGAACGGCCCGTAAATCGGACGGTATTCCCGCGTCCAGGTGCCGAAGCTCTTCTCGACTCGCATGCAATTGAGCGCTCGACCGCCGAATGGCCGCAGGTCATATTTTCGGCCGGCACTGACCAGCAGATCATAGAGGGCACGCTGGTAGTCGGTGGTCACCCATATTTCGAATCCCAGCTCTCCGGTAAATGAAACGCGGCCGACGTAACCTTGCACCATGCCGATTTCCATGCGCCTGAATGACAAGAACGGAAACGCTGCGGTCGACAGGTCGTCTCGCACCAACTCTTGCAGCAGAGCGCGCGAATTGGGACCGGCTATGGATAGCCCGACATATTCCATGGCGCACGGGCGGATTGACACGCCGGCACCGGGAAGATGCCGTTCGAACCAGCGCAGGTAGTAAGTTTCCGCCGCGTACGTGCCGATGAGCAAGAAATGCTCGGGGGCGACCCGGCACATCGTGAAATCGCCGATCAACTTGCCGCGCTCATTGAGCATCGGAGTCAGCGCGATGCGGCCGACGGCTGGAACGCGGTTCGCCATCACTCGCGACAGCCAGTCCGCGGCTCCAGGACCTTTGACCTCAAACTTGCCGTAGTTCGAGATTTCGAGCAAACCCACCGAATTCTTCACCGCATCGCACTCGGCGGCAATATGCGGAAAGTCATTCGAGCGGTGAAAGCTGAACTCGTCCTTGGCGCTTTGCGCGTCGGGCGCGAACCACAAGGAATGCTCCAAACCGCAGTAGTCGCCGAACACGGCGTTGGCCGCCTGCAGCTTTTCATAAATCGGTGTCGTGCGCAGCGGCCTGGTCGCTTGAAGCTCCTCGTTAGGGAACCGAATACTGAACCGGCGCGAATAGTTTTCGCGAACTTTGGCATTGGTATACGCCAGCGTCGTCCAATCGCCGTAGCGCGCCACGTCCATGCCCCAAATGTCGGCGCCCGGGTCGCCATCGATCAACCAGCGCGACAACGCCAGACCCACCCCGCCGCCCTGGCTGAAGCCGGCCATGACGCCGCAGGCCACCCAAAAATTCTTCAGACCCTTGACCGGTCCGACCAGAGGGTTGCCGTCCGGCGCAAACGTGAACGGTCCATTCACAACTTTTCTGATGCCGGCATCGCCCAACGCGGGAAAATGTTCGAATGCCACCTCCAAGCTGGGTGCGATTCTCTCGAGGTCGTTGGCCAACAGATCCTGACCGAAGTCCCATGGAGTCTCAATCGGAGACCAAGGCACCCCGGCTTTTTCGTAGGTTCCGAGCAGCATGCCGCCGCGCTCTTGCCGGGTATACAGTTCGCCTTCGAAGTCGATGCAGTGCAGCTGCTCCTTTTTACCCTTGAGTTCCGCCATGTCGCCGGTGATGAGGTATTGGTGCTCCATGGCCAGAATCGGTAATTCAATGCCGACCATTCGCCCCACTTCGCGGGCCCACAACCCGGCGGCATTCACCACATACTCGGCATGCACATTGCCGTGATCCGTGATCACATCCCAGGATCCGTCGCTGCGTGCCTTGAGATCGGTCACGCGAGTGTGCCGGACGATTTCCGCCCCGCCGAGTTGTGCGGATTTGGCATAGGCATGCGTGACGCCGTAGGGATCAACATGACCCTCGATGGGGTCGTACATTGCGCCCTTGAAATGCTTCTTATCCATCAGCGGGAAGAGTCTGGCCGCCTCATCGACGGATATGATTTCAAGATCCATTCCAAGATATCGACCGCGCGCCTTGGCCATTTTCAGCCAGTCGAGCCGCTCGCGCGTGCCTGCCAGCATCAAGCCGCCGGTGATGTGCACGCCGCAGGATTGTCCGGAGATTTGCTCGATCTCTTTATAAAGCTCGATGGTGTATTGCTGCAATTTGGCGACATTGGGATCGCCATTGACCGTGTGCATGCCGCCCGCCGCATGCCAGGTCGATCCTGAAGTGAGTTCGGCGCGCTCGATCAACAGCACGTCCTTCCATCCGGCCTTGGTCAAGTGATAGAGAACGCTGGCCCCGACCACTCCCCCGCCAATCACCGCAACTCTTGTCTCACTCTTCATTTAAGCCCCGCCAACCCTCAATCATTCGATACCGCCAGGTGCAGATTGGGCTGGAGCTCGCCGCCGCTGCCAAAGCGCTCGATCAACCACGAGCGGAACAACGCCACCGCGGTATCGCTAAGGGCCTCCGGATGCGTGATCAAATAATATCCGTAGCCATCATCCAGGCTGTTGCTGAACGGTTTGACCAGGCGCCCCGAGCGAATGTGATCGCCAAATAGATACGTATCGAGCAGCGCGACGCCCTCGCCGCTCAATGCATATTGCACGGCCAACATCGCGGTATCGAAAACCAATCCACGCTCCACATTGAGGTTGGTCAGATTGGCGGCTCGTGCAAATTGCTTCCAAAGATGATGCCGCGGCAACTCGGAGATCCGCACGTGCACCAGCTCGTTCGCCTCCACGAACTGCGCCAGGGTCTTGTCGGCATGCCGCGCGGCGACACTGGGATGGCACAGCAGGCTCAAATGCACGGGCCACAGAAGATCCGTGACCAGATCGGTCACGGTCGGCTTTGAATAGACCACCGCGACATCAACGTCCCCGGGCGGCGGCCCGACACCGTGAGGACTGACCAGATCGATTTCCACCTCCGCTGCCGCCCGGCGGAAATCGCGCAGAATCGGCACGGCAAGGTATGCCGCAAAACTGGGCGGCATGTGCACCCGCAGCGTACGCGTGCCGGTCGCGCCGTCGTTGCGCAAATCGTCGAGCGCGTATTCCAGGCGATCGAAGGACTTCATGACCGCCGGCAGCAGATGCTGGCCCGCCTTGGTGAGCACCAAGGAATGCGGGCGGCGCTCGAACAGCTGCGCGCCGATCATTTTTTCGAGCGCGATCACATGGCGCGACAACGCGCTCTGCGATATCAGCAGCGCGTTGGCGGCGGCGGTGAAGCTCAAATGCTTGGCGACGCCTTCGAAGGCGCGCAAGGCGTTCAACGGCAGCCATCTTCGGTCGAGATGCGAGTTGGTCATGATCAAGGTGCCCAGGATTTTGTATAGCCGATCGCGCGCTTCTGATCGGCGATGATGGTTCTTGATGCCAGATACAAATGATATGCGGCCCACAGTCCGGTGGGTGCCAGCACCAGCAAGGCGGCCCGCAGCGAAGCGGCGTCAGTCGGCCGTGGGCCCGCGAACCAGTCGCTCAAGAGGCCGACCACCCAGGGAGCGATGATCAGGTTCAAAATGTTGGCGACCAGCAGCGATATGGCGATAAACATGTTGCGCATGCGGCATGGCGCGAGATTATTGAGCAGGCCGAAGCATGGGCCGATATAAAAGTAAATCGCGGGGATGAATAACCAGAACATTGCCTTGCATAAGAAAAGGGAATGCGTCCAGTAGGCAATGAAGGAAGGGATGGTCGCCAAGCCGATCCCTGCGGTCAGCAGCCACACCACACGGCGCGGATCGGCCATGGAAGAGCGCGATAGCAGCCACGCCGTCGCGACGGTGGCGAGCGAGCCTCCCCAGAGATGAATATTGCCGGTGACGGCGCCTGCCTGTCCGACGTCGAGGCTATACGCACGCTGCAGAAACGTCGGCGTCCAATAGATCAGGCCCCAACCCCAGAGCGCGCACAGACCGCCGCCGATCATGATGTGAAACGCCGCTTTTTGTTGCCAGAGGAATTTCAAACAGGTGATCAAGGAGGGCTTGATGTCCTCGACAATGGCATCCAGGCGGCCCCGGTTCGGCTCTCGGACGGTGAGAAAAACGATCAATCCGACGACGACGCCGGGCACACCGAGAGCCAGGAAGGCAGCCCGCCAGTTGTACGCATGCGCAATGGCGCCCGCCCGGTCGGCGCCCAACCAAGCTCCGATCGGCGCACCCAGTGCCAGAACGGCCATGGCCATGGGGCGTCGGTCCGCGGGAAAGCAATCCGAAACAATCGCTGTGGACGGCGGCGTGCCGCCGGCCTCGCCTACGCCGACTCCGATGCGTCCCAGTAAGAACTGCAGGTAATTCGTCGACAGCCCGCACAGCGCCGTGAACGCGGACCAAATCACCAACGACCCGGCCAGAATATTGCGCCGGTTATATCGATCAGCCAACCAGGCGATCGGAATTCCGAACGCGACATAAAAAAATGCCAACGGCGTCCCGGTAAGAAAAGCCACGCCGGCATCGGTCAACTTCAAATCAAGCCGAATCGGCTCGAGCACGGTGGACACGACATAGCGATCGGCAATATTGATGGCGTAGATCAAGCACACCAAAATGAGCACATACCAGCGCTCAATCGATGAAGGAGCATGGGTCCGGCTGGCGTCAAATGCGGTTGCGCTCAAACGTGAACCTCGAAGTGATCTCCCTCAACCATACAGGGTTCAATTGCGCCGCGCGACTAGGAGCCCGTCTGAGTATTCCCAGGCGTTTCGAAAAATAACATGACCGGATCGCGAAATGGCATAGCGCGAGCGCGTTGAAAGACTAAGCTCTTAAGCTGTGGGCGAATTTGACTACATCATCATTGGCGCCGGCACAGCGGGGTGTGTGATGGCCGATCGCCTGTCGGCAAGCGGCCGTGACCGTATTTTGGTGCTCGAGGCCGGCGGTTCCGATAATCGTTTTTGGATCAAAACCCCGATCGGATACGGACGCACATTTGCCGATGCGTCGGTGAATTGGAAGTATCAAGCGCAGGGCAGCGCCGGACTCAATGGGCGAACCATGTACTGGCCGCGCGGGCGGGTGGTCGGCGGCTCCAGTTCCATCAATGCATTGGTCTATTGTCGCGGCGTGCCGCAGGACTTCGATGATTGGCGACAGATGGGAAATGTCGGGTGGGGCTGGGAGGACGTCAAACCTTTCTTTGAAATGTCAGAACGGCGTGTCGATCCTGAAGGGACTGCTCACGGCGGGGGAACACTCGACGTTGCCGACGTGACGCCGAACCTTCATCCCATGCGCCGCAATTGGCTCGATGCCGCCCATGAGCTGCAGTTGCCGACGACGGATGATTTCAATGGCGAGCATCCGCTCGGTCTGGGTTGCTACCAGGTCACCATCCGCCATGGCGTGCGCCGCTCCGCGGCCGACGCCTTTCTGCGGCCGGCGCTGCGCCGTGGAAACGTCAAGCTCGAGACGCACGCGTGGGTGAGCAAAATACGCATTCAGCAGCGGCGCGCCATCGGCGTGGACTTTCACGTGGATGGCGAGGCGAAATTTGCCGCCGCCAAGCGCGAAGTGCTGGTATGCGCCGGCACGGTCAATTCACCGCAGCTGCTGCAGCTCTCGGGCATTGGCCCGGCCGCGGCGCTTAAGCCACTGGGCGTTGATTCGGTGCTGGACAATCCTTCGGTCGGCGGGCACCTGCAAGATCACCTCGCCGTCGTTTATTCCTTCAAGGCCACTCAACCCACGCTGAACAACGCGCTGCACTCGCCGTTGGCAAAGCTGGCCTCAGGCATTCGTTACCTCTTGTCGCGCCGCGGACCCTTGGCCTTGAGCGTCAATCAAATGGGCGGTTTTCTACCCGTAAGACCCGGCGATGCGCGCCCCGCCGTGCAGCTCTATTTCAATCCGGTCACCTACAGCACGGGTGATGCGACCCGCAAGAGCATTGAAGTGGATGGATTCCCTGGATTTTACCTCTGCTTCCAGCCGACCCGGCCGACCAGCGTCGGACGGATCGACATCGCGAGCGCAGATTTCAGGAAGGCGCCGGTCATCGCCCCCAATTATCTGTCGACGCGCAAGGACGAAGAAGACGTCATCGCCTGCGGCCGGCTGCTGCAGATGATTGCGCAAACGCGATCCATGCGCTCGCTCATCCGCGAGCCGATTGCGCCCGACCTGAATTCGTTGGACGGTGCCGGGATTCTGGCGGATTTCCGCGCGCGCGCGATGACCGTATATCACCCGGTGAGCACCTGCCGTATGGGCCGCACGCCTGCCGATTCGGTGGTCGATTCTGCGCTGCGCGTACATGGTATCGAGCGCCTGCGCGTGATCGACGCTTCGGTATTCCCCACCGTGACCTCCGCCAACACCAACGCACCGACTGTCATGGTGGCGCAAAAAGCGGCTGCTCTAATGCTGGCTGAATAACAACCAGGGATCGCCTATGAAGCTCGACAGCGTCAAAGTGTTCGTTGTGGCCAACCCGCCCCCGAGTTTTGGCGGCCGCTACTTCGTGTTCTTGAAACTTCGCACTGCCTGCGGAATTGAAGGGATCGGCGAGGTCTACGCTGCCACCTTCGGACCCAAAGTCATTGCGGCGATGATCGAGGATCTGTTTGCGCGGCGCTTGCTGGGCCGCGATCCCATGCGTATTGAAGCCTTTTGGCGCGAAAGCTATGGCTCCGGATTCACGCTGCGTCCCGACCTCTCGCTCGTGAGCGTGATGAGCGGCCTGGAAATGGCCTGTTGGGACATCGTTGGAAAAGCCCTGGATCAGCCGGTCTATAACCTGCTCGGCGGCAAGGTGCATGAGCGTCTGCGCAGCTACACGTATCTTTATCCGGCGGATGGCGAAGGCGATGAGTTTTACCACGATGCGCAGCGCTCCGCGCAACGGGCAGCCGAATACGTGTCGCAGGGTTTCACGGCGCTGAAGTTCGATCCGACGGGCGGATACTCCGCCTACGACCCGCGCCAGCCCACCCAGGAATCCCTGGAACGTACCGTTCGTCTGGTCCGGCTGATCCGCGAGGCCGTCGGAATTCGCGCTGACCTGCTGCTGGGTACGCACGGTCAATTCACCACATCCGGAGCGATTCGCCTCGCCAGGCAGCTCGAAGCCTACGATCCGCTGTGGTTCGAGGAGCCTGTACCGCCGGAAATGCCCGAGCAAATGGCAATCGTCGCGCGCGGCACGAGAATTCCGATCGCCACCGGCGAGCGGCTGACCACCAAGTACGAATACGCCCGCGTGTTGGCGGCGGGGGCGGCAAATATCCTGCAAATCAACTTGGGACGGGTGGGCGGCTTGCTCGAGGCGAAGAAAATCGCCGCGTTGGCCGAAGTGCATTACGCACAAATTGCGCCGCATTTGTACTGCGGTCCCGTCGTGGGCGCGGCCAATATCCAAATTGCAACTTGTTGTCCGAATTTCTTGATTTTGGAGGGGATTCAACAATGGGGCGGCTTTCACGCGAGCATCTTGAAAGCGCCAATCCGCTGGGAATCAGGGTATGTGATTCCGCCGACTGCGCCCGGCCTCGGCGTCGAACTCAACGAGACGGTGGCGCTCGCGAATCCTTATGCGGAAGCCGGCAAGCTGCATCTCGAGATGATCGACCAGCCTCTGGGGTGAGATGCGAAGGTCCTACATATTGTTGGTGCTGCGCAACGACTGATGCAATTTTCGCATTGGCGAATCCAATTTCTGCATATCGCTTGAAGCATTGCTGCAACAATTAGACCTTACGCTTCCTGCGCTCGATGCTATCCTCGGTACGAGTTTATAAAAATGACGATGACCGAGCGGTTTTCAATAACGGAAGGGATGAAGCATGAACTCAAATCCAAAGTTGTCGTATGCGATCGCCGCGATTTTGAGCAGTTGCGCGGCCGCAAGTTTCACGAGTCGAGCAACGGCCGCAGCCGCCGATACCGAGGTTAATTCCGAGGCTATTCAAGAAGTCACGGTGACGGCACAGCGCCGCTCGGAAAACGCGCAGAACGTGCCCATCACGATTCAGTCGATTTCGGCCGATCAGTTGAAGCAGCTCAACATTGCGAACTTCGAAGATGCCGTCAGGTACCTGCCGAACGTGTCCTTCGCCACCAACGGCCCGGGCCAGGGCAATATTTTCATGCGGGGCTTGAGCCCCGGATCGGCGGGCAACCAGTCGCAGTCCTCGATCGCGTCCTTCCCGAACGTCGCCTTGTATCTCGATGATCAGTCGGTGCAATTTCCTGGCCGCAATCTCGACATCCTCGCGGTGGACATGGAGCGCATCGAAGTTCTCGAAGGCCCGCAAGGCACGCTCTTCGGCGGCGGCGCGGAAGCCGGCGCGATTCGTTACATCACCAACAAACCGAAGCTCAATGTGACCGAGGGCAGCGCCGACGCCACGTATAGCGTCACAGCCGGCGGCGATCCGAACAGCGCCATCAATGCCGTGCTGAACCTGCCCCTCATCACTGACCATTTGGCAGTGCGCGCGGTGATCTACACCGACCATCGCGGCGGCTATATCGACAACGTACCGAGCACCTTTACGCGCCAGAACACCGACAACGGCACGTTCCGCTTTGGGATTGGGCCTACAGCCGGTGCCTGCCCCAACGGTCTTCCGCCGGGCCCGCCCGCGAAGGGCCTGCCAAACGGCGTTTGCGTACCGCTCGGTCTGCCGGTCACCAACAACCTCACGGTTGCGAAGGACAATCAGAATCCGGTGGACTACAACGGTATTCGCGTCTCGGGCCTGTATCAGTTCAATGATGACTGGAGCTTGCTGATCCAGCAGAGCTACCAGAACATGGAGGCCGACGGCGTCTTCACCCAGTATCCCATCGGCTCCGACGGCCAGGCGCTGCAGCCCCTGCAAGTGACCTCTTTCACGCCCGCCTATGACAAGGACAAGTTTGAAAACACGTCCTGGACTCTGAACGGCAAGATCGCATTTTTGAATGTGGTTTACACCGGCGGCTATTTGGTTCGCACCACGCAGCAGGTCAATGACTACTCCAATTACGCCCGCGGCTCCTACGGCGACTACTACCAGTGCACCGGCGGCCCGGGCACGGTTGCGAAATCCGGCCCGTTACGCTGCTACACAGCGGCGACCGATTGGAACGACTGGACGCGAAATACCCACCAGACGCATGAAATCCGCATCAGCACACCCTACGATTGGCGGATTCGCGGTCTGTTCGGCGCGTTCTACGAGAATTTCCAGATCCAAGACGACATGAATTTCAACTATAAGTCGGTCCCGGCTTGCAACCCCGCCAACCTGGCGGTGGCCCTGACGGGCGGCCCTGCGTGCACGGGCAACGTTGAGACGAACCCGCTTTCCACGGCCACCCACCCAGGCCAGCGTGGCGACACCACGGCCTTCGGCGAGGATTTGCAGCGCGGCTACAAACAGGACGCGCTGTTCACCTCCATCGACTTTGACGTCATTCCGCAGGTGCTCACCGTGACCGGCGGTACGCGCTGGTATCACTACGATGAATTCGAGACCGGTTCCGAGTACTTTACGAGTACATCCTGCGCCAACCACCCAAATCCCTGCCCCGCGGGCAAGAACCTCGATGCGATTGGCCTACGAAAGACCTACAACGGGTTTCGCAGCCGCGGCAACATTACCTGGCATATCACGCCGGACATCATGGCGTACTACACCTATTCGCAGGGATATCGCCCGGGCGGTTTCAACCGCGAAACCGGCAAGAGCCTGGTTGCCACGGGGCCGGACGGCGTGAAACAGCTGTTCAAACCGTCGGGCTACGCGCCGGATTCGTTGACCAACAACGAAGTCGGTATGAAATCGGAGTTCTTCGAGCATCGCCTGCAGGTCAATCTGTCCGCCTACCACATGCTGTGGAACGAGATACAAGATCCCCTGTTCAGCCCGTCCCAGCTCGGCAACACCACCTTCGTCACCAATGGCGCGAACTATCGAATCAATGGCGCGGAGTTGCAGATCGTTGGGCGCGTGATGCAGGGCCTGACAGTGCAGGGGTCGCTGTCCTACAACGATGCCAAGCAATCCAACAACCCCTGCCTGCTGGCCAACAATCCCGCCAGCGCGACCTTCGGCAAGTGCATTACGCAAATCGTGAATCCGGCGGGGATCTTGTCGCCGGCGGATGCTGTCTTCGGTCCGCAAGGCGGCGTGCCGGCGTTTTCGCCGAAACTGGAATACAACGTGCGGGCTCGCTACGACTGGGCGATCAATGACTACAAGGCGTTTGTCATGGCCGGCGCCAATCACGTGGGCAGCATGTTCAACCAGATCGACAACGGTACGACGAACTTCGTTGGAAATCCGACCACCACCCTATTGCGCTACTTGCAGCCCGGGTACACGACCTACGATGCGTCGGCCGGCGTTGCCAAGGACAATTGGACCGCGGAGGCGTTTGGTACCAACCTCGGCAATTCCAATGCCAGCACATTCACCTCATCGGCGCAGTTCATCAAATCCGAGGTTCCACTGCGGCCGCGGATCATCGGCGTTCGGATCGGCTACAAATTCTAGGTAACGCGGTTAGGCGGGCAGCGATGCCCGCCTTGTCCGCATGCGCTAGGCCGGGTCCGCATGCGCTAAGCCGGGAGCCGGTCTGAGTATTCCGCGTGGCCGCGAGCGTGACGGATTTGCCTTCAGTCGAGGCGGAGCCGACGAAGTTGGGTATGCTCCCAATGAGGAGGCGACAACGACGAATGAAGGCAAATCCGTCCGCTCCCAACGGGTTGGCTCTGGAAGGGGCGTCTGCGGCGTTGCGCGGCTTGTCCGTGGAACCCACCACGGCCTGCGCCGCGCGCCTTGCATCCGCTCCCTTGCAGAGCCAACGCGGCTCCCGTGGAATACTCAGACCGGCTCCTGATCATGAATCCCGGCAGAAATGATCCGTGCCCGTGCGGCAGCGGGAAAAAATATAAGCGATGTTGTGCTGAACTCAGCAGCGTCGGGACGCAGGTCCCATCGACTGCGCCAACCCTCGATTTGGACGAGCTGACCGCCTTGATGAATAGAGGACAGTATGCGCAGGTGGAAATAAAGACCCGCCCGCTCCTCGACCTGCACCCCAACTTAGGATCGCTTTGGAAGCTGCATGGTGGTGCGCTGATGCTGCAAGGCAAGGATTCGCTGGCCGCGATGCAACGCGCCGGCGAACTATTGCCGACGGACGCCGAAACGCACTTCTATTTGGGCAACGCACTTCACGATCACGGCGATCTTGCGGGTGCCGAGGCGAGTCTGCGCCGGGCCCTGGCGCTCAAAGCGGATTTTGCCGAAGCGCACGACAGTCTCGGTTCGGCCCTGCAGGACGCGGGGCAGCCCGCGAACGCCGCCGCCAGCTTTCGGCGGGCCCTTGCGTTGCGGCCGGGCTTCGCGGAAGCGCATGGCAATCTGGGCAACGCACTCGTGGACTTAGGGCAGCGCGAGGACGCGGTATACCACTACCGCCGCATGCTCGAGCTGCGGCCGGACCTCGCTGAAGCCCACAACAACTTAGGTAATGCGCTGCTCTCCTTGAAGCGCTATGAGGAGGCCGAGACAAGTTATCGGCGAGCCCTCGCCCTTCGGCCCGACGCTCCCGGTGCGCACGCAAATCTGGGAAACGCGCTGTACGCGCTCGGCCGCCCGCAGGAGGCCTTGATCCACTGCCGGCGTGCGCTCGAGCTGGAACCGGATTCCGCCGAGGCCGAGCTGCTCACGGGCAATGCGCTGTTCGACTTAGGGTTGTTGGACGAGGCGGCCGCAGCCTATGCGCGAGCGCTCAAAATCAAGCCCGATTACACCGAGGCGCACATCGCCCTCGGCAAGGTGCTGCGTCAGATCGGCCGCATCGCTGAGGCAGAAGCGAGTTGCCGCAAGGCCTTGGAGTTGGGCGCGAACTCGGGCGAAGCGCTGGCGCTGCTTGGCGAGATTCAGGCGGACAACGGCCGTTTTGACCACGCCGAGCAGCTGTTTCGACAGGCGATTGCCGTCACGCCGGATCAACCGGAGGCCTGGGCCGGCCTCGTTCGCTACCGCAAAATGCAGCCGGATGCTGCCTGGCTCGCGGCCGCGCAAGGGCTCCTCGGCAAGTCCTTGGGCGTTGGTCAAGAGATCAATCTGCGCTATGCCCTCGGAAAATATTTCGATGACGTGCAGGACTTCGACAGTGCATTTTCCAGCTACCGCCTTGCCAATGAGTTGAAAAAGCGCAGCGCCCTGAAGTACGACGGCGCGCGCCTTGCGCGACGCGTTGACCAAATCATCGCGCTGTATGATGCCGATTGGCTGCGTACTGCGGTTGCGCAGGGCCATGAGTCAGGGCGCCCGGTCTTCATCGTCGGCATGCCGCGTTCGGGCACAACGCTGGCTGAGCAAATCCTGGCTTCGCACCCCAACGCCTTCGGCTGCGGCGAATTGCGCTTCTGGCACAGCGCCTGCGTCGACTATGAATCCTCGGCGCTGCGCGGGGCCGAGAACCCCGGAGCTATACCGGCGGCGGCCGAGAAATACTTGCGCCTGCTGGCGGGCTTTTCAGCCGATGCGGCGCGCGTGATCGACAAAATGCCGGCGAATTTCATGAATTTGGGATTGATCCACGCAGCCTTTCCCCATGCGCGCATCCTGCATATGCGAAGGAATCCGCTGGACACGGGCCTGTCCATTTACTTCCAGATTTTTTCCAACACGCATCTTTACGCCAACGACCTGGAAGACATCGCGCACTATTTCACGCAATACTCCCGCCTCATGGCGCACTGGCGATCAACCTTGCCTGAAGGCACGATCCTGGAGGTACCTTACGAGAAATTGGTGGCAGATCCGGAAGCAGGGATCCGAGAAATCGTGCAATTCGTCGGTTTGCCATGGGACCCGCGCTGTCTTCGGTTCAACGAGACCGAGCGCACGGTGATCACCGCCAGCAACTGGCAGGTGCGACAGCAGATGAACACGTCGGCGGCCGGCCGTTGGCGCAACTACGAAAGACACTTGGGTGCGCTGCGAAGTCTTGCCGAACTGGAGCCTTAGCGCATGATGACGGACCTTACCTCGAGCGCATCTGCTGCCTCGCCGGTCGAGGCGGAAGTCATCCGCATTCGCGGACTGCTCGAGCAGCGCCGCTACGCCGATGCCCTCGCGGCCGCCAATGCACTCGCCGAACAGGTTCCCGAGAACCGCGACGTTTTGTACATAATGGCCGTCAGCCTGCGCTATCTCGGCCAGATTCCCGCGGCGCTCGGAGCGCTTGATCGCCTCGAGCAGCACCATCCACGCTTCAGCCGTCTGCACCAGGAGCGCGGTCATTGTTATGTGGCTTTGCGAGACGCTCCACGGGCTATCGAAGCCTTTCTTAAGGCGGTGAACATTAATGTGGCGCTACCCGCGAGCTGGTCCAAGCTCGAGGGACTGTACCGCATGACGGGAAACCGGGAAAACGCCGCCATGGCGGCCGATCATGTCGCCACCTTGAAAAACCTGCCGGCCGAAGTGGTCACCGCGACCGCATTGTTCTCGGATGGCGATTTGGCCCCCGCCGAATCCATTATTCGGACCTACCTGCAAAAGCACGGCAACAATGTCGAGGCCATGCGCCTGCTCGCCCGTATCGGCATTGCGCACGATGTGCTGGACGATGCTGAAATACTGTTAGAGGCCGTCTTGGAACTCGCCCCCGACTACCGGAAAGCGCGGTTCGAGTATGCAAGGGTGCTGCTCGATCGGCATAAACATGTCCGCGCGATCGAGGAACTCGAGAAACTCCTGGCGCAGGAGCCCGAGAACCGGCAGTTCAAGACCCTGTATGCCACCGCCTGCGTCGGGATCGGCGCGAACGAGAAGGCGCTCGGCCTGTATCGGCAGCTGCTGGTCGATGCGCCACAGGCGGCGGAGCTGCATCTGTCGATCGCCCACTCGTTGAAGACCCTGGGCAGGCGCGAGGAATCCATCGATGCTTATCGTGCGGCGAGCGCGGCCCGTCCGGATTATGGCGATGCCTACTGGAGCCTTGCGAATCTCAAGACCTACCGCTTCCCTGACGATGAGCTCGCGCGCATGCTGGCCGAGGAAGCGCGGCCGGGAATCGCGCCGGCCGATCGCTACCATCTGTGCTTCGCCCTGGGAAAAGCCCTCGAAGATCGCGGCGACTACGAGAGCTCCTACCGCTATTACGAGCGCGGCAATCAACTCAAACATGCCGAGCTTCGCTATCGGCCTGAAATCATCGAGCGCAATACCCGAATGCAAATCGGCACTTGCACGCCCGAGCTGTTCGCAAGGCGCGCGGGCGCCGGCCCAGGCAAAGCGGATCCCATTTTCATCGTCGGACTGCCGCGCTCCGGATCCACGCTGCTCGAACAGATCCTGGCCTCGCATTCACTCGTTGAAGGCACGCACGAGCTGGCGGACATCCAGCGAATCGTCCACGAACTGCAGGGCCGTGAGGAAGCCGGCGCCGCCGATCCGCGCTATCCGCGGGTACTGGCGGATTTGAGCGGCGAGGAGTTTCTGCGCCTGGGCGAGAAGTACCTGAGCGATACGCGCATATACCGGACCGACAAGCCCTTCTTCATCGACAAGATGCCGAACAATTTCCGGCACATTGGCCTGATTCATCTGATGCTGCCGAACGCGAAAATCATCGACGCGCGCCGCGAGCCCATGGCTTGTTGCTTCAGCAATTTCAAGCAACTATTTGCCTCCGGTCAGGAGTTCACCTACAGCATCGAGGACATCGCGCGCTATTATCGATCCTACCTTGCGCTGATGGATCACTGGAACTCTGTGTTGCCGGGACGAATTCTCAAGATTGACCACGAAGACATCGTCGAGGATCTCGACGCAAATGTACGCCGGCTCCTCGATTTCTGCGGTCTGAAGTTCGAATCCGCCTGCCTGGATTTTCACAAAACCGAGCGCAGCGTCCGCACCGCGAGTTCGGAACAGGTGCGGCAACCCATATTTCGCGAGGGACTCGACCAGTGGAAGAATTTTGAACCGTGGATCGGACCGCTCCGAACTGCGCTGGGAGATGCACTTGAACGATATCGCCATTGAACGCAAGGTACAGGACCGCATGACCGATCCGGTGTTGCTGACGCCCGGTCCGTTGACCACCTCACCTGAGACAAAAGCCGCGATGCTCGCGGACTGGGGATCCTGGGACGGCGCCTTCAATGCCATGACCGCATCGGTCTGCCGCGACTTGCTGGCCATCCTGCACGCACAGACCGATCACGTCTGCGTACCGCTGCAGGGCAGCGGCACCTTTGCGGTCGAGGCCGCGCTCGGGACGCTCGTTCCGAAGCAAGGCAAGGTTTTGGTGCCGGACAATGGCGCCTATTGCAAGCGCATTGCGCGGATCCTCAAGTACCAGGGCCGCGAGGCTGTGGTGCTGCCCCTGGACGAACAGGAACCGTCGAACCCTGAGCGCATCGATGCCGCGCTGGCCGCCGATTCATCCATCACGCACGTGGCGCAGGTGCACTGCGAAACCGGCACGGGCATCTTGAATCCGCTGCCTGAGATCGCAGCCACCGTGGCAAACCGCGGCCGCCGGCTGATCATCGATGCCATGAGTTCCTTTGGCGCAATTCCGATCGACGCGCGTACCTTGAAATTTGACGGCTTGATCACGGCATCGGGAAAGTGTCTCGAGGGAGTGCCGGGCATGGGGATGGTGATCGCCCGGCGCGAGGCGTTGGAAGCTTCCGCGAACAACAGCGCATCGCTGGTGATGGACCTGCTCGATCAGTGGCAGTACATGCAGAAGACCGGGCAGTGGCGCTTCACGCCGCCCACGCATGTTCTCGCCGCCCTGCGCGCCGCTCTGGATCAATTCCTGGCGCAGGGCGCGCAGCCCGCCCGGCAGGCGCGTTACACCGAAAATTGCCGCGCGTTGGTTTCCGGCATGCGGGCACTGGGCCTCAAAACCTTCCTGCCCGATGCGCTGCAGGCGCCGATCATCGTGACCTTCCATGCCCCGCCCGATCCGAAGTACGACTTCGGCGAATTTTACCGGCGGGTTCGCGAGCGCGGCTTCATCTTGTATCCGGGCAAATTGACCACGGTCGAGACGTTTCGGGTCGGCTGCATCGGCGCCATCGGCCCGGGCATCTTGCGCGATGCGGTGAGCGCCATCGGCGGCGCACTGCGCGACATGGGAGTCAGCCGCTACGGGTGATTTGCCCCTAGCCGGCGTTGAAACAGCTGCGCCCGCGGCTGTCAGCGGCCTTCAGCACACGCTGAAGCAACGGCACATGATGATGATCGCCTTCGGCGGCGTCATCGGCGCCGGTCTGTTCGTCGGCAGCGGGGTCGTCATCAAGTCCGCGGGTCCTGCGGCGGTGATTTCCTTTGCGATCACCGGGCTGCTGATCGTCTTGGTGATGCGCATGCTCGGCGAAATGGCGGTGGCACAGCCCGCCGTCGGCTCCTTCTACGAATATGCCCGGCTGGCCTGGAGCGATCGGCCGGGCTTGAGCGCGCTCGCCGGATTTTTGACCGGCTGGATGTATTGGTATTTTTGGGTCATCGTCGTCGCGCTCGAAGCCGTCGCCGGCGCCGGGCTGGTGCAATTCTGGCTGCCGACCGTGCCGGCATGGCTGATCAGTCTGACGGTCCTGCTGTCCCTGACCCTCACGAACTTGGTCTCGGTGCGATCCTTCGGCGAATTCGAATTCTGGTTCGCCTCCATCAAAGTGGCCGCCATTGTCGTGTTCTTATGTGTGGCCGGCGTGTATGTCTGCGGCTTATGGCCGGGGATCGCACCGAGTGTCGGCAATCTCACGGCGCACGGTGGATTTGCACCCAAGGGTTGGCTGCCCGTCCTGACCGGAGCCGTCGCGGCCACCGGCTTCTACTTCGGCGTCGAAATCGTCGCGGTGGCGGCCGGCGAGGCGGCGGAACCCGCGAAGGCGGTGGCGCGTGCCACGAACTCGGTCATCACACGCGTGCTGTTTTTCTACGTGGGCTCGATTCTTCTCGTCGTGTGTCTGGTGCCGTGGAATTCCGCGCAAATTTCCACGCCCTATGTCAGCGCCTTGCATGCCATGGCTATTCCCGGCGCCGCGCATATCATGAACGCGGTGGTGCTGACCGCGGTGCTGTCGGCTTTGAACTCCGGACTCTATGCCTCCTCGCGCATGCTGTTCGCGCTGACCCGACGCGGCGATGCGCCCGCCGCTCTGGCCAAACTTGCGCGCAACGGGGTGCCGGCGCGCGCCATTGTGCTCGGCACGCTGTTCGGCTATGCCGCCGTGCTGATGTCGTACGTGTCGCCGACCACGGTGTTCGCCTTCCTGGTCAATTCCTACGGCACGGTTGCCGTGTTTGTTTATGTGTCGATCGCCGTTTCGCAACTGCGGCTGCGCGCGCGTTTGGAACGCGAGGACCCCGCGCGGCTCGGATTGCGCATGTGGGCCTACCCCTACCTCACATATCTCGCCATCGCAGGCATGCTCGGCATTCTTCTCGCCATGGCCTTCATCCCCGATCAGCGCATCCCGCTTCTCTTTGGTGTCATCAGCCTGGGGTTGCTGCTGCTGGCCTTCGCCGCCCGCCGGCGATTCGGCCCGGTACTGAGTATCGCCGTTGCCGCTGCCGCGCTGACGCCGGAGCCCCCGCGGCTCGGCCTCAAGGGCGCTGCACTCACGAAACGAGGTGAATAAACGTGATTAGCTTTACCCGTTTGACTTCTAGCATTGGCGCCGTGGTCCAAGGAATTCGCTTGTCCGATCCTCTCGATGAACTCACGCGCGAGGCGATCTTCGCTGCATTGGCGGAACATCACGTGCTGTTTTTTCGGCGGCAAACGCTGACGCCGGCGCAGCATCGGGATTTCGCCGCACGCTTCGGGCAATTGCATATACACCCTATCTATCCCAAGCATGCCGATGCACCTGAAATCATCGTCCTCGACACCGACCTGGTCGATCTTCAAGACAACGCAATCTGGCACACCGATGTCACGTTCACGCAGACCCCGCCAATGGGCGGGGTCCTGGTCGCCCGCATGCTCCCGCCGCAGGGGGGCGATACGTTGTGGTCGAGTAACATCGCCGCCTACGAGGCGCTCTCGCCCGCGATGCAGGCTTTTTTGCAGCCGCTGACGGCGACGCACAACATCGCCAAATCCTTTCCCACCGAACGTTTTGCCATGACCGCTGAGGCGCAGGAGCGTCTGGAGACGGCCAAGCGCAACAATCCTCCAGTGTCTCACCCTGTCGTGCGCACTCATCCGGTGTCGGGCCGGCGCGGTCTGTTCGTCAATGACGGATTCACCACCCACATCAATGAACTCTCGCCGGCCGAAAGCCGCGCACTGCTGCCCATGCTGTACTCGCATTCTTCGAAACCGGAGTTCGTGGTGCGCTGGAAGTGGCGCGAGGGGGATGTGGCGTTTTGGGACAACCGCCTGACGCAGCACTACGCCACCGATGATTATCGGCCTTCGCGGCGTGTCATGAACCGGGCGACCATCATCGGCGATCGGCCGAAATAGCACGACCGCTGTTGCAGATCCCCGGGGAGCACGGTCCCCGGGGGCGTCGCGACTCTCGGGTCCCCGTCCTCGCGAGTTAACCGCTGCCGCCGCTGACTCGCTCCCATCGCTTGGTTTGCACGGTCGAATGACCAGCGATGTTCTGCATGCGCGAGAAAACCATCCGACGGCCCACGACCTCAACGTGCTGCTGATACGTCGCCTCATCTTCCGAGGGATAAAGCGCCCCTTTTGCATGATGGGTGACGGTCGATGTCTCGGGGTCGAACGACCAGGTGCCGTAATACGCGTAGTAGGAATCGAGCACCGCCGCTTTCAATCGCGTCGTGGCTTCGCTCTGATCATTCGCGGGCCTCTCTGCAGGGACTTGCATGTCAGGCCGGTGAGTGCCTTCGATCTGCACCGAGAACCAGCCGGACGCATCGAAGATCAGAAGCCCGCGACTTTGGCCGTGATAAAACGGATCCAACTCGCGCCCGTCCACTTCGATGCTGACGAGGCGCCATGCGCCGACCAAGTCCTTCTGAGTGGTTCGTGGTTCGCTGTCGCCGGCCATGCAAAGCGCGGCAACCGCCAATCCTGCGACGATGAACCCATATTTACCTTGGAACATCATAGCCCCGCCTTTGCCGCCTTAAGCCCTTCAACCGCCTGTAGCCGGTTCGGATAAGTAGCCAACACCCGTTCGAAGGCCGCTGCGGCCTCACCCTTTTGTCCGTCCGCGAGCAACAGCCCGCCCAGCAGCTCCTCGAACGGCTTGGCGGACCATGGTGGACCGTACTCGAACTCCATGTGAGCGGTCGCCGCAATGGCCTCCCGCACTCGGTCGAGCCCGGCGGCATGCTGACCTTCGGCAAATTCGATCGCACCATCGAGCGCGGTTGCGAGTGTGCGCGCCTGCGCGAGGTCATCCTCGCTTAACGCGTCGAACCAGTTGCGGTTTTCACCGACAGGAACGACTTTAGCCGCACTGATGCGATCGGACAGCTGCGTCAGCGTGGCTCTCGCTCCGGCGACGTCACCACCGGCGGCGAGCGCGAGGCCGCGCGCAAAGTCGTGAACCGCGAAATATCCGATCGAAGTGATCCCGCTGCTTTCGACCATCTGGAACGCGTCCGCGTCAGCCGCGCCGCGTGTCTCGATGAGCCAGGTAGCGCGCGAAGACGCGGCACGGAGGCGATTTTCCTTGGTGGGAACTGCACCGACATCGTGGGTAATCGAATTCACGATCGCGGCGGCCGGCGCACGCCGACCTTTTTGAAGGTAGGCGTATTCGAGCCAGAGCAGCGAGTGATAAGCGTGTTCGCCGTGCGACTCTGCCACCCGCACCGAGGCCTCGTTGGCCGCAATCGCATCGTCCCAGAGTCCCAACGCGAAGAATATGTGGGAGGTCATGTGCTGCGCGTGCGAGGCGGCCGGCGCGACCTTGGCGTAGAGCCGCGCCGCCCGGAGCCCTAACGGGGCGTGTACCGGGTCGTCATAGGCATGAATCAGATAGTGCAGCGCTCCCGGATGGCGCTTGTCGACGTCATAGACGGCCTCGGCCTCCGCGGCGGCTCGCATATAGGTCTTGACGTCGCGCTTCGGCGAGAGCCCCAGCAGCGACAGGGCGTACAAGGCCCGCGCGTCCAGGTCCTTCGGGTATTTCCTGGACAGATCGCCGAGCGCAGCACTGTAGGCCGCATCTCGTTCTGCCTTGTTCCCGGGTCCGTAAAGCTTCTCGAGACTGGCCAAGTAGTCGCGCTCCCGCGCCGTGCGCCCTTTCGCGATGCGCGCCTCCGGCGTCGTGTCCAATTTCGCCATGGCCAGGCGTGCGGCTGCCGTGTCTTGCTCGTACCACAGGGTGTGGTTGTAGGTGAGCGCCTCGCCCCACGCCGCCATCGCGAACCTCGGATCGAGCTTCTCGGCTTTCTGAAACTCGTCCCGCGCGGCCGAGTACTCAAAGCTGTGCAGCAACAGCAATCCACGCTTGAACGCCGCCTGGGCACCCTTCAACCCCGAATTTGCGAAGTGCACCTGGCCGAGCTGGCCTCGCACGACGTGCGCCTCGGAGGGGTGTTCGTGGAGGGTGTGACCCGCCTCACTCGCAGCCAGGCAGTCGCCGGCGAGAGCCAAAAGGAGGGCCATGAAGGCACCGACACCTCGGGTCAGGTACCCCATTCGTCCACCTCGATCCGGATGGTTAGCCACACACATCTATTAGGCCTGTAACGCAAGTCGTCCGTCACGTAAGATTTTTCTGCAAGCCCTCGTAGATCTTCGCATTGAGTTAGGCCTACCGTGTCGCTAGGATCAAGCCCCAGGTACGTCCGTCCGCGGATTTTACGGTAAGCCCCTGCACCCCTCGTGAGCGCCCTTTCGCACTATTCCGCATTTGCCTTGGCACGGCGCGCTCTTTTTGGCTCCAAATGGCAGCGTGCGTGGCGTAAGCCCGAACCCCGAAAAACCTATGATGTGGTGATTGTCGGCGGCGGCGGGCATGGACTCGCCACGGCGTACTACCTCGCCTCCCGGCATGGCATAACCAACGTCGCCGTGCTTGAGCGCGGCTACTTAGGGTCCGGCAACGTCGGTCGCAACACGACCCTGGTGCGTTCGAACTACCAGATGCCCGGCAACACGGAGTTTTTCGAGCACTCACTGAAGTTGTGGGAAGGGTTGTCCCACGAGCTCAATTTCAACGTCATGCTGTCCCAGCGCGGACAGTTGGTACTGGCGCACGGTCCCGTTCAAATCGATGTGTTGGCCCGCAAGGGCAACACCATGCGCTTGAATGGCATCGAGTGCACGTTGTTCGATCGCTCCGACGTGCAGCGGTTTCTGCCCTTCCTGGACTACTCGACGCACTGCCGCTTTCCCATCTACGGGGGACTGTTCCAAGCTCGAGCCGGCACCGTGCGCCATGATGCGGTGGCCTGGGGTTACGCGCGCGCCGCCGACCGCCTGGGCGTCGACATCATCGAGAACTGCGAAGTTACGGATTTCCTGCGAGAGGGGGATGCGGTCACTGGCGTCGAGACCAGCCGCGGACGGATCCATGCCGGGCGCACGCTGATTTCAGTCGCTGGCCACTCCTCGCACGTCGCCCGCTTGGCTGGCCTGCGGCTGCCCATCGAAAGCCACCTGCTGCAGGCCTTCGTGACCGAGCCGATCAAGCCATTCCTCAACTGCGTGGTGTCGTTTGGCGCCGAGCTCTTCTACATCTCGCAGTCGGACAAGGGCGGCATGGTATTCGGGGGGCACATCGACGGCTTTAATTCCTACACGCAGCGGGGACAATTCCCCAAGGCGGCGACCGTGGCCGAGTGCGCTGTGGCGCTGATCCCGGCGATGTCACGGCTGCGCCTGTTGCGCCACTGGGCCGGGATTCAGGACATGACGCCGGACGGGAGCCCATTCATGGGTCGTAGCCCGATCAAGAATCTCTACTTGAACGCCGGCTGGTGTTATCAGGGCTTCAAGGCGACGCCGGCCGCCGGCTGGTGTATGGCGCACACCCTAGCCCACGACGAAGAGCATCCGTTGATCCGCCATCTGGCCCTCGATCGTTTCGAGCGCGGCAACGGCGCCGATGAGTACGGACTGGGTCTTTGGACCTACAAACAGTAACCCATGCTCAGGATCCCCTGTCCGCACTGTGGCTTGCGCGATTACACCGAGTTCCTCTATGCCGGCGATGCCACCAAGCAGCGCCCCGCCCATGGGACCCCCGAGTGGCGTGCGTGGTACGAGCACGTGTTCCTGTTCAACAATCCCAAAGGCGCGCACCGCGAGTTCTGGCAACACGTGCAAGGCTGTCGACAGTGGTTGGTTCTGGAACGCGACACTTCTACCAACACGGTCGGCCGAGCGTGGCTTGCGCGTGAAGGGAAAAAGCCATGAGTTCGGGCAGCACACGCCTCCGTGGCGGCGGGCGGATCAACCGCGCGCGATCATTGAGGTTTACCTTCGAGGGGCGGGAGCTTGAGGCTTTTGAGGGCGACACGCTGGCATCCGCGCTGCTCGCCAACGGCGTCCGTCGCGTCGGTCGCAGCTTCAAGTACCACCGGGTGCGCGGAATACTGGCCGCGGGCGTCGAGGAACCGAACGGGCTTCTGACGCTGGGAATCGGTGGACGCCGCACACCAAATGTACCGGCGACGACCACGGAACTCTACGAAGGTCTCGTCTGCGAGCGCCAGAACGGCTGGCCCTCCGTCGACCTCGACCTCATGTCCATCACCGGCCGGCTCGCGTCAGTCTTCGAAGCGGGTTTTTACTACAAGACCTTCATGGGGCCGCGCCGCGGCTCGTGGATGCTCTATGAGCGCTTCATTCGGCGGGCGGCGGGTCTCGGGCGTGCCACCCACCTTCCCGACCCCGACCGCTACGAGACCGCCAACGCCTTCACCGACGTCTTGGTGATTGGCGCGGGTCCTTCGGGACTTGCGGCAGCTCGAGCCGCGGGCCGCGCTGGCTGCCGGGTCACCTTGGTGGAGCAGGATTTTCTGTTGGGCGGCGGCATCCTCGGCACTCCCGTAGGTGGTCCCGACGAGGCGCTGCGCCGCTCGCTCGAAGCGGAAGTTGCCTCGTTGCCGAACGTTGCCATATTGCGGCGAACCACCGTCATGGGTGTTTATGACGGGCTGACAGCGGTATTGGTCGAACGTCGCGACGCGCTGCGCCCCGACCCTGCGAAAGGGGAGTCCCGCGAGATCCTCATCACCTTGCGTGCTCGTGCCATCGTTCACGCCGAAGGTGCGCTCGAACGTCCGCTGATCTTCGGCAACAACGATCTTCCCGGCGTGATGCTCGCGGGCGCCGTGCGTACGTATCTAAATCGCTACGCGCTCAAGTTAGGCTCCAAAGTCCTGATCGCGACCAACAATGACTCAGCGTGGGCGACTGCGATTGACCTTGCCACGGCCGGCACGCACGTAACGCTCGCCGATGAGCGGCCAAGGGCGAGCGCCGCCTGGCAAGAGAAGGCAGGTCGCGCCGGCATCGAAGTACATCTTGCGACGCATCTGGTGTTGGCGCGTGGCGCTCGCGCCGTGCGCGGGGCGCAATTGCGCAGCCAAAGCGCCCCGACGCACTGGATCGACTGCGATCTGATCGCGATGTCCGGCGGATGGTCGCCGACCGTACACCTGACTTCGCATACGGGCGTGCGCCCGGTCTATGACGCCCGTATCGGTGCCATGCGGCCCGGCCCTTGGCCCGCTGGTATCACCGGCACGGGCGCCGTCACTGGCGCGGAGGAGCGCGATGCGCTTACCGATGGGCATACAGCCGGTGCCACTGCTGCCCGCTCCGTTGGAGCCTTGGGTGAATGCGGTGAGCCCATCGCCTTGCCCCGGGATTGGACGACTTTTTGGACCAACGCCGCACAAATCAAGCACGAAGCGCGCAGCGCCAAGGCCTTTG
>Ga0210402_10001411_pt1 | contig 24813 bp, 19 predicted proteins | sample IncBWC7MmetaG_FD_161055 | JGI IMG/M metagenome (GOLD analysis project Ga0210402, IMG submission 161055) | Forest soil microbial communities from Barre Woods Harvard Forest LTER site, Petersham, Massachusetts, United States - Inc-BW-C-7-M | ecosystem: Environmental > Terrestrial > Soil >... | reverse complement strand
AGCATCGCCCTGTTCGTCCGAACCAAAGCTCACCCAAGGCAGAGATACTTGGCGCCGCACGTTCGCCTCACTGATCAAGAAGTACGCAACGCCAACGCGCGTACCATCTTCGATCACAAGGTCTATCGCGGCATCCTCCGGGGAAACGCCTCGCGACTTGGCCACTTCGGCGAGCGTCTTTCCGGTGAGCGGCTTTAACTTCGGGTTTTTGAAGCTGAGGAAAAGTATGCCGTCGGGTCCGGCCGCGCCGTAGAGATTTTCCCAGGTGCCCGGATGGGGGTTGCGCATCTCGGCGATCACCTTGGCTCGAACGGCAGGGTCCTGTAAGCGCTTGATCCACGCCTCCAGTCCTCCGTCCTGGACCCACGGCGGCATCGCCGCATCGAGTCCCGTAGCACCGGCCGTATAGGTATACATGTTTGCGGTAATGCGCACACCGGACGCGCGGGCTTGTTCGATGATGGCGATCACCTTGTCGATTTTGCCCCAGTTGTCCTTACCGGAGATTTTCAGGTGATAGATCTCAGCCGGTGCGCCGCTCGCCTTCGCGATCTCGATGGTTTCTTGCAGCGCCGATTCAATGCGGTCGCCTTCGCTGCGCATATGAGCCGTGTAGATACCCCCGCAGCGCGCCGATTCCTGGGCGAGCGCGATCAGTTCGGGGGTCTTGGCGTAGGTTGCAGGCGCATAAATGAGCATGGTCGTGAGGCCCACGGCACCCTCCTCCATGGCCTGATGGACCAGTCCACGCATCTGCTCGAGTTGTTGCGGCGTCGGCTGCACATCGGCTTCCCCGAGTACATAAGTTCTCACTGTAGGCGCTCCGACGAATGATGCAACGTTGGGCGCGATGCCTTTGCGTTCCAACCCTTCCAGATATTCGCCGAGGGTGGTCCAGGTGACCGGGAATTTGATGTCATCCTGACGCGCCACCATGAGTTCCTTCATTTTTTGATTGAGCGGACCCATGGAAAATTCACCCATCACCTCGAGCGTCACGCCCTGCGTGAGATCGCTCAATGCGCGGCCGTCGGCGAGCAGCGATTCCTCCGGATGCGCCAACATGTTGATGAACCCCGGTGCGATGGCCTGACCATGGACGTCGATATCGATGCGGCCGACCCAATCGCGCTTCGGGCCTACATAGGCGATGCGGTCGCCGTCGATCGCGACATCCCCGGGGTAGGGTTTGCCGCCCGAACCGTCGTAGATCGATCCGCCGTGCAGCACCACATCATGAACCTTGCCGGCCGCGGTCGTCGCCGCATCAGCCAGGGCCAGATTCGCGGCAAACAAAATCGTCGCCGACAGCACGGAATTGGATTTGGATAACTGCATCGCCTCTACCCTCTGATGATCGCCTTGGCTAGTTCGCCCCGTAGTGTTGGGTGAGGTAATCGACAATCGGCGCCACCTCGTCTTCCGGAATCGGGGCGCCCATGATCTTCATCATCTTGCGGACTTCCGCCTCCCACGCCGCGCGCGTCAGAAAAGGCGAATTCATGACGATATAGTCGAGGCTATGGCATGTGGAACAGCGCAATTGGACCACCGTGGCCTGTGCGCCGCCTACGAGTTTTATCGGCGACTCGCCGCCGAACGCCGATGCCGCGAATATGCAGAACAGCAGAGCTGAGCCGAATCGCGTTTTAATGGTCACAATACCCCTTAGACAATCTCGATCGCGATTTTTTGCACGACGTTGTTATGATAACCCGGCCCGTTGAAGATGAGCTCCGCCGGCTGCACGGTGCCCTGCGCGTTGCTCGCGCGCGCCATCACCGGGAACCGGCCGGCGGCTCGAGCCGGGCACGTGAATTGCCAGGTACGGAAGGAATACCTGCCCTGACTTTCTCCCAACGTGGCGCTTTGCCAGGTACGCCCGTCATCCACAGAAATCTCCACGCCGCGAATGCCGTAGCCGGCGTCCCACGCAATGCCTTTGAACTGCAGCGGTTGGCCGGCCGCGAAGCGCTGCCCGGCGCTCACGTTGGTGATGAGGGAATTGATGAGGATCTCGGTGATCGGCGTGGTCGTGGCCGATTCCTGTGATGTGAATCGATCGATGATGGGGAATTTGCCTATGGGAAGTCTATAGGCGGTGTTCATCCAAAAGCTCGCAAGCGGCTGAACCAACGCACGAATGCTCGCCACCTGTTTCATCCAGTAGGTTGCCGACCATCCCGGTACCACGATCCGCGCCGGAAACCCATTCCAATGGGGAAGCGCCGCGCCGTTCATTTCATATGCCACCAGGGTGTTCTCGTCCATCGCCTTCCAGGCCGGCAGGCTCTTGACGAAGGCCGGGGTGCTGTCGAGTGCTGCGCGGTCGCTGCCGTTGAAGGCGATCTCCACAATCTCCTTTTTCAAGCCGGCCCGCGCGAGAATGTCCTTCAAGCGCGCGCCTTTCCAGCGCGCGTTGCCCATCGCACCCGACCCCCACTCCACTCCCGCAACATGCGGGGCGGAGAACCCGCGCCGATTGCCGGCGCATTGGCAGACGGCCACGAATTCCGCCGGTTCGAAATCGCGCTTCAATTGGTCCATGCTGAGTTCGAAGCCCCGCTCGGCGCCATCTCCGCCGACATTGAGGCGCCAGGCACGCACGTCGATGCGCGGGATATTCGCAAGGTGCCAGCGCACGAAGAATTTATCGTTGGGCGTGAGTACATCGTCGAAGGAATCCACCGGCGATTCGTAGTTCGGCGGCCGGAACGAGCGCTTGATGAGCGGCTGCTTGCCCGGCAGCGTCTCGCGGACTTCCGAGTCCAGGGTTCCCTGCGGCAGCTCCGCCCGCGCCCAGCTACCAATCAATCCGGCTTCCGCGAGCGCGATGCCGCCGGCCGCCATCCTTACGAAAGAGCGTCTAGTTTGCATATGCCTGGCGAGGCTCCCTAGAGGCCGGCAACGATGCGCATATCGCGCCGCGCGCCACCCGCCAATGCCGCCAGGGCCTTCTGATAAGCCAGGCTCTCATGCACGGCGACGGCCTGTGCAACCGAATCGAATTCGATGACCACTGTCCGCTCCAACTGGCCGGCCTCATAGGCGTGAGCGGGAATTCCGCGCACCAAGAAGCGCCCGCCGCCCTGTTCAATGGCGGGACCCGCCAGCTTCGCATAAGCAGTGAGTTTGGCGGTATCCGAAACCTCATGATAACAAGTGATCCAATACGCCTTGGCCATAAACCTGTCCCCGCACGTGTAAGAAAACGAGATGCTATCTCGGTTAAGTAATGACTTCGAGTACCTGCTTGAGCGCGCGTCGCGATTCCTGGGCGGCGCGCCCCCAGCTCTGCCTGCCTGAAAGTTCGCTGTGCCCGAATGCGACGCGTCCGTAACGTTCGCGGATGATCTCCAATGGCGCCGGCCCACCGGCGGTGCCAAAATAAAACCCTGGCTGCGGGGCGATATAGGCATGGCCCCAGCGATTGATCACGATGCCCGCGATGTCGCGCTTGGCGTTGAAGCCAGCCCCGCCAAACATCAGCTGCAACTGGCGGCGAATCTGCAGTTCAAAATCGGCATAGGTAGTGTCGAACAGCCGGGCGCGCGCGCCGCTGGTTTGCGCATCGATCGGCACGCCGGATTGCGGGAAGCCAACGTACATGGTGAGCATCGCAGGCCTGGCGGGATCCAGCGGCACCGCAACTCCGTCGATTTTCATCGGCTGCCGGATGTTCACGAAGAAGCCGAATCCGTCGAACCAGTGGGCGGCCGAGATTCCCAGTCTCGCGAATGCCCTCCAGTTGCGCACTGCGACGTTGGCCACGAGAATCGGGCCATGATGAAACTTCGCGTATGCCGCGGCATATGCGGGCGGCAGATCGCGCACGATGCGGCGGGCGATCCAGCCGCCGGCGGCGACGATCACCGCCTGTCCGCGGACGCGCTTCAGGTCATCGCCGACGGCATAGGTCACGTTGACGCTTTTCGAATTCTCGGGCTCCGCCTCGTGCCGCACGGCCACCACGGTCGCGCCGAGTCGAATCCGTGTGTGCTGCGGCCGGTCCAACGCGCCGAAATCGATCGGCGCGTACAACACGTCCGCAAACGACTTTGAACCCGTGATCGCATTCGGCAGCAATGACTTGACGATGTGCCGCAGGATGGCCGCATTGCCGCCCGGAAATGAAAACGCGTCGGTAGCGATCACGTTTTCGCCGGTGCCCGGCAAGCCGAGCAGTTTTGCGCCATAGGCTGAGACCACGTCCGAGCTGACGCCGTAGTCGCCCGTCGCCACGAGCGGATCGGAGAGGCGGAATACCTCCGTGGACAAGCCGAGTTCGTGGACGATCAGATCGCCGTAGGACATCGTATCGAGCCAGCGATTCGTCGCCGCTTCGTCGCCGCGCGTCAGGATCGGCGAATGCTTCTTCCACTGCACCCAATCGCGGCGGACTCCTGCGGAAATCGGCGCGCGCTGCAAATCGTCCGACCACGGATCGACCACCCACGCCCGCCTTGCAGCGAACGGCACATCGAAAAAGTAGCCGAGCGAACCGGCGTCCTCATTCCAGTACATCGGATCGTAATTGTCGCGCGCGAATTTCAGCGACGCCGCCGCCCCGGTAGGATCGACGTAGTCATACGATCGCGGCATCCCGATCTCGTCCCAAAGACCCACGACGTGCGCATAGGTATTGTCGGCGCGCGGCACGACAGCGTCATTCGAACCCTGCGGTCCCGTGAGCATCACGCCGTCCACGAGCATTTGATTTTGCTTGGCTTCGCCGCCGAACACCGGATGATTCTCGAGCACCAGGCAGCGCCCGTTAGGGTGCGCCTTGCGAAACTCGTAAGCCGCGATGAGCCCCGCGAACCCGCCGCCGACGATGATCAGATCGTATAGCTCGTCAATCACCGGCGCATCGCCAATCCGCGCCTCGTAGATTCCCTCGCGAACGCCGTGCGCCGCGTTGACGACGGACGCGATGTTGCCGTTGGAGCGCGCGTAATCGCCGATGCCGGCATAGCCGTTCCACCGCGCTCCGGGTTCCTGCGCAAAGGCCGGCGCGGCGGCGCCGAGGAGAATCGCCCCCGAGCCGATGAGCGTCGACCCCAGGAAATCGCGCCGCGTGATATTCGCACGAAGTCCGAGGCTGTCAAGCTCGTCGTTCATGGCGCCGTACTCGTCGCTTTGGCCGAGCGGATCATCATGCTACTTCGCAATATATCCGGGAATGCCCTTGGCGTGGGGACTGTGGGCCAGCTGCTTCGCGGCCTTCACGGCGGCGGGAAAATCAGCCCGTACATCCTCGATGGCCACGTTGCGCCTGAAGTAGTCGGCCCAGATGAACTCTGCAAACGCGGTTGGCGTCTTCTCATAACCGCCGGCATCGCGAACATAGCCTGCCAGGGACCGGTAGACGTCGTCGACCAGGTCCATCAAATGGTACGGAATCGAACTGTAGTGATGGCGCACTCCATTCTCGTCCAGCGGGTGGACCCAGAGGCTTTTGTCCATTTCGAGCCAAAAGTCCTGCACCTTGAGTTTGCTGAGATCCGCCTCCACCACGAAACAGCCGGTGCTCACATTGGCTTCCAGCGCGGCGCGGGCCAGATGGTGATGGTCGGTGATATAGAGAGCCTTGTCCGGTCCAACGACCGCAGGCATGGGGTGATCCTGAAGGAATTTCTCCTGCTCCTTGGGCCGCATGGCTGCAAGTTTTTGTTTCTTCTCCTCCACTTCAATCTTGCCGATCGTCAGTTGAGTCGGCCGAAGCTGGGCAATGTGTGCGGTCTGAGGTTTTGACATGACTTAGCCTCGATATCGAGTGCGTCTATGGTACACGGGTCGACGGACAACTTTTATCGTCGATAGTTGCGGTCCGCGCCGAGGTCTTTGGAACACGGTTTGGATACAATGGCCGCGCGCCGCTGCACGGGAGTCCAAGGCAATTCGCAACATTTACTCTACATCCGACATATCGTGCCAATCAGTGTAATCAGCGCCAACTGGCCGTTGCTGTTCGGCATGGGTGTGCTCATGCTGGGTGCCGGACTGCAGGGCACGCTGCTCGGCGTCCGTGCCACTATCGAGGGCTACCCCCCTCAGGTAACCGGCCTCATCATGTCGGCCTACTACGTGGGATATCTCGTCGGTACGCGCATTGCACCGCCGTTGTTGCGCCAGGTCGGACACATCCGCGTGTTTGCCGCGCTTGCGGCGGTCGCTTCGGTGGCGGTGCTGACCCAAGGGACCTTCATCAATCCGCCTGTGTGGGGCGCGATGCGTCTGCTTTCGGGGGTGTGCTTCGCGGGTATTTACGTGGTCGCGGAAAGCTGGCTCAACGACAGGGCGAGCAAAGAAAACCGCGGACGGTTGTTGGCGATCTACATGCTGGTATTGTACGGGGGGCTCGGGGCCGCACAATTCCTGCTGGTCTTGGCGAATCCGCGCACCGCCACGCCATTCATGCTGGTTTCGGTGCTGATTTCCCTGGCATTGGTTCCGATTGTCATATCCGCGCAGCAGGTACCAGAGCGCGCCGCTCCTTCCAAGGTGCGGCTGATCGATCTGTACCGCAATTCGCCGCTCGGCGTGGTCTCGGTGACCCTTTCCGGTGTGATTTCGTCCATCATTTTTTCGATGGGGCCTGTGTACGCGCGATTGAGCGGGTTGGAAACGCATCAGGTGGCGTCATTCATGGGTGTGAGCATTCTGGCCGCTGTGGTTACTCAATATCCCATGGGCAGACTCTCCGATCGCATGGATCGCCGTACGGTGATCGCCACGGTCTGCGTCGTTGCGATGCTGGCCGCTGCGAGCATCGCCCTGTTCCATGAAATCCCGCATCCGCTATTTTTGTTGCTGGCGGCATTGTTCAGCGGGTTCGCGCTGACGCTGTATTCACTCTCGGTATCCCACATCAACGACAAGCTGGAGCCCCAACAAATGGTCGCCGCCAGCGGTGCCATCCTGCTGTTGAATGGAACGGCCGCGGCGGCGGGTCCGCTGCTGGCGGGCGGTCTGATGGCCGTGTTTGGTCCGCGCGCCTATTTCGCGACGCTCGCGACGCTGACGGGCTTGCTCTTCGTCTACGACCTGTGGCGCAAGTCGCGGCGCGGACCGGTGCCGGCCTCTCTCAAAGCGCCGTTTGTCAGATCGGAGCCCAGAGCCTAGATGCGGGCGGCTCCCTTGCGCGCTTTACCACGCGCGCGATGGTGAGTTCACGCACCGAGGTCGCCTCAACGCATTCGCCTAAACGGTAACGACAATCTTGCCGAGGTGCTGGTTCGATTCGAGGTAGCGGTGCGCTTCCACAATCTCTCGCAGCGGAAACGTTTTGGCGATGACCGGCTTCAGGTGCCCTTCCGCCAGGCCGTACAGTATGAGATCCCGGTTGCGCGCGAACCGCTCGGGCTTGTTCCAGATCGAGGATGCGACCCAGCCGCGCAAGGACAGCCCCTTCAACGCTGCCGGCCAGTGTGGGTAAGGTGTCGGCTGCCCGCTCAACCCGCCGTAGATAATGATGATGCCTTCCTCCGCAGCCGCCCGCGCGAGGGCATCGACCTCGGGTCCTCCCACTGGATCGAACACGATGCGGGCCCCCTTGCCGCCGGTGACGCGCTGCACCTCGGCAACAAGGTCCGACTCCGCCGTTGCAATCACGTGTTTCGCACCGTGCTCTTTGAGCGCCGCCATTTTAGCGCTGGTGCGAGTCGCCGCAATCGGGATGGCGCCGGCCCAATTGGCGAGCTGAATCGCGGCGAGGCCGACACTGCTCGAGGCGGCGCGGATCAGGACGGCGTCGCCTACCGCCGCGTGCGCAACTTCATAGATCGCGAGCGCGGTGAAGTACTGCATCCAGATCGAGGCCGCTTCGACGACGGTGAGACCGGGCGGCGGCGCAATGAGGCTGCGCGCCGGGACGATGGCATGCTCCCCATACAGACCATACTCGCCGAGACGGAAGTTCGGCATGACGCACACCCGGTCACCGGCCGAAAAGCCTTGCACTTCGGCTCCCTGCGCTTCCACGATGCCAACGCCTTCGTAGCCGATGAGCGACGGAAACTTCGACACTCGTATATAAGATCCGGCGCGATACATTGCCTCCGAGCGGTTTAGACCGATGGCTTCGACCCGGATTCGGACCTCGCCCGGGCCGGGATCACCCACATTGAGTTCTTCGATCCGCAGTTGCTCAGGACCCCCGTGCTCGTGAAATCGAACCACTTTACTCATCGAGTAATCCTCTTGTAACAAGCGCGTCTGCGCGCAGCGTGAGTGTGAGAACTAGACTTCGAGCTTGGTAATGGAACAGGCTGTGGTGAGGCCAAGACCCCGCTTCATTCCCGGATAGGCGCGAACAGTAGCCGCTGTCATGGCAAGCTCAAGGCGCACAGTGCGGCCGTACTTCGCTTCGATGGCCTCGCCGAGCATCAACGCATCGGTTGACTGTCGGGCGATCGCTTGACCGAAGTCAAACGCGGTTTGCTTGTCGCCCTCGAGCGGTTTCGAGGCGAGTGCGGCATTGACTAGATCTCGAGAAACATCATCGTCGAGCGCGCCACGGGCCGCCGTCAATGCGCACGGCCCGCAGTCTTCGATCAACGTCGCGCCAATTCGCGCCATATGGAACAAATCGGCGGGCGCAGCATAGCGGTGCATCGTGGCTGGCATGAAATGCGTCAGCTTTTCAAGGGCGTGGCCGGGAACATTGGCGGCCTCATGAATATAGGCTGATTCCCCGGGTGACAGTTTGTCGATTGCCCGGAGAAATAGGCTTTTCGGGATTCCGGCCGGGGCGATTCGCTGCCGAGCCATCAATATTCCGAGAGCAATCCACACCATCAGCGGCGGCCCGAGAACCCCCGGTGCATCGATCCAGAAGACATGCTGCGCGCCGACGCCGCTGAACAATTCCCAAACATGAAAAGCGCCATGCAGGGTCAGCCACAGCACGCCCGCAAGCGCGGCGAGCCAGCGGCCCGACGGAAACCGCGCGGCATAGCCGAGCAACATTCCGCAGGTTAAGTAAGCGAGTCCGATGTCGCGGATGAAATGTTGGTTAAACGCGCCGGTGGCCTGAACGGTCGGCAGTAACTGGTACCAACCATGCGGGTCCGACACCATGATTCCGCCATTGGCAATTGAGAATAACGCCGCGAGCGCGATCAAGAATTGAACAAGGCGGTCGAGCGCGTCGGGTTTTCCCATGTCAGTGTGGCCTTTGTGTCATATCGTCCCCGCCGAATGTTAGTGTAGCGTTCACGCGCCGCCCGGCGCCAGATTCATCGGAGGTGTTCAATGCTTCGGCAGCTGTTTCTGCTCTGCGTGCTGTTCCTTGCGCTTGGAAATGCCGCCGAGGCCCAGCAACCCGGGACCTTGACCACGCCGCTCCCGTCGAGCGCCGGGACGGCCTATGTGATCCGCGCCGGCCGGCTGATTGATCCGGAAAGCGGAACCGCGTTGCCCAACCAGATGATCGCGGTCAAAGACGGCAGAATCGTCGAGATCGGCTCCAACGTCTCCGTTCCGCAAGGCGCAGAGACCATTGACCTGTCGCTGTACTCCGTACTGCCCGGATTGGTGGATGCGCACAACCATCTGGCGTTGACGTACAAGAAAGTGCCGGAGAACGACATCTATTACTACACCTATATCCAGGAGTCGACGGCGCTGCGGGCTATTCAGGCGGCGTCCAACGGCATGCAGATGTTGTCGTCGGGATTTACCGTCGTGCGTGATCTGGGAAACAACGGGCTTTATGCCGATACGGCATTGCGTCAGGCGATTGAGCAGGGATGGATCCCGGGACCGACCCTTATTAATTCCGGCATCATCATCGGCGGCTCGGGCGGCCAGTTCTACCCCACGCCGGAGATGTACAAGGAGCACAACATCATCTATCCCGAATATCTCGACGCCGACACGCCGGACGAGATCATCAAGGCGGTTCGGCAAAACGTTCTATTCGGCGCCAAGGTCATCAAGATCTGCGTGGACTGCAAGCCTTATCCCTACTCAGTGGAGGACATGAAGCTCTTCATCCGCGAAGCGGCCAACGCCGGAGGGCTGAAAGTCGCGGGGCATGTGCAGACGCAGGAAGGGGCGCGGCGCGCGATCGAGGCCGGCATATGGTCGATCGAGCACGACACGGCGTTGACCGATGAGCTCCATAAGCTGATGGCGAAAAAGGGCATCTGGCGGGTGGGCACGGAGACGCCGTTCACGGAGTATCGCGGCACCCAAGAGAAATTCGACCACACCTTGCAGGGTATGAAGTCGGCCTGGGCCAACGGCGTCAAAATGGCCTTCTCAACTGACGCTGACTACTACGTGCCGGGCATGAACCGCGGCCAGGTGGTCATCAACTTCCTGAAGAGCTGGAAAGCCTCGGGCATCCCGGACAAGGAGATCCTGAAAATCATGACCGTGAATGGCTACAAGGTCTGCGACATTTACGACACGCGGGGACCGGTGAAACCCGGATTCCCTGCCGACATGATTGCAGTCAAGGGCAACCCGCTGGAGGACGTCGACGCTTTGCGCAGCGTGGTGTTCGTAATGAAAGACGGACTGGTCTTCAAGCGCGATGGTGTCATGACGCCGGAACGCTTCCTTCACGGCGGCCCGGTTAACGGATGGAGGATTCACTGAGACGGTTCACGCGGCCCCGGTCTCGCGCTAGGTAGCCGTGCGCGAATGGCAGGAGGCGCTGCGAATCATCTCCAGAGCAGCTTTGGCCACCGCTTCCTGACCGTCGTTGGTCAATATCGTGAACGCGAATGGTGCGCCATCGATGTTGATCATTCCCTGGGTCAGATATTTCCATTCGCCCGGCGCCGGCGCACGGTCGGTCGCGAAGATGTAGAAGCCGTGAACGCTGGGGCCGGTCAGATCATGAACGGGAATCGTCATTTCTACCGATTTGGCCAAGGCGTTCCTCGCGGCCGATGTCACGATGGCGCGCAACCTGTTGTCGTCGGACATTGCGGCACCCACTGCTGTGCCGGACAGGGGTGTGATGAGAACATTGAAGGACGCGCCCTGGCGGGGCGTCAACCACACACCGGGTGGCATGTCTTTCTGCGGCGAGTCGAACTTCTCATTCCAGGCGGCCGGGATCGTCAGCCAAAGTTCGTCGCCTCCGGGCAGAGCGACGTGACTCGTTGCTGCCAATGCCGATAGCGGCCACGATGCCGCGAGAACAACGAGCGCGTACCAGCCGTATATCCGGATCGTCATTGGCCACTCCTTGTGTTCACCGTGAATCGACGTCGGCGGCCTGTTAGACCCATCGACCGTCGCTCTGCATCATGCGTGCATTCCACAAATCAACAAAGAGTGTCGGGTGCTTTCTGACGAGTCGGTCACGTATTTTAAATGCGAGCGGCGGAGGCCATACTGGACACGACACTCGGAGGGGTCTTTATGCCTGTGCTTCATCAGATGCAGATGTCCGGCAATTGCTACAAAGTCCGACTGGCCGCGCGACAGCTTGGCGTGGCACTCACGCTCAAGGAGTACGGACTTCATGATGGAGCCACGCGCAAGCCGGAATATCTCGCGAAGAATCCGAATGGCCGCGTGCCGCTGCTCGAATTCGAGGACGGACGCACGCTGGCGGAGTCGGATGCGATCCTCTGGTACTTAAGCGAAGATCAGTCTCTGTTGCCCGCCGACCGTTGGGGCCGCGCCGAGGTCCTGCAATGGATGTTTTTCGAGCAGTACAGCCACGAGCCCTATATCGCGGTGGCCCGCTTCTGGCTTTCCTATGCCCCCAAAGAAGAAATCGAGAAGAAACGGCATCTCGTCCCTGAGTGGCATATCAAGGGCAATGCCGCACTTGGCGTGATGCAGAGTCACCTTGCGCGGCGCGACTGGTTCGCCGGCGGGCGCTACTCGATCGCTGACATCGCGCTCTATGGCTACACACACTGTGCCGCGGAGGGCGGGTTCGATCTCGCCCGTTATCCCGCTGTCGGCGCATGGCTCAAGCGAGTCGCGAGCCAGCCTGGCCATGTGCCGCTTGAATTTGCCTGGCGGGGTTAGCGTCGAAGCATGAGCCAAAGATAGAGCATGGCGCTGACGAGACTGAGAACCGTGCGAACCGCGTGGAGTCGTCCCCAACGAACCAACAGGTCATGCGTCTTTAAGCTTGATAGGTCACGGTGGGGCGCCAGCAACCTGTGATTGGTTGGCATGATGACCATGAATGTGAACGGCACTACCGCGCCGACAAGAACGGCTGCGATCAGCCAACCCCAGCCGCCGCCGAGAAGCCAAGCCGCGACACCACAGATTAGGCTGAGGATTGCCAGGGGAGCTTGTAGCCATGTGGCGCGCTTGTAGCTTGGTGCCCATTGGAGTGCCGCTATTCTCGTCTCAAGACCCATCCGCGAGGGGTGCTCAGCAACATTGATATAGAGAGCCGCTCCCGCAAACAGTGCGGCGGCAAGTGCGGCGACAAACTCGACCACGAGAATGAGCATTGGTGGTACTCCTACCCCGTTTGCGCTCTTAACTTAAGGTGACCCTGGCCGGTCCCGGCAGTAACGTACCTGAATTTCGCATCCCTATTGCAGGCATAAGGCCAGCGCCGATTCCGGCGCACAAAAAAAGCCCCGGACTACTGACAGTCCGGGGCCTTATCTTTAAATAATTCTTCTATTATTTATTCTGCAGCTTCTGTATCCCCCGCCGGTACCGCATCGTCCGCGTCGCCGATTCCACCGCTCACATCCATGAAACTGCGGCGGCGGCTGTCGTCCGACGCACGTCGGCGTCGCGCATGATACGCGAAGCCCGTGCCCGCCGGTATCAGGCGTCCCACTATGACGTTTTCCTTGAGTCCGCGCAGGTCGTCCTTGAGGCCGCGTACTGCTGCCTCGGTGAGGACCCGGGTGGTCTCCTGGAAGGAAGCCGCGGAAATGAACGACTCCGTGGCCAGGGATGCCTTGGTGATACCCAACAACAACGGCTCCCAGGTCGACTGGTGCTTGCCCTCGGTTTTCTGCTTCGCGATGACGTCGAGCAGCCTGCCGCGATCCATCTGTTCGCCGCGCAGCAGCGCCGAATCGCCGGCATCCAGCACCTCGATCTTGCGCAGCATCTGGCGCACGATGACTTCGATGTGTTTGTCGTTGATTTTCACGCCCTGCAATCGATACACGTCCTGGATCTCGCGCACCAGGTAGTTCGCCAGCGCCTCGACGCCCTGCAGCCGCAGAATGTCGTGTGGATTGGGCTCGCCGTCGGCGATGACTTCGCCCTTCTCCACCTGTTCGCCCTCGAACACGTTGAGATGGCGCCACTTCGGGATCAACTCCTCGTACTTGTCGGTCGCCTCGTTGGTGATGATCAAGCGGCGCTTGCCCTTGGTTTCCTTGCCGAAACTCACCGTGCCGCTGCGTTCCGCCAAAATCGCGGAATCCTTCGGCTTGCGGGCCTCGAACAGGTCGGCCACGCGCGGCAGACCACCGGTGATGTCGCGGGTCTTCGAAGACTCCTGCGGGATACGCGCGATCACATCTCCGACTGACACCTTGGAACCATCTTCCAGGCTGACGATCGCGCCCGCGGGCAGCGCGTAAACGGCCGGAATATCTGTATTGGCGAACGTGACTTCCTTGCCCTTCGCGTTGGTCAGCCGCACCACCGGACGCAGGTCCTTGCCGCCCGAACCGCGCTGTTTGGGATCGAGCACCACGGTGCTCGTCAGGCCAGTGACATCGTCCACCTGCGTCGTGACGGTGATGCCGTCGACGAAATCGGAGAACTTGATCATGCCGGCCACTTCCGTGACCACCGGATGGGTATGCGGATCCCAGTTCGCAACCGACTGGCCCGCGGCGACGACATCGGCATCGTTCACGGTAATCGTGGCGCCATACGGAATCTTGTAGCGCTCCCGCTCGCGGCCGTACTCATCGACCACACCCAGTTCACCGGAACGCGACACCGCGACCAGATGCCCTTTCTCGTGGCGCACGGTCTTGATGTTGTGCAGACGGATGGTGCCCTTGCTCTTGACCTCGACGCCATTGGCCGCTGCCGCCCGCGAAGCCGCACCGCCGACGTGGAAGGTGCGCATGGTGAGCTGCGTGCCCGGCTCGCCGATGGATTGCGCCGCAATGACGCCCACCGCCTCGCCGATGTTGATGCGATGGCCACGACCCAGATCGCGTCCATAGCACTGCGCGCACACGCCGTACCGGGTCTCGCAGGTGATGGGCGAACGCACCATGACCTGATCGATGCCCATCTTTTCCAGCAGCTTGACCAACTTCTCATCGATCAGCACGCCGGCCTTGACCAATACTTCGCCGCTCGACGCGACCACCACGTCCTCGGAGACCACGCGGCCCAGCACCCGCTCGCCCAGGCCTTCGACCACATCGCCGCCCTCGACAATGGGGGTGATCGACAGGCCGTTTGCGGTGCCGCAATCGACCTCGGTGACCACCAGATCCTGTGCGACATCGACCAGCCGGCGGGTGAGATACCCGGAGTTGGCGGTCTTGAGTGCAGTGTCCGCCAAGCCTTTGCGCGCGCCGTGCGTCGAGATGAAGTACTGCAGTACGTTCAAGCCTTCGCGGAAATTCGCCGTGATCGGCGTTTCGATGATCGAGCCGTCCGGCTTCGCCATCAGTCCGCGCATGCCCGCAAGCTGACGAATCTGCGCGGCAGAACCGCGGGCGCCCGAATCGGCCATCATGAAAATGGAGTTGAAGGACTTCTGACGGACCTTGTTGCCCTTGTTGTCGGTGACTTCATCGGTTCCCAGCTTTTCCATCATGGCCTTGGCCACTTGGTCATTGGTACGCGACCAGATGTCCACCACCTTGTTGTAGCGCTCGCCGTTGGTGACGAGACCCGAGGAGTACTGCTCCTGAATCTCCTTCACTTCCTTCTCGGCGGTGGCCAGGATCTTGAGCTTCTGTTGCGGTACGACCATATCGTCGACGCCGATCGATACGCCCGCGCGCGTCGCATATTGGAAGCCGGTGTACATCAGCTGGTCGGCAAATACGACCGTTTCCTTGAGACCCACGGTGCGATAGCACGCGTTGATCGTCGCGGAAATGATCTTCTTGGTCATATCCTGGTTGATGGCATCGAAGGACAGGCCGTGCGGCAGGATCTCGGACAGCAACGCCCGGCCCGCGGTGGTGTCGACCACCCGGGTGGTCTTCACCAACTCGGCACCCTTCTCAGCGCGGGTCCACTCGGACAGGCGCACTTTGACCTTGGCCTGCAGATCGATGTTGCGGCTCTCGTAGGCACGATGCACTTCAGCGACATCGCTGAATGCCATGCCTTCACCCTTGGCGCCCACGCGCTCGCGGGTCATGTAGTAAAGCCCCAGCACCACGTCCTGCGACGGGACAATGATGGGATCGCCGTTGGCGGGAGACAGGATGTTGTTGGACGACATCATCAAGGCGCGCGCTTCGAGCTGCGCCTCGATGGACAAGGGCACGTGAACGGCCATCTGGTCGCCGTCGAAGTCGGCGTTGAATGCCGTGCAAACCAGCGGATGCAGCTGGATGGCCTTGCCCTCGATCAGTACGGGTTCAAATGCTTGAATGCCCAAACGGTGCAGGGTTGGCGCGCGATTCAAGAGCACCGGATGTTCGCGGATCACCTCTTCCAGGATGTCCCAGACTTCCGGCCCTTCGCGCTCCACCAGGCGCTTTGCCGCCTTGATGGTCGAGGCTTCGCCGCGCAGCTGCAGTTTGGAGAAAATGAATGGCTTGAACAGTTCCAAGGCCATTTTCTTCGGCAGCCCGCACTGGTGCAGACGCAGCGTCGGGCCCACGACGATGACCGAGCGGCCCGAGTAATCGACCCGCTTGCCGAGCAGGTTCTGCCGGAACCGCCCCTGCTTGCCCTTGATCATGTCGGCCAAGGACTTCAAGGGCCGCTTGTTGGTGCCCGTAATGGCGCGGCCGCGGCGGCCGTTGTCGAGCAGCGCATCCACCGCTTCCTGCAGCATGCGCTTTTCGTTGCGCACGATGATGTCAGGCGCGTTCAATTCCAACAGACGGCGCAGGCGGTTGTTGCGGTTGATGACGCGGCGATACAGGTCATTGAGATCCGAAGTCGCGAAGCGGCCGCCATCGAGCGGCACCAAGGGACGCAGATCGGGCGGCAGCACCGGCAATACGGTGAGCACCATCCATTCCGGCTTGTTGCCGGACTCCATGAACGCCTCGATCAGCTTCAAGCGCTTCGACAGGCGCTTGATCTTGGTCTCGGAATTCGTGTTCGCCATGTCCTCGCGAACTTTCACGACCTCGGAGGGCAGATCCATGGACTTGAGCAGTTCATGAACCGCCTCGGCGCCCATGCGCGCATCGAATTCATCGCCGTGCTCTTCGATCGATTCGAGATACATTTCATCCGTGAGCAATTGGCCGCGCTGCAGCGAGGTCATGCCCGGATCGACGACCACGAAGGCCTCGAAGTACAGCACCCGCTCGATTTCGCGCAGCGTCATATCCAGCATCAAGCCGATGCGCGACGGCAGCGACTTCAGGAACCAGATATGCGCCGTGGGGCTCGCCAGCTCGATGTGGCCCATGCGCTCGCGGCGCACCTTGGACTGGGTCACTTCGACGCCGCACTTCTCGCACACCACGCCGCGATGCTTGAGGCGCTTGTACTTGCCGCACAGGCACTCGTAATCCTTCACGGGCCCGAAGATCTTCGCGCAGAACAAGCCGTCGCGTTCCGGCTTGAAGGTGCGGTAGTTGATGGTTTCCGGCTTTTTGACTTCACCGTACGACCAGGAGCGGATCATGTCCGGCGAGGCAAGCCCGATCTTGATCGAGTCGAAATTCTCGACCGGTACTTGCTGCTTGAACAACTTGAGTAAGTCTTTCATTGATTAGGCCTCGCTCTCTAGTTCGATGTTGATGGCCAAGGAGCGGATCTCCTTCACCAAGACATTGAACGATTCCGGCATGCCGGCTTTCATTTCATGGTTGCCGTCGACAATCGCCTTGTACATCTGCGTGCGTCCGTTGACGTCGTCCGACTTGACGGTGAGCATTTCCTGCAGGGTGTACGCCGCGCCATACGCCTCCAGCGCCCATACTTCCATTTCGCCGAAGCGCTGGCCGCCGAACTGCGCTTTGCCGCCGAGCGGTTGCTGCGTGACCAGGCTGTACGGCCCGGTGGAACGCGCATGCATCTTGTCGTCGACCAAGTGGTTGAGCTTCAGCATGTACATGTAGCCCACGGTCACCGGCCGTTCGAACTGCTCGCCGGTACGCCCGTCGTGCAGCGTGGTCTGGCCCGAGGTCGGCAGGTCCGCCAAAGTGAGGAGATTCTTGATCTCCTCCTCGCTGGCGCCGTCGAACACCGGCGTCGCCATCGGCACGCCTTTCTTCAGGTTGCTGGCCAATTCGATGACTTCGGCGTCGCTCATCGACCTGATGTCTTCCTTCTGGCCGCCGGTCTCGTTGTAGACCTGGCCCAGGAATTTGCGCAATTCCACGACGGCCTGCTGCGCTTCCAGCATTTTGCCGATCTTGGCGCCCAGGCCCTTGGCAGCCCAGCCCAAGTGGGTCTCGAGGATCTGTCCGATGTTCATGCGCGACGGCACGCCCAACGGGTTCAGCACGATATCCACCGGCGTGCCATCGGCCATGTACGGCATGTCCTCTACCGGCACGATGGAGGAAATCACGCCCTTGTTGCCGTGACGTCCCGCCATCTTGTCGCCCGGCTGCACGCGGCGCTTGACCGCCAGATACACCTTGACCATCTTGAGCACGCCCGGAGCGAGATCATCGCCCGCCGTAATCTTGGCCTTCTTCTCTTCGAAGCGCTTTTCGAATGCCTTGCGCTGACCCTTCAAGCGCTCGGAAACGGTCTCGAGCTGCGTGTTGGTCTCTTCTTCCTTGAAGCGGATCTCGAACCACTGTTCGCGGGGAATATCGGCGAGGTAGGCATCGTCGATCTGCGTACCCGACTTGATCTTCTTGGGTCCCGCTTCGGCAGCCTTGCCCTCGATCATGCCGCGCACGCGCTGGAACAAATCGTCCTCCAGGATGCGCTGCTGATCGGCCAAGTCCTTGCGCACACGCTCGAGCTCCGATTTCTCGATCGCCAGGGCGCGCGAATCCTTCTCGACCCCGTCGCGGGTGAACACGCGCACGTCGATCACCGTGCCGTCCATGCCGGGCGGCACCCGCAGCGAGGTGTCTTTGACGTCGGAGGCCTTCTCGCCGAAGATCGCCCGCAGCAGCTTCTCTTCCGGCGTCAGCTGGGTCTCGCCCTTCGGCGTGACCTTGCCCACCAGGATGTCGCCGGCGCGAACTTCGGCGCCGATGAAGGCAATACCCGCTTCGTCAAGCTTCGCCAGAGCCGAATCGCCGACGTTGGGGATGTCGGCGGTGATTTCCTCCGGTCCCAGCTTGGTGTCGCGCGCAACACAGGTGAGCTCTTCGATGTGAATGGTCGTGAAGCGGTCTTCCTCGACCACCCTTTCCGAGATCAGGATGGAGTCTTCGAAGTTGTAGCCGTTCCAAGGCATGAACGCGACCAGCAGATTCTGGCCGAGCGCAAGCTCGCCGAGATCGGTCGATGGACCGTCCGCCAGCACGTCGCCGCGCTTGATCGCATCGCCGGCATTCACCAGCGGCCGCTGATTAATGCAGGTGTTCTGGTTCGAACGCGTGTACTTGGTGAGCGAATAGATATCGACGCCCGGTTCGCCGGCGGTCGTTTCATCGTCGTTCACGCGCACCACGATGCGTGATGCGTCGACCGAGTCCACGCTGCCGCCGCGCCGCGCCACCACGGTGACGCCGGAATCGATGGCCACCGCACGCTCCATGCCGGTACCCACCAGCGGCGTTTCCGACCGCAAGGTTGGTACAGCCTGGCGCTGCATGTTCGAGCCCATCAGCGCGCGGTTCGCGTCATCGTGCTCCAGGAACGGAATCAGCGACGCCGCCACCGACACGATCTGCTTCGGCGACACGTCCATGAAGTCGATCTTGTCGGGAGTCGACAAGGTGAACTCGTTCTGGGTACGGCACGAGATCAAGTCGTCAATGAACTGGCCCTTTTCATTCAAGGTCGCATTTGCCTGCGCGATCACATACTGGCCTTCCTCGATGGCCGACAGGTAGTCGATCTGATCGGTGACCTTGCCGTGGGAGACGCGGCGATACGGCGTTTCCAGGAAGCCGTAATCATTGGTGCGCGCGTACACGGCCAGCGAATTGATCAATCCGATGTTCGGACCTTCGGGCGTTTCGATCGGGCACACCCGGCCGTAGTGTGTCGGATGCACGTCGCGCACTTCGAATCCGGCGCGCTCGCGCGTCAGGCCGCCTGGGCCCAATGCGGAAACCCTGCGCTTGTGCGTGACTTCCGACAGCGGATTGTTCTGATCCATGAACTGCGACAGCTGCGATGAACCGAAGAATTCCTTGACCGCGGCCGCCACCGGCTTGGCGTTGATCATCTCCTGCGGCATGATCGGTTCGCTTTCGGCGATGGTGAGGCGTTCCTTCACGGCGCGCTCGACGCGCACCAGGCCGATACGAAAGGCGTTTTCGGCCATTTCACCGACACTGCGCACGCGACGATTGCCCAAATGGTCGATGTCGTCCACGTGGCCGTTGCCGTTGCGGATGTCGATCAAGGTCTTCATGACCTCGATGATGTCTTCCTTGCTGAGCACACCGGAGCCGGTGATCTCTTCGCGGCCGACACGGCGGTTGAATTTCATGCGGCCCACCGGCGACAGATCGTAGCGCTCGCCGTTGAAGAAAAGGTTCTGGAACAGGTTCTCCGCCGCATCCTTGGTCGGCGGCTCGCCGGGCCGCATCATGCGATAGATTTCCACCAGCGCCTCGAGCCGGGTCTTGGTGGGATCGATGCGCAGCGTATCCGAAATGTACGGACCACGATCCAGGTCGTTGACATACAGCGTGCGGATTTGGGTGATGCCGCTCTCAATGAGCTTGGCCACCGTCGGCACGGTGAGGATCTCGTTGGCCTTGGCCAGGATCTCGCCGGTCTCGGTGTTGACGATGTCGTGCGCCAGGACCTTGCCCTGCACGTATTCGGTGGGCACCGGCAGGCGCTTGACGCCGGCCTCCTCGAGTTCCTTGACGTGGCGCGCGGTGATGCGCCGGCCTTCCTCGACGATGACCTTCTTGCCGACCCGGATCTCGAAGGCGGCCGTCTCGCCGCGCAGGCGCTGCGGGATGATCTCGAACTCGATCTCCTTTTTGCTCAAGTGGAACACGTTCTTCTCGAAGAAGATGTCCAGCACCTGCTCTTCGGTGAGTCCGAGCGCGCGCAAAATGATGGTCACCGGCAATTTGCGGCGACGGTCGATTCGCGCGAATACGCAATCCTTGGGATCGAACTCGAAGTCCAGCCACGAGCCGCGATACGGAATGATCCGCGCGGAGAACAGCAGCTTGCCCGAAGAATGGGTCTTGCCGCGGTCGTGATCGAAAAACACGCCGGGACTGCGATGCAGCTGCGACACGATGACTCGCTCGGTGCCGTTGATGATGAATGTGCCGTTCTCGGTCATGAGGGGCAGCTCGCCCAGGTACACTTCCTGTTCGCGCACGTCCTTGACGGGCTTCTTGGCGCCGCTGGCCTCCTTGTCGAGCACCACGAGACGCACTTTGACCCGCAGCGGAGCCGCGTAGGTCAGTCCCCGCAGCTGGCATTCCTTGACGTCGAATACCGGCTCGCCCAAACGGTAGCTTACGTACTCGAGAGTCGCGTTTCCCGAGTAGCTCGAGATGGGGAACACGCTGTCGAAAGCGGCGTGCAAGCCGATTTCCTCGCGCTTGGATTCCGCGACGTCAGCCTGCAGGAACCGCCGATACGAGTCCAATTGGATCGCCAGCAGGTACGGCGTGCCGAGAATGCTCGGACGCTTGCCGAAGTTCTTGCGAATGCGCTTCTTTTCGGTGAACGAATAGGCCATGAGATGATCACCCTTTCCAGTATCGACAGGCGCTGCGCGCCAAAATTAACGAGGTCTAAGCGACCTCGCCTCAAAAAATTTCAAATCAAAGGCGCAGCCGACGGCCGCCGCTGCAAATCAGCGGCCACCGTCGAACTGCGCATATCGGCAATAATCACTACTTGATAGCAGCCTTGGCGCCCGCGGCCTCGAGCTTCGCCTTGATCGCTTCGGCATCCGCCTTCGGAATGCCTTCCTTGACGGTCGAAGGCGCGCCCTCGACCAGATCCTTCGCTTCCTTCAGCCCTAAGCCGGTGATCTCGCGAATCACCTTGATGACGCCCACCTTGTTGGCGCCGAACTCGCTCATCGTCACGGTGAACTCGGTCTGCGCTTCCGCAGCCGGGGCCGCCGCGGCACCCGGGCCCGCCGCCGCTGCCGCCGCCACCGGGGCAGCCGCCGTGACGTTGAACTTCTTCTCCATGTCCGCAATCAGCTCCACCACATCCATGACGGTCATCTTGGAAATTGCGTCGAGGATTTCGTCTTTAGTAACAGCCATTATCGTCTCCAAATATTTATGGGTCTTAAGACCCTGGAATCAGGATTATTTCGCCGCCGCCTGCGCCGCGCTCTTCTTGGCTTCAAGAACAGCAGCCAGCGTCCGCACCAACTTGGAGTTGGGGGCAGCCAACGTACCAACCAGCTTTTGCATAGGCGCCTTGAGTACACCCAACATCTGCGACAACGCTTGCGCGCGCGTGGGCAATGCAGCCACCCGCTCGATCGAATCGGGTTTGAGCAGCTGTCCGCCCAATGACACGAGCGTCGTCACCAGTTTTTCGTTGTCCTTGGCAAACGCCTTGACGATGCGCGCTGCCGCGCCTGGATCGTCATTGGAGAAAGCCAGGACAATGGGTCCCTTCAGCGCCGGAGAAATGCACTCGAAAGCGGTGCCGGCAACGGCCTTGCGCGCAAGCGTGTTCTTGACGACTCGCAGATACACGCCTGCCTTGCGCGCCTTGGCGCGCAAGTCGGTCATCTGCGTCACGGTCAAGCCACGGTTCTCCGCGCCCACCACGGACAGGGCTTTCGCCGCGACCGCGTTGACTTCTGCCACCACGACTTTCTTCTCTTCTAACTTGAGTGCCATCTAAGTTCTCCGTAGAGAAGCGTCACACACCAGACACGAGCGCCGCCGCCCGTATCCACCCTTTGAGCGCCGTTGCGCTCATCGGTGCGACCTTCACCAGGCAATTCCTGATTAGGTCCCACCATCTGCGCAGGCAGTCTTTAAGAGCCGACGGGTCGCAAAACCCTGACTCGCCTGCGGTCTTCGACGATGGGCACGCAAAGCCTTAAGCGGCTTCACGCAGCCCTCCATCAATTCTCTCCATTCGCTTCGCGCAACTTCCAACGGGGTCGAGGCGACCCCGTCCTTTAAATTTTGACCAGTCCCAAACTGGCCTGGTCCACCGTAACGCCAGGTCCCATGGTCGAGGAGACGGTCAATTTCTTCAGAAAAACGCCTTTCGAGGTTGCGGGTTTGATCTTCTGCAGATCGTTCACCAGCGCCAGCAGATTTTCCTTCAATGCACCCGGCTCAAAGTTCGCGCGGCCGATCTGCGCATGCACGATGCCCGCCTTATCGGTGCGGTAGCGCACCTGGCCGGACTTCGCGTTCTTGACGGCATCGGCCACATTGGGCGTCACCGTGCCGACCTTCGGATTCGGCATCAGGCCGCGAGGCCCCAGTATTTGCCCGAGCTGACCGACGATGCGCATGGCATCGGGGCTCGCGATCACCACGTCGAAATCGATCTGGCCTGCCTTGACCTTTTCGGCCAGGTCTTCGAAGCCGACGATGTCGGCGCCGGCCGCTTTGGCGGCATCGGCATTCTTCCCCTGGGTGAACACCGCCACCCGCACCGTCTTGCCGGTGCCATGCGGCATCACCGTGGAGCCGCGCACCTGCTGGTCGGACTTGGTGGCATCCACGCCTAAATTCACTGCCACGTCCACCGATTCATTGAACTTGGCGGTCGCGAATTCCTTGACCAGCTTGAGTGCATCGTCGATCGGATAGGACTTGCCGGGCGGCAGCTTGTCCTTCCAGCTCTTGGTTCGTTTGGCTACTGCAGGCATGTCACACTCCCTCCACGTCGACGCCCATGCTGCGGGCGCTGCCGGCGATCGTGCGCACGGCCGCATCCAGGTTGGCCGCGGTCAAATCAGGCATTTTCAACTTCGCAATGTCCTCGAGCTGCTTGCGGGACACCTTGCCGACTTTGGCGGTGTTCGGCGTGGCGCTTCCCTTGGGGATGCCGAGCGCCTTGGCAATGAGCACGGACGCCGGCGGCGTCTTCATGATGAACGTAAAGCTGCGGTCGCTGTATACGGTGATCACTACTGGGGTCGGTAATCCTTTTTCCAAGGCCTGGGTCTGCGCATTGAACGCCTTGCAGAACTCCATGATGTTCACGCCCTGTTGGCCCAACGCGGGCCCAACCGGCGGACTGGGGTTGGCCTGGCCTGCAGGGATCTGCAGCTTGATATAGCCGGTGACTTTCTTCGCCATCGTCGCTTACTCCAGCGGGTTCCAGCGCTCTCCTTACGGAAAGCTCCCCTTGTTCAGGCGCTTGCGCGCCAACTCTCTAGGCGCTTGCGCGCCAACCTTTCAACGGGGTCGCAGCGACCCCGTCCATAAATAATCAACCTTTCTCGACTTGCGAGAAATCCAATTCCACCGGCGTCGAGCGCCCGAGGATCTGCACCGCCACCTGCAGCCGGTTCTTTTCGTAGTTCACGGACTCGACCACGCCGTTGAAGTCGTTGAACGGGCCGTCGGTCACCCGCACCACCTCGCCGGGCTCGAACAGCACCTTCGGCTTCGGCTTGTCCACGCCTTCCTCGACCCGGCGCAGAATCGACATCGCTTCCTTGTCGGTGATGGCTGCCGGCTTGTCGCTGGTGCCGCCGATGAAGCCCAATACTTTCGGCACTTCTTTCACGAGATGCCAGGTGTCCTCGTCCATTTCCATCTGCACGAGCACATAGCCCGGGAAGAACTTGCGATCCGACTTGCGCTTCTGGCCATCGCGCATTTCCACTACTTCCTCGGTGGGCACGAGAATTTCGCCGAATTTGGCTTCCAAGCCGGCGCGCTTGACCCGCTCCTTCAGCGACTCCGAGACTTTGTGCTCGAAGTTCGAGTAAGCGTGCACGACATACCATCGCAAGGACATATAAAGCTCCGCGTCGGTCAGCCGGACTGGCCGCCCAAAAATCGAGTCATCAACGTGAGCAGCCAATCAAGCGCCCAGAAAAATACACCCATCAAAGCCGCGAAGATGAACACGACGACCGTGGTTTGAACCGTCTCCTCGCGCTGCGGCCACACCACTTTGCGCAATTCGACGCGCGCGGCCTGCGCAAATTGCAGGAATTCCCTGCCATAGGAGCTGAACCACGCGAGTCCCGCAGCGGCCGCAAGGCCGATCGCGACCATGCCGACTCGAAGCGGCAGCGGCTCCTCGTCAAACCAGTAAAAAGCCACGATCCCGCCGAGCACGCCAACTACGGCCAACATCGCGAGCGCGGTGTCTTTCGCCGACGCGCTCGCGGGTGATTGCACTTCTGCCATGTACTTACGCCATTCCTACAAGTCCGCATCAATGGCAGGGCAGGAGGGAATCGAACCCCCAACCTGCGGTTTTGGAGACCGCCGCTCTGCCAATTGAGCTACTGCCCTGTATTCGATGAGCAAAATTCTTACGCAATGACCTTGGCGACCACACCTGCGCCGACGGTTTTGCCGCCCTCGCGGATGGCGAATCTCAGGCCCTGTTCCATCGCGATCGGGGCGATCAGCTCGACCACGATCTTGATGTTGTCCCCGGGCATCACCA
>Ga0210402_10001410_pt1 | contig 24820 bp, 16 predicted proteins | sample IncBWC7MmetaG_FD_161055 | JGI IMG/M metagenome (GOLD analysis project Ga0210402, IMG submission 161055) | Forest soil microbial communities from Barre Woods Harvard Forest LTER site, Petersham, Massachusetts, United States - Inc-BW-C-7-M | ecosystem: Environmental > Terrestrial > Soil >... | reverse complement strand
GGTTTGGCTTATCTGTGTGCTTGGGGCCCAGATTGCGAACATTTACACGACATTTTTGACGAAGCCGACCTTGCGAGAGAACTAGATGGGAACGCCTCAAGCGACTGTTCGGATGACGTTGTCATGACAACCTGGCACAAGGATGAATCTCTCAAGGAGGCGCTTCAGTTTTTTGTGCACTCTGCGTTTGCCACAGGAACCTATGCATCGGAATGCAGGGACTGGGTAATTGCAACTATTGGGAATCCTGAGTGGGAATCAGAAGTTCGCAGCACCATAAGAAGTGTCATCTGCAACCCTCCTGCGGACAGCAAAAGACCTGCCGCACGCTCCGGGACTTCGCTCAGTGGAGATCGTTCTTGAAGACGGAGCCGGACTTCATGACAAATTTTACGCGCTGGAGTTCGGTGATGTCTTTGAGGGGGTCGCCAGATACGGCGACGATGTCGGCCCACTTGCCTTTTTCGATGGTGCCCATTTTGTCGGACCAGCCTAATAGTTCCGCGGCCGTCGTGGTGGCGGTGCGGATGGCTTGCATCGGGGTCATGCCGTATTTGACGTAATAGTCGAACTCCATGGCCTGGTTGAGTTGGCGCCAGTCGAAGCCGCCGGCGTCGGTGCCGAGGACGATTTTCACGCCTTTTTTCAGCGCCAGTTGGAATGCGGCCTTTTCGGTGTCGACCATTTTCGTCCAGTTCCCTGCCCGGCCGGGAGCTACGTAGGCGCCGACCATAATCGTCGGCACCCAGTAGATGCCGCGGCGCGCCATCTCTTCCATTTGCGGCTCGGTCAGGCCGTCGCCGTGCTCGATCGAGTCTACGCCCGCCCTCAGGGCGGCGGCGATACCGTCGCTGCCGATGGCGTGGGCGGCGACTTTGTGACCGAGGCGATGGGTTTCATCCACGATCGCTTTGGCTTCTTCGTCGGTGAAATTCACGTGGCTGTGCAGGATGACACCGTCCGGGCCGTAGAAGTAGCCGTGGTCGGAGTAATACTTGATCCAGTCCGCGCCGTAACGGATCTGCTCGCGCACCGCTTTGCGGGCTTCGTCGACTCCATCCACGTATTGCACCCCTTGGGGAATGGTGATTTCCCAGGAATAGCCGTAGGGGCCGTACATTCCGGTGGGAGTCATGGCGCGGGTGGAGACCTGCAGGTGCGGGCCGGGGACTTCCCCGTTGTTGATGGCGTGCTTCACGTCGACGTCGGCGTACATGGCGCCTTCGGTCTCGAGGTCGCGCATGGCAGTGAAGCCGTGGCCAAGGGCGATTTGGGCGTTGCGTGCTCCCAAAATCGCGCGATACGGGATCGATTGTTTAAGTAACTGAGCGTCGTAGTCTTCCTGAGTGATGTCGCCCTGCAGCAGCACGTGGGTGTGGGCGTCAACGAAGCCGGGGAGAACCGTGGCTTTCGAGAGGTCGATCAATTCCACGCTTGTGGGAGGAGAACCCCCCGGAGTCACGCTCTCGATTTTGTCGCCTTCGACAATGATCAGCGCGTCGACGATGGGAGTTTCGCTTTTGCCGTCAATCAGGCGGCCGGCGCGGATGGCCAGTTTTTTCGGGGCCGGCGCAGGCTTTTGCTGCGCGCTGCCAATCGATGCATAAAGAAACGCTGCGACGAGCGTTAAACGAACGAGTCGAGTGAAAAAGGAATTCATCCAATCCTCCGGGGCGCGGCAAAGATAACAGAAATGTGGACAGGAAAAAAGCGCGCGTTCCAGCGGTGGCGAGGGGAAGAATTGGGATAAAAAAGGAGCGGGCCAGCCGCTCTCTCAGGACGGCTGGCCCTTTGCTGCATGTCTGTGTGCTCAGCGAAGCAGAAGCAGAAACAACCTCTTAGGAAACCGGCTGTGAATCCGGACGCCGAATCGGCCGGCGCGCCAGATCTTCAACCGAAGCAACGCTGCGCCGGACCGCCAGAATCATCGGGTGCCGACTGGCTGCCAACTGCGCAACCCCCGCTTCCCAAGTCTTCTGGGCCATGTACAACGTGGCGATGCAAATGCCGATCACCGCAAACCCAAGAATAAAAATCGCGAAAGCCGCCAGCAGTTCGCGCACGAAGTAAAGCTGCATGGCGGCGATAACCCCCAGAAACCACCAAATCCATTTACGACCCTTGTCCTGTTTGCTCATCCTGACCCGCCCCTCTTCCTTGCAACCCCACCGAATTCTGAATCACGGCCTTGAAACTACCTACGCAGGTTGGATGACTTCCCTTGACCAAAGGGTCCAATCTGCTGACCTGTCCCATTAGACAGGGGCGGGGGCTAGAGGGAAATGGTACAGTAGCACCAAAATTGGATGTAAACGAAAATCCTAGTACGTCCATACCTCCCTCAGATTGACTGTAACTGTCTTATTATAAATTAGTTACGACAAGGCCCCAGAAGGGGCGAATTTTCGCCCCAAGTTCGGGTACGGTCCTGTGGAAAAACCTGCCCTTTAGGACAGGGGACAGGTGCCTGTCCTCGCTTCTATTTGAACGTTTCCCGGATTGGGCAAGGATGGCGGTCTGACGAAAAAAGACCCCAGTCACCCTGATTGGGTCACCGGGGCCCTGGCGACCCTGCCGTTCGTGGCTACGCCTTCTTAATCAGACGAGTAATCCAGACCAGGATTACCGCTCCGATGAACGCGACGATGATGGCTCCGATCCATCCGCCACCCGGCCAAATACCGATGATCCCGAAAAGCCATCCGCCGAGTACTCCACCGAGCAATCCTAGGATGATGTCCACCAGGATGCCGTAGCCACCGCCCTTCATTACTGTGCCTGCCAACCAACCGGCGATTAGACCGGTGATAATCCATGCGAGAAAGCCCATAAGAAAATCCTCCTTGGCTCCCAAGGGAGCAACGCGTATTTTCCCGAGCGGGGTTTACTTCTACTGTTTTCCCATACCCCAAATAACACGCAAGCCGGTGGAGAGCAACAAATCGTTTGCCTTAAGCCCGACCGGCGGGTAGCTGATGTAGCGGTCACTGACAGTGGCCTGCCAGCTGAGCCATTTCTTCATCTGGGTACTGACGGTGGAATCGAGCTGGAAGCGGTAGTCGCCGGTATGGGAAAGATTTGGATAGAAGGAGAATCGCTCGGTCACGCTGGTGCGTTTGGAGAGTTTGGTGTCTAACTCCTCGCCGACCAGGGCTTCGGCGCTGTTTTGGACTGAGGAGGGGATCAGAAGCAGGACCGGCGGAGGAGTAGGGTTGGCCACGTTGTACGCGCCAAAGGAATCGCGGTCGTAGGTGATACCGCCGAAAATATCGAACGCCGTGTTGGCTGTTTTGACGAGGTGATATCCGAAACCGCCGCCGAGCACGCTGCGCAGATCGAGGTGCTGGAGCTGGTTGGTCTGGAAATCGGTGAGGGCAAAGACGAAAACGCGCGGGCGGATGTTCAAGTCGCCTCGGAGGCCGGCATCGAGCGCGTTGGCGGTAGTTACGGTCGGCGGGACCGAACTGTTGTTGGCAAAGATGTACCCACCATAGACGGTCAGCTTGTCGCGGGGCGTTTCTCGAATGGCTTTGGCGGCCAGGGTGAAGTTTGCAGTTTCGGAGTTACCCCGGGTGAGGGCGAGGCCGGTGTCCACCGTGCCCCTCCAGAAATAGCTGAAGCGGGGATGTGCCATTCTTTCGGTTTGGACGTCGAAGGAGTGCTGTTCGGAATCGTTGCGGATGGCGACGATGGCTTCCTTGGTCGCTACGGCGGGGGTCGTGGCGGCGGGCGCGCCGGCAACCACGAATTTGCCGTCCTTGGTGGTGACTTTGCCGGAGAGGCGGGTGCCATCCGTCAGCGTGATGTTGATGTTGCCCGAAGACTCGATATCGGTGATGGCGGCCCATTGGATGGTGACATCACCGGCGAACTCCGACTTCAATAAGAGTGTTTTGCCATCGCCGGTCAATATGTTCCCCGAGAGGCGGTCGCCATTTTTCAGAACGACCTGGTCGGCGCGCATACCGAGTGCCGCCAAGAGAAAGACAAAGATACTGAACAGAGTACGACGCATGTGCGTCCTCCTGAACGATTCGAATTTGCATAAACTGCGTTGGGCTTAACGTGGGCGGCGAAAAGCGGTGTTCTTCTCCAAATCTCGGGCAGGTGGTGGAAGTCTAGTGAAAATGCGGGGAAGCTGCAATTCGTTCGAGGAGAAAGCATTGCTGGTCAGCCATTCGGAGTATCCCGTATACTTGTTTTGAACGGGGTGAGCTTGGGGCGCGCAATCCGCGTATGCAAGATGGGCTTCAACGTTCGGGGGACGAGGCCTTTCCAACTCCAACAGAATGAGTAAGTCCGGAAACTTTCCGGTCTTTGCGGGATTCCAAACACGGAGATGCGTTTGATGGGGTTTCGGCGTTTCGGGTTAATCCACACATTTTTAGTTTTAGCGCTTTCGATCGGGTCGCTGATCCTAGCTGGTTGTTCCAAAACGGAACCGGCCGCAAACGGATCGGCCACGTCTGGGCAACGTACTGGCGCGCGCCCGGTGCTCGTGTTTATGACCGATTTTGGGACCGCCAACGATGCAGTGGCGATTTGCAAGGCCGTGATGGTGGGGATCGCGCCGGATGCCCGGATTATGGACATTAGTCACCAGGTGACGCCGTTTTCGATTGAAGAGGGGGCGCGGTTCCTGGCGGGAGTGACGCCTTACTATCCTGCGGGAACGGTGTTTGTGGGGGTGATTGATCCGGGTGTGGGGACCGATCGCAAGGCGGTGGTGGTGAAGTCGAAAAAGGGCCAGTATTTTGTGGTGCCGGATAACGGACTGGTTTCGCTGGTGCTTGACCGGGATGGGCTAGACTCTGCGCGGGAGATTACCAATACAAGTTGGATGATCGGGGATGCGATCTCCTCGACGTTTCATGGGCGGGACATTTTTTCGCCGGTTGGGGCGCATCTGGCGGCGGGATGGGATTACACGCTGGTTGGTCCGGTGGTGCAGGAACTGGTGCGGCTGACGCCTAAAGCCGCCACTGTGACGGACAAAGGTGTTGATGGCGAAGTGATCGCGCTGGACGATCCGTTCGGTTCGTTGATCACGGATATTCCCGGAGACGAGTTCAAGAATCTTGGGTACAAAATCGGCGATCGCGTAACGCTGCAATTGAACAAAAAGCCGTTCACGGCGCCGTTCACGAAAACGTTTATGGATGTGGCGGTTGGCGAACCGTTGATCTACATCGATTCGCGCGGGCGAATTGCGCTGGCGTTGAACGAGCGCAATTTTTCGGTGGTGAACAAGATTGCGCCCCCTGTGCCCGTTTTCATTCCGAAAAAGCGCGCGCCAGTCGGAGTGAAGTGATGCGGAAGAACCTGGAAACTCGCCACGGGATTACGCTATCAGTGAAGCGGCGCGTTCGTCTAAGCATGCGATGTACAGGTTCGCGGCGGTGTCGCCGCACGGGTGAAGCCGGCTGAAACGATTCGCCGGCTGAGGAAATACCACGGGTCAATTCAGGCTGCACGGGCTTCTCGCTCATGCATGGATTCCATCGATTCGATGGATCCCTAAAGAAAAAGGAACAGGTCATGAATTTACGGAGAGCAGTTTCGTTCGGGTCGCGGTTGGGATTGGTGTTTTTATTGGTACTTCTACTCAATGGAGATTTCACGGAGTTGGCGGCGCAATCTTTCCGTGGCGGGATTCGCGGAGAAGTCACGGACGCGCACGGATTGCGCGTTGCCGGAGCGAAAGTGACGGCACGCAATCTAGGAACCAGCGAAACCCGCGAAGTGACCGCGGATACGGATGGCGAGTATCACTTTGTTGAGCTTCCGGCGGGGGAATACGAAATATCGGCCATGGCTCCGGGCTTGGAGGAAGCGCGCGTAGGCAATGTGCGGGTGAGCGTGGGAGTGGAGACCATTGCGAATGTTTCCCTCGGCAAGGTCAAAGGCAGCTCGGAAGTTGTGAACGTAGTGGAGACTGTGCCTCTGCTGGAGACATCGAGCACCACGCTGTCGCAGGTGGTGGACCGGCAACTAGTGCAGGAATTGCCGCTGAATGGGCGAGACTTTGGCAAGCTGGTGGCGCTTACGCCCGGCGTCACGGTGGAAGGTTCCGGCGTGGCGGGAACGGAGAAGGGTTTCGGGCAGTTCAATATTAACGGGAATCGTGATCGCTCGAACAACTACACGCTGGACGGCACGGATAACAATGACCCGTGGTTCAACAATTCGGCGTTGAACCAGGTGGGAATCACAGGTGCGCCAGCTACGCTTTTGCCGCTGGATGCCCTCCAGGAATTCAACCTGCAGTCGCAGTTCAGCGCGGAGTATGGGAGAAATTCGGGTTCGATTGTAAACATTGTGACGCGCTCCGGCTCGAATGCCTTTCACGGTTCGTTGTACGAGTACAACCGGAACTCCGCGTTCGACGCGAGAAATTACTTTAATACTACAAAAATCGTTTCGGCAACTGGAGACCTGAACCCGAATCCGCAGTCGCATTTCAACAACAACAATTTCGGCGGATCTTTGGGTGGCCCAATATTCAAGGACAAAACGTTTTTTTTCGTGGCATATGAAGGACAACGCGAGCGAGTTGGATCTGACTTCGCGCTGCAGGTTCCGACAACAGATGAAATTGCGCAGGCCAAGCAGGAAGCTCTGTTGAACCCCGCGATCATCCCGAACGGGCTGAGCCCGGCACTGGTGAAAATCCTGGACACGTATATGCCCACGAGTCCGACGAATATCCTCCCGGCCACCGACCTGGACAAGAATGATAACGACAACTTCATCGTCAAGGTGGACCACCGGTTCAACGAAGTGCATTCCGTTGCGGTGCGTTACGCTTTCGGCAACGATGACCAGATATTTCCGTTGGGGTCGCTAGGAGGATTCGGGAGCGGTTCACGGTTGGCACCGTTTACGCAGATTTCCCCGACGCGGGTACAGGTTGTGTCTGGGAGTTGGCTGTCTGTGTTCGGCCCCACGCTTTATAACGAGGTGCGATTCGGCTACTCGAGATTTCGCAATCACTTTGATTCTTCGGACGGGAATCTGAACACCCAGGCAGCGTTCGGAATCGATTTTGGAACCGGGCTGACCGGCCTGCCGGAAATCGACTTCAACGGCCCGATTGAAAACCTGGGCGCCACGACGTTTGGCATCCCGCGCGGCCGCACCAGCCAGACGTATCAAATCCTGGACGACGTTACGTACATTCGCGGCCGCCACACGTGGAAATTTGGCGGGGAGTATCGCCGGGCGCTGGTGGATTTTACGAATGACAACTTTGCGCGGGGGTTCTTTTCCTTCGATGCCACGCCGCCCCCGAACCCGCTGGATACAACCGATCCCATCGTGCATACGTTAGCCAATTATTTTCTGGGGATCGAGGGGGGAACTGCGCTGACAGGAAACACGGCGCGGAGCCTGGCCACGAACGGCGTCAGCTTCTTCGCGCAGGACGATATTCGCGTGAATTCCAAACTTACGGTGAATGCGGGGCTGCGTTGGGAATATTTCGGGCCGGTGAGCGAAGCGAACAATCTGCTGTCGAATCTTCTGAGCCCGACGGGGACGCTGCAGATGGTCGGGACTCCCGGATTGCCGAGTGCCTATAACCGCGACCTGAATAATTTCGGACCGCGGCTGGGTTTCGCGTGGAATGCGTTGCCCAAAACGGTGGTGCGTTCCGCCTATGGGATTTATTACGACTACATTCCGATGCATCTGATGCAGGCTAATTTCACAAACGCCGCGGGCATCGGCGCCAATCCCATCGGGCCGCAGGCCATCGTGCCACTGAACTACAACCAGGATGCTTACAACGGGACGGCGGTGGGACCTGTATTCACAACGGTGACCGGGCCTCCTGTGCAACCGAGCATTTTTGTCACGGACCACAATTTGCGGACGCCTTATGTGCAAAGCTGGAATCTGAACGTTCAGCGAGAGGTTGGTTCGGCAGTAGCGTTCGAAGTCGGGTATGTTGGCAGTAAAGGGACCCGGCTGGTGCGGCTGTACGATTTAAATCAGAACGGCATCAATCCGAACTATTCATCCATCGACAATCTTTCGACGGGAACGAGTTCGACTTACCATGCGGGGCAGTTCACCGCGAAATTGCAGAACTGGCATCGATTCTCTGGTTTCTCCACTTACACATATTCGAAATCGCTGGATGGGGCGTCGGATGGAATCAATTATGATTTCGCGTTCGTCGCGTTGCCGCAGGATTCCACGAATTTGCCGGCCGAGAAGGGGCCTTCGAGCTTTGATACGCGCCATCGTTGGACGACGGCGATGAACTACCAGGTGCCGACGATTGCAAAGATTGGCGAGCGATTCGGAAGCGGCTGGCAGTTGAATTCCATTATTACCGTGCAGAGCGGGCGCCCCATTGACATCGTGGGTGGCAGCACCAGCTTTGGCGGGAATCAACGGCCGGATGTTGTCCCTGGTCAGCCGTTTGTTCTGCCGAACTGGAATGCATCCACGGGCTATCTGAATCCCGCCGCTTTTGCGACGCCCGCCGGTGATTTTGGGAACCTCGGCCGGGATCGCGTGTTCGGACCCGGATTCTGGAACGTGGACTTTTCCGTTTCGAAGAACACGAAACTGTGGGAAAACGTGATGCTGCAGTTTCGCGCGGAAATCTTCAACATTGTTAACCACCCGAACTTTGCGCTGCCCAGTGCGTTCATTACTCCCGGGCCGGGCAACGGACCGGCGGGCATTGTGTCGCAGACGCCGGACGTTGCGCAAGGCAACCCGGGTCTCGGCGGGGGCGGGCCGCGGGTGGTGCAATTCGGGTTGCGGTTGCAGTTTTAGCGGATAACTTCAAAGTGCAGTTTCTTCAGCGAACAGGCGCGGCCTTCCGCGCCTGTTTTTTTGGCGATTTGCTTTTTTGCGCGCAGCGGCTGACAATCGGGAGAATTGCGCAGGAAAGAGGTTTGCCATGGCTGATGCCGTTATCGTTTCTTCGGTTCGGACTCCGGTGGGTCGCGGTTTCAAGGGTTCGCTGCGCACCACGCGGCCTGATGATTTGGCGGCGCTGGTGATCAAGGAAGCGCTGGCGCGCGTGCCGGGACTTGATCCCAAGGATATTGACGACGTGATTCTGGGTTGCGCGATGCCGGAAGGCGAGCAGGGCATGAACGTAGCGCGCATCGCCGCGTTGCGTGCGGGGCTTCCCGTGGAAACATCGGCGATGACCGTAAACCGCTTCTGCTCCAGCGGACTGCAGGCCATTGCCTTGGGAGCGGAGCGCATCCGCGGCGGCGGGGCGCAAGTGATTATTGCAGGCGGCACGGAATCGATGTCGCTGGTGCCGATGGGAGGGAACAAGATTTCGCCGAATCCCTGGCTGGTCGATCATTATCCCGACACGTACATCAATATGGGGCTGGGCACGGAGAACATTGCCCGGAAATTCGGTATCTCGCGCGAGCAAGCGGATCAGTTCGCGGTGGATTCTCACAAGAAAGCAGTTGCGGCGCAGGCGGCGGACAAGTTCAAGGATGAGACCGTGGCGGTGGAGGTGAAGATCACTTCCCTTCCGAACGGCAACGGTGCGAAGAGCAAGGGGCCGATGAAGGCGGCGACGCAAACTTTTTCTTTCGACAAGGATGAACTGCCGCGGCCGGAAACTTCGATGGAAGTGCTGGCGGGGCTGAAGCCGGCGTTTCATGTAAAGGGCACGGTGACCGCGGGGAACAGTTCGCCGATGAGTGACGGCGCCGCAGCGGTGGTAATCATGAGCGACGCGAAGGCCGCGCAACTGGGCTTGAAGCCGCAGGTGCGTTTTATTTCTTATGCGACCGCCGGGTGCCCTCCCGAAGAGTTTGGCATTGGGCCGGTGTATGCGATTCCGAAGGCGCTGAAGCTGGCGGGATTGTCGCTTGGGGACGTGGCCGTGATTGAATTGAATGAAGCGTTCGCGGCGCAATCGCTGGCGGTGATACAGCAGGCGAATCTGGATCCTGCGCGAGTGAATCCGAACGGCGGCGCGATTGCGCTCGGGCATCCACTCGGCTGCACCGGCGCGAAACTTACGGCATCGCTCGCGCGCGAACTCGAGCGGCGCAACGCCCGCTACGGCATGGTGACGATGTGCATTGGCGGCGGCATGGGCGCGGCCGGCATCTTCGAACGCGCCTGAGGCATTATTTCGGCGCGCACCTCAGTGCTTGCGCGTAGCGACGACCTGCACCAAAAGCTTCTCCGGAGCGTCTTTCACGGAAACGTACTGTTCACTCTCAATAGTGCCAGTTGCCGTAGGACGCGTGACGTTGCGCAGTTTCATCGTCCTGCCGCCCGCAATAATTTCCGAATGAAAAACAAGGGCGTCGCCCTCGAACGAGCCCGTTTCCACAAGTGCGCCGGGAAAATCATTCCCAAAAACATAGCCCTTGTAGGCACTCTCCCTGGGATCCCAGGTGATGACCAGCAGGCCCTCAAAATCGCCGACCGGGCCCTGCGAGTGGAAAGTGTTGATCAGCGAATTGCCGCCGGGGCCCTGTTTGCTCGTGTAGATTCCGGTGTTCGTTGCGCCATTCGGAGCGGTAGTGGATTTCGGGTAGTTTTCGGTGTACTCCCAATCGCCGAGATAGAATTTCAGGCGATCCATCTCAGCCTTGCCAGGCTTCGCGGTTGCCGCTGCGGCTGGTTTCTCAGCAATTTTTTCCTGCCGCGCAAGCAATGCGACGGCAGCAACAGCGAACAACAGGACAGCGGAAACGGCGTACACCACGCTCTTCAGTCTTTCGTTTCGAATCACGGCATGCCTCCGGATTGCTGGGGTTTCGGAGAATACTGCGTCACGAGCTGGCTTTCCACAGGCCGACGGTGTTGCCTTCGGGATCCTGCATCCAGGCGAACGTGCCGGTGGGAATTTTCACTGGTGGGACAAGCGTTTTGCCGCCCAGTGCTTCCGCTTTTTTCAGGTACGCGGCCACGTCGTCCACTGCCACGTAAAAAATCGTATAGCGGTGCGGTTCGTGGCCCAGCGCGCTCATGTGGCCGCCGATGCCGCCGGCTTCGGCCGCGATCATGGCCGCGGGGCCCATTGGCTGCGGCTTCCAGTCGAACATCTGTGAGTAGAATTCCTGGATCTTCTGCAAGTCGCGGCAGCCGATTTCGAAATGCACAACGGGACGTCCCATTGTTCCTCCTCCTGAGTGGACCGGATTCGGACGGAAGCCGAAGTCTGCCACAAGTACCCCTGAAGTGTCGCCCAGTTTCTTGCCTCATGAGGACAGCCGTCTGCGCACGTGGCTCCACCAAATCCTCTACACCGGGTGAAAGGCCTATTGCGAAAATCGCGCCGCTATGGGTAAAATTTCTTGTCTGGAATTTTCAAACGGTTGTTTGAATTCTGTATGCGGCCCCGAGCCGGCAAGGAGCATCCCCAATGGCCACTTCCATTCTCACCAAACCCGCAGCCAAGGGCGGCAGCTTTTTACTGGAGTCTCCCGCGCCCGCGGACATTTTCACGCCGGCGGATCTTTCGGACGACCAGAAGCTGATCGGACAAACTGCGGAAGAGTTTGTGATCAAGGAAGTGCTGCCGCTGGCCAAGGACCTGGAGAACAAAAAGCCGGGGCTGATGGCGGAACTGGTGCGCAAAGCCGCGGAGCTTGGATTGATGAGCGGCGGAACGCCAGAAGAATATGGCGGCGCGGGACTGGACAAGATTGCCACCACGGTGCTCACCGAGAAAATTTCCATTTATGGCGGCTTTGCGGTCACCCATGGCGCGCATGCGGGAATCGGCACGCTGCCCATAGTTTATTTCGGCACCGAAGAGCAAAAGAAAAAATATCTGCCTAAGCTGGCGACCGCCGAATTGATCGGCGCCTATTGCCTATCTGAGCCGCAGGCCGGCAGCGACGCGCAAAATTCGCTGACACGCGCGGAACTGAACAAGGAAGGCACGCACTACGTCCTGAACGGCCAGAAGATGTGGATCACCAACGGCGGATTTGCGGATCTGTACGTGGTATTCGCGAAGGTCGATGGAGAAAAATTCACTGCGTTCATCGTGGAGCGCAAATTTCCCGGCTGCAAGCCAGGCAACGAAGAGCACAAGATGGGGATTCACGGCAGTTCGACCACGCCGATTTTCCTGGAAAACTGCATGGTGCCGAAGGAAAACGTGCTGCACGGAATCGGCCGCGGGCATATCGTCGCGTTCAACGTGCTGAACGCCGGACGGTTTACCCTGGGGGCTTCGGGCGTCGGTGGGTCGAAGCATGTGCTGATGACGGCTTCGAAATACTCGAAAGAGCGCAAGGCCTTTGGCAAGCAGATCGGTGAATTCGGCTTGATGCGGGAAAAGCTGGCGGAGATGGCGATCCAGATTTTCGCGGTGGAATCCATGATTTATCGCACGGCCGGCAACATTGAAGCGGCGATGCACGCCGCGTCCGGGTCCGGCGACAAGGCCCAGAACACGATGAAGGTGCTGGAGGAATATGCGATCGAAAGCTCCATTTCGAAGGTGTACGGCAGCGAGATGCTGGACTTTGTAGTGGACGAGGGCGTGCAGATTTTCGGCGGCTACGGCTTTCACGAAGACTATCCCGTTTGCCGCGCTTACCGCGATTCGCGCGTCAATCGTATCTTTGAGGGCACCAACGAAATCAACCGCATGCTGATCATCCAGATGCTGATGAAGCGTGCCATGGGCGGGCAACTGGCGCTGATTCCCGCGGCGATGAAGCTGGCGGACGAAATTCTGGCCGGGCCTTCCTTCGAAGAGGCGCCGGAAGGCGTGCTGGCCGAAGAATCGCGCACCATCGCCAACTGCAAGAAGATGTTTTTGCAGGCGGCCGGCGGCGCAGTGCAGAAATTCCGTGAAAAGCTGGCGGATGAACAGGAATTGATTGGCGCGCTTGCGAACATTGTGATGGAGATTTACGCGATGGAATCGACGCTGCTTCGCGCGCAGAAGGCTGCCGCAAACAAGGGCGAAGCGGCTTATTCCGTGATGATTGACGCCGCACGCGTTTTCATCGCCGACTCGGCTGAACGAGTGGATCACGAAGCGAAACGTGCCATCGCCGCCGTCCATGAAGGCGACATACTGACGACTCAGATGGCCGTGCTGAAGCGCTTCGGAAAGCGGCCGGCTGTGGATACGATCGCATTGCGCCGGCGCGTGGCCGCGGCTGTTCAATCACAGGATCGTTATCCTTTCGAAGGCCGCTGAGCGTTCCGCGGTGACTCAGGTAAGACAAATGCGTGGTGTCGCTAAGCTGTGCTCATTAGGTCGCTTGCCCCGCAGTGGGCGAGATCTGCCGGGGGGTCGGAACCGGAGATGACCAACCGGGCACAGGTGGGACGATCGAAACCTTTCCCAAATTAGAACTCGCCTAAACTGAATACCAGCATAGTACTAGGACTGCTTTTGACATTTCGTTCGTTTCCCCGGTCCTTGGGCGTGGTGGCCCTCTGCGTGGTAGTTCTCCACGTATTGTCCGTGGTGTTTCTCGGGACATCCCCGGTGGGTTCCCTGCTCGGAAATGCCTTGCAGATATCTTCCAGTTTCCTGGCTGCGGCCATGTGTTTTCGAGCGGCGCAGCGAGCTGGAGGTTTCGGCCGCTCGTTCTGGACACTGGTTGGTTTTGGCATGGGCGTATGGGGATTTGCAGATGTTGGCTGGACTTACTATGAGGTTTTCCTTCATTCAGAGCCCCCGCCGGGGTCATTGATCCGGTTCCTCTTCGACACACATGGGATGTTTTTTGTGATGGCCATTTTCCTGAATCAGGATAAATCGGATGTTCGAGTGGATGCGCCTGAAGTCCTGGACTTCCTGCAAATTGGCATCCTGTTCTTTCTGATTTATTTCGGCGCCTATTATCTGGCTGCGATCAATTTCGGGTATCAAGAAGCGCTGGCGCGGGAATTTCAGGTGATGACGGCCGCAACGTCCGGGATTCTGCTGCTTGTCACCCTGCAGTGGAGACGGAGCGTTACCCGGGAAGCAAGAAAGTTATTCGGCGGACTTGCCGCTTACATGTTGCTGTATGGAACGTTGGCAACGATCGTTTCCTGGATTCAGGTGGCCCATGAAACGCCGACCGGAACATGGTATGACCTGGCCTGGTCGACTCCGTTGCTTTGTGGCGCATTCTGGGCGGCTACATGGCAACCGGGAGAGGAATCGGAAGCTCGTTTACGAAGGCGCAACCACACTCTGGGCGAAGTGCTGGTGAACAATGCGATGTTTTTGTTCGCGCCGATGATCATCCTTATCCAGGTGGCGCAGCTCGGACCGGGTTTGAGGGCAGTCCGATTCACTTTGTTGGGAATTTCGTTCAGTTGCTATGCCGTGCGCATTGGCCTGACGCAGTACCGCCAGCAGCAGGATGAAGAAACTGTGCGGCGGCAGACGCTGGCCATGGACTCTTCCATCGAAGGAATTGGAATTCTGAATGACAAGGGAGTGCATAGTTACGCCAACTCCGCGCTCGCCTCGATGCTGGGATTTGATTCTCCGGAGCGCATCGTGCGCCAGCCATGGAAGGTGGTGTACGCGTTCCAGCCAATTGCGGAAATCGAAAGCCAGGTCCGCAAGGGCCTGCTGGAAAGCGGTAAGTGGTCTGGAAATCTGCAACTTCGGCGTCCGGATGGCACGCGCATCCCGGTTGAATTTCACGTGGCGCGGATGCCGGACGGCGGGACGGTATGTGGCTGCCGCGATCTTTCACAACGCGAGCAGGCGGAAAAAGCGCGGGCCGACGCGGAAACCAAGTACCGCATGCTGGTGGAGCACGTCAACGCGATTACCTACATCGCTGAAATTGGAATTAACGGGAAGTGGTATTACATCAGCCCGCAAGTGGAGAATATTCTAGGTTACACGCAGGAAGAATGGCTGGCTCTTGCGCCCAGTTGGGATCAACACATTCATCCAGACGATCTGCCAGTGGTGATAGCGGCAGAAGAGCAAAGCCAGAACGGGTATCCGTTCCAGGCAGAGTTCCGCGTGCGCCGGAAAGACGGGCGCGAGGTGTGGCTGAGCGACACGGCGGTGATCGTGCAAGGGAGCGATTCCCACCCGGTGATGGAAGGCATCATGGTGGATATCACCGAGCGAAAGGCGCTGGAGACGCAACTACAGCAATCGCGCAAGATGGAAGCGGTGGGGCGGCTGGCCGGAGGGATTGCTCACGACTTCAACAATCTTCTGACGATTATTTCGGGATATACGGAGCTGGCTTTAAGCCGGCCGCAACTTCCAAGCGAAGCCCACGCCGACATCGAGCGGATTGAAAATGCGTCGGGGCGCGCGGCGTCGCTGGTGCGGCAGTTGCTGGCGTTCAGCCGGAAGCAGGTGTTGCAGCCGAAGATTCTGGATCTGAACAAGATTGTGCTGAACCTGGATTCGCTACTGCGGCGACTGATGGATGAGCGGATCGAGATGGTCACGCGCGTGAAGGACGACCTCGGTAAAGTGAAAGCTGACCCTGCGCAAGTGGAGCAGGTGATTATGAACCTGGTTGTGAATGCGCGCGACGCCATGCCTGAGGGCGGGCGGTTGGTGGTTGAAACCTGCAACATCGAACTTGATACCAACTATGCGGTGGATCATGTTTCGGTGAAACCCGGGCGTTACGTAATGCTGGCGGTTTCAGACACCGGTGTGGGCATGGACCGGCAGACCGTGGCGCATATTTTCGAACCGTTTTTCACGACCAAAGAAAGCGGCCGGGGGACAGGACTTGGACTTTCGACCGTTTACGGCATTGTGAAACAGAGCGGCGGCTACATCTGGGTTTACAGCGAACCGGGCAAGGGCAGTACATTTAAGGTTTATCTGCCGCGCGTGGACGAGGTTCCCGAAACTGTTGGCGCTGCTCTGGCCGCGCCGCGGGCGCAACGCGGGACGGAAACGATCTTGATTGTGGAAGATGAGGAAGCGGTGCGGGAACTGATCCAGACCGTGCTGACGGAAAAGGGTTACGACATAATTCCATCGCTTGATCCTCAACACGCGGAACAGATTGCGGCTCGTTTCCCGGGGGAAATTCACTTGCTATTGACGGACATGGTCATGCCCGGCACCAGCGGGCGCGAATTGGCGGAGCGGATTTCGGCGCGGCGACGGGATATTCGCGTGCTCTTCATGTCTGGATACACCGATAACGTGATTACCAGCGGCGGAATGCTGGAAGAGGGTTTGGCATTCCTGCAAAAGCCGTTTTCACCGGTGGCGCTGGTGCAGAAAGTGCGCGAAGTCCTCAGTCAGAGTCCTGCAGTTTAGTTTTTCCTCTCGGAAACCGGCAAGAAAATGCAACTCACTGCGGATTTGGTGGCGTTGATTCTGGGGATGGAGTTGATGTGGGATTAGGAGCCGGCGGTGCAGCGGGCGTTGTTGTCGGTGCTGGGGCCGGCGGCGCTTCCTTTGGCTTGCCGATGCTGTTCAAAGTTTCCACATTAAAGCGTTTATAGTCCGAATAGCGGGTGATGGCGTTGAGCTTGAATCCTTTTACGAGCAGCACTCGCGCTCCGACGTGCGCTTCTTCATAGGTTGGCAACCAGACTTCGTTATTCAGATACGCCTGTTCGAAAACAAAGCTGGTGCCTTTCTGAACGCTGGCGAGGATCCCGCCGCCGAGGTGAAAGTCGCCCACGAAGTAGGCTTCGAGCCGCGCCACATCGTTGGCTTTTTCGTCTACCCAGACGACGCCGGCCAGTTCCTTCACCAGGCGTTCGACCATGTTTTTGGCTTTGTATTCAGGGTTGGGCTCGAAGTCGAAAACCAGCACGTCTTGCCCACGGAAGCGCTCGCGGCGCGGATTCACAAACTGGGAAGTTCGCAGGAAGACCTCGATACCCGGATCGTCCTTGTCTTTTTCGTCCTTACCTGCTTCTTTGGTCTTTTCCGCTTTCTCTTCCTTTTTCTTGCTTTGCTTCTGGACTTCCTCAATGCGCTTCTGGGTCTGCTCGTTTTCCTTTTTCTGTTCACCTTCGCTGAGTTCCTTGCCGTCCTTCTTCATCAGGGTAGAAATCTCTTCGCCATCGAGATAGAAAAAGGTGAATTCCTTGGCCTCTTTTTTGGTCACTTTGCCGGTTTTGTCGTATTCGGTTTCTTCTTCCAGGCGGGTGCCGGCGTAGTTCTCCTTGATTTTGTCGATCTGCTTCTGGTTGGCGTCGAGTTGCTCGAAGAGTTTTTTCAGGTCGGGCAGTTTTACCTGCGACTTCATGGGGAAATCGAAAACGCGCTCGCCGATGGTTTCGTTGACGCCAACGCGGGTGACGTTGATTGAATAGTTTGCGGTTCCGCGGGTCAGCTCGATTTTGTAGGGGACTTTAACTCCGTTCACAACGCGATAATCGTCATAATAAATCTCTCGCGGAATTCCCGCGATCTGGGCCTTTTCCGCCAGGATCAGGTGGGTTTGCGGATCAAAAAAGATTCGCCACTGCACGCCGGTCGGATAAGTTAGTTCCACCTCTTGCGCGGTACGGCCGTGCAGTTGGGATTCTCCCTTGTACGCTGCGCCCACCTTGCGCTTGGCCAGTGATTCGAGGCGCACGTTGTAATATTGGGCCGCGGCTTCCATTTGCAGCGCTTCTGGCCCAAGCAGGGTGCTGATCTCTCCGTCGGCAGCCTGGTGCCAGGCGGATTTGCCGTTGTAGGACTCGATCAACGTCTCACCGCCCGTCCGCAGTTCGGTGTAAAACCGGTTGGGCCGCTTGATTTTGAACGTGTAGGTTCCAGGAGGGGCTTCACCGACGGAGGCAACGCTTCCATCAATGGCCAGAGTCTGCAAACGGGACACGGCCTTGCTGCCTCCGACAGCTTTCAGATACTGGTCGATTATTTTTTGGGCTTCGTCGGCCCGCGCCAGGCTGCTGGAAAGGGTTGCGAGAACAAGAAGCGGTGCGATGAGGACGGATTTGCGCATGGCTATCCCCTCTTAGATACGCGGAAACATGCAAAAAGTTGCGGTGCCAGAGACTGCTTTTTCAACTTCCCGACAAAATGTCAGTGGGCGGCCTTTGGACGGTTCAAATACTTTTCGTACAAGGCCTTTTGTTTGTTGTCCGTGGATGTAAGCTGCCCCTTGATGAATAGGTAGCGCACGTCGGTGGTCACGTCGAGCGGGTCTCCGTTGGTGACGATCAGGTTGGCGGTCTTGCCGGTCTCGACGGTGCCCAACTGCGCGTCCAGGCCAAACATTTGCGCGGGGTAAAGTGTTACCGCCTTCAGCCCCTCGTCGTAAGGCAGCCCGTGCGCGACGGCGTTCGCTGCGTTTTGGCCGAGGCGGCGCGCGAAGCTGTTGTCGAAACTGCCGAAGGCGATTTTGATCCCGGCTGCGCGAAGCTCCTCGGGCTGAGTCAGCAACCGGTCGTAAGCGTAGTCTTCCTCGGAAAGCTCTCCGAGCGTGGGCCGCAGGATGACGGGCACGCCTTTTGAGCGGAGGAGGTCTTTCTCTTTCCACGCTTCTGTGGCTCCCGCGAGAATGATTTTTAAATTTTGCTTGTCGCAGAATTCGACGGCATCGCGGATCTGCCGGGCCTTGTCCGCAAAAACGAGCATCGGCATTTCGCCGCGCACCACGGGGACCATCGCTTCGAGCTTGACGTCGCGCTGAAAGCCAGCGCTGGCGGGGCTTTGCAGGGCCTGTGCGTAGTGGCGGGGCTGCTCAACAAAGTCGGCGAGTTCGTTGATCTGCTTGTCGTACTCTTTTTTTACATCGGTGAAAGGCTTTTCCTTGACGGACAAGGTTGAGAAATCAAACGAACGGGTTTCGATGCCCGGCCAATCTACGACCATGGCCGCGTGCTTGTTGATCAGCATCTCTTCGGCGGTCCAGCCGGAAAGATGAATTTCAGAAGCCTGGCCGCCCACCAGATTGGTGGCACCGCGGCTGTCGAAGCCGCCGCTGGCCGGGGCTGCGATCACGTGCGTGATGCCCGACGCGCGGGTGACCGGAATGTGGACACTAGAGGGAAGAATTGCCGTCGCGGCGGTCACGTCCGGATTGAACGACCCGGATTCGGTGGTATCCACTGTGGCGCTCACGGCGCTGATTTCGCTCAAGCCCATTTGCGTCACCGGATCAAACAGCCCGGGATAGACCTGCAGGCCCTTTGCATCGATCACCTGTGCTCCCGCGGGAATTGAGACGGCCACGCCGACGGCTGCGATTTTGCCATCATGAATCAGCACCGTCCCGTCCTCGATGGGTGCTCCCGCGAGGGTAAAGATTTTTGCATGCGTGATGGCGTAGTCGGTGGTTCCCGCGGTTTGCGCATTGAGGGCATGCGCGACCAAAAGCGCGAGGAATAGAATAGCGCCGAGAGAATTCAGGAGAAGGCGGTTCATTGCGCACCTCCCTGCCCCGCGTCACCTTGCGGAGGCTTTGGTTTTTCTTCCGGCTTCTTATCTTCCGGTTTCTTATCTTCGGGTTTCTTTTCTTCGGGTTTCTTATCGTCCGGTTTTTTCTCTTCGGTTTTTTTGTCTTCTGGTTTATTAGCGCCGGCCTTTTTTTCTTCCTCCGCCTTCTTTTTGGTCTTTTCCAGGAGATCTTTCTTTTCTTTTTCGAGTGCGGCGCGCCCAGCTATGTCTTTATCGCGGTCAAAATAAACGCGGCCATCGATCAGCGTTTTCTGGACGACGGCGTAGGCGCTCAGGGGATCGTGATTGTAAATGGCCAAGTCTGCATCTTTGCCGACGTCAATTGAGCCGACGCGTTTATCGATTCCCAACTGAATAGCGGGGTTCAAGGTGACGAGCTTCAGAGCTTCGTCGCGGGTCAATCCGCCATAGTGGATGGATTTCGCCGCTTCCTGATTGAGATGCGTCGCTTCGGCGGCATCGTCGGAATTAATCGAGACGAGCACCCCGCGTTTGGTCATCAGGGCCGCATTGTATGGAATTGCGTCGTACGCTTCCACTTTGTAGGCCCACCAGTCGGAAAAGGTGGACGCGCCAGAGCCAGCGGCAGCGATTTCGTCGGCTACCTTGTAGCCCTCCAGAACGTGCTGGAAAGTCTGCACGCGGAATCCGAATTCTTTTGCCACGCGCAGCAACATCAGGATTTCGTCTTCGCGGTAACAGTGGGCGTGCACGTAGCGCTTGCCTTCAAGTACTTCGACCAGCGGGTCGAGCTTCAGATTGCGGCGTGGTGGAATCGCATTTTTTTCGCGGGCCGATACACGCTGGTTGTAGTCGTCCCACGACTTCTTGTAATCGCGCGCTTCAGTGAAGGCGCTGCGGATTGTTTCTTCGACGCCCATGCGCGTGGTGGGATAGCGCTCCGGCGCGCCGCTGACGCGGAAATTCGAACGTTTCGGATTTTCGCCAAGGGCGAACTTGATGCCGGGCAGCGCGCCCTCGAACGGCAACCTTGAAGCGGGTTGTCCCCAGCGCAACTTAATGACGATGGTCTGTCCGCCAATTGAGTTTGCGGAACCATGCAAGATGTTCGCGGTGGTGACGCCGCCGGCGAGATCCCGAAAAATCGAAATGTCGTCGGAGTCCAGAACATCGGCGATGTTCACCATGGATGAAACGGAAACGGAGCCTTCGTTCACGCTGCCGTCCACGGCGATGTGTGAATGGCAATCGATGATGCCGGGCGTGACGAACTGGCCGGTGGCGTCAATCACCACCGCGTCCGCGGGAGCTTTCAGCGCGCCTCCCACTGCGGCGATTTTCCCGTCTTTGATCAGGATGTCGCCCTTGTCGATAGTGCCGTGGGAAGCCGTAAGGATCGTCGCATTGCGAATCAGGATGACTGGCGCAGCGGAGTCCAAGGCAGCGCCACTTGCCGGTTTTTCCCTCGCGCTGAGGAATCCCGTGACAGTCAGCAAGCAGGTGGTGGCGAACAAAAATATTCTTGTCCGTACATTCATTGCGCACCCCCTGCCTGGATAGCCGCCATGCGCGTGGGTTTGGTGCCGGTGAACTCAAAGTTGTAGCCCATCGCCTGAATCGAGCCCTTCATGGAAGTCCCCTCGAATGTGCCGGTGAAAATAACGTCGCCGGAGTTGCCTTCGATCGCGATGTTGATGGTGAAGCTGAATTTGTCGCCGCTGACCCAGCCGCTGAAGACGCTGCCGCTACCATGATCGCTTACAACGCTGCCGGTCAGGGTGCCGTCTGGCTGCATGGCGAGATCCGCGGTGGCCTCTTCCTGGCCTTGCGGCGTCGTGAAACTTAATTTCCACTTGCCGGTCATGTCGCCCTTGGGCAGTTCGCTGGGGCGCAGGGTTTCGCGCACTTCGTATTTGCGGCCGTCCACGAAAACAATTTTCACTTTGGTTTTCTTGTCGAACAGAGCGCCATCGGCGACCACGAGATTGGCGATCTTCCCGGTTTCGATCGAGCCGAGCATCTCCGATACGCCAAAAATCTCGGCGGGCGAAAGCGTCAACGCGCGCAGTGCCGCATCGGGACTCAAGCCCGCATCAATCGACTTTTTCACCGCGGGCAGAATGTCTTTCGGCGAGGTGATCCCGCCCGAATAGAACGCAAATTTCACTCCCGCTTTGCCAAGCGCGGCAGGTGAAGACGGCGCGCGGTCGCGGAAACGCAGAGCGCGCAGCGAAGGCGGGGCGTCCGGATCGCTGTCTTTTTCCGCTTCCGGCCATTTCAAGTCGACCAGTACGGGAAGTTTCTTTGCGGCAATTTCCGGCGCAACTTCGTAGCCCATCTGCGCGCCGTAAAGAACCGCGTTCAATTTCCATTCTTCAATCAGCCCCAGCGCCCGGTGAATTTGCAGGGACGTGTTTCCAGGAATCAGCACGACGGCGCGTTTCGCGAGCGCGTCCGCCAGGGCAGCGTCGCTGCGGTCGTACTTCGGGCGCTCCATGCCGCGCGGATTTTTCTCATAGATGGCGTCAGCTTGGATGTCCCAGTTCGTGTCGAGCCAGACCTGCCGGACATACGCGATCCCTCCCATGACCGAACCGGGATAACTGCGGAAGCCTCCAGGAGCCTGCAGCAAAACGGGAATCGCGACGGGTGATTTCACCACCAAATCGCCGGCGCGTTCGCCGCCCAGATTGAGCACAGCGGCCTGGCCGGGAAACATGCCGCCTTTAGGAGCGGCGATGACGGTGGTAAACCCCGCCGAGCGCCAGGTTTCCACGCGCGGGTCGGTGGCGTTCACCTCATCCGCGGCATTTCGCCACGGCGTGGTTGCGGGACGATCTTCCGGCCCGCGCGAAACTACTTGCTGCTGCCGGGCCCCGCTATCTCCAGCAGAGGAGGGAGGGGTGGCAGCGACGACGCCGACATCGGTGAGTCCATCGATCAGTCCGGGATAGACGATGAGTCCTTTGCCGTCGACGACCCAGGCATCCGGGGGAATGGTGACGTTCGTTCCTACGGCGACGATGATTCCGCGCGAAACGACTACCGTCGCGTTCTCGAGAGGAGCGGAAGAAACCGGCACCACTTTGGCGCCGCGGATCGCAAACGCGCGCGGCTGGCCGCCTTGTCCCCGAGCGGCGGAGGTTGCCAGCAAGCTGAGACAAATTCCAAGAAGCAGAAATGCCCACAGGCGTAGGTGAACGCTCCTCCAACTCATGGTTTGCTCCTTGTCTAGCTTACGTAGTTTTGCTTGCGCTCTTGCCTGGCGAAGTCCTCGACGGACTTGCATCCTTCGCAGGGTATCGAGGCTAGTGGGAACGCGGGAGAAGGTCAAGAGGGTGGCGTAAGAAAAGCAAATACCTCACCCCAGAAGGGGTGAGCTGCAGGTGTGAGCAAGAGAGCTGGGCCCCGACCCGGCCGGGGCCGCTACGCTACGGTTTTTTCTTGCCGAAGAGGCCGCCGAGTTGGTTGACGGTGTCCGCAGCTGATCCTTTACTGCCGCCGGCCAGTGCTCCGGCCGCGTTGGTCACGCCACCCGCTCCGCCGCCAGCGCAGGAGAGCTCGGATTTCAGCAAGCTCGCCGCCGCACCGCCAACATCCGGCACAAATTGGGGAGCCGAAGTGGTTCCCCGGACCTGCAATGGCACTTTAACCTCGCCGCCCTTGCAGCCTGTGGCACCGCCGCCAAGCATCTTACCCACGCTGCCGCCGAGTCCACCCGCCGCCGAGCCTGCTGCGGAGTTTGCAATGGCGCTGCTCATCGTCGCCACCAGCTTGAAGTCCAGATTGTTTTTCGCGTCCACAGTTCCGTTGCCGACCATGGAGCCGAGTGCAGGCACGACTGCATCCAGGTTGTCCGCGCGCAGGCCAGTCGGCGCCATGTGCAGATTCGTGGTGAACTTTTCAATGACCAGGTCGCCGCCCGACTTGATTCCCGCAAACGCGCCAACGCCGGACAATTTCTTTCCCAGATCGAAGCCTGCCAGTTTGCCGTTGAACAATCCGATCGTGCCATCGGTGACAAGTTTGTCCGTCGGCCCGGTGACATGCAGATTGGTGTTCATGGTGCCCGCACTCAGCCGGGATTTGTCCGGCAAATTAATGCCGAGGGCCGGAAGGAAGGATTCGAGATCGGTCGCAGGGAGGCCATCGCCGGTGATTTTCAGATCCACGGAGAAGGCGTCGCCCTCGGACTTATAGGTTCCGCTTAGACTGGATTTTGCGTTTCCGATACTTAGCATGGAAGGATGCAGCACACCCGTGCCTTTCACCAGGTCGTACTTCGTGTCGAAATTAATCACGGCCGGCACGCCTGCGGGACTTCCTCCGGCGACCAGGACCGCCTTTGAGAGTTTCAACTGGCCCTTCGTGGCCATCTGTCCCTTATCGCTCACCAGATTCGCATCCATGTCCACGAGTCCGCCGAGTCCCAGCGAGGGATCTAGAAAACCAGTGCTGGCCAGGTTGAGCCCACTGATCGTGAGCTTCACGTTTTGCGGGGTAAGCGCGGCGTCGGCGGCGTCCACTGGTCCGATTTTTCCGTCAATTTTCATGGTGCCGCCGCCCGGCCCTTGCAGGGAAAAGAGGACGGGAAAGTTATTCTTCATCGCGACTTCGGTGGCGGTGAGGTTCACTTTGTTGAAGACGGTACGCTTCCTGGAGTTGGTGTTTCCCAGCGTAATCTGCCCGTCTTCGAGGCGCAGCTTTCCGATGGCGAGAGAATCGGCTGAAGCGCTGCCGGAATTGGCTGGAGTGGATTTGGGCACGGTCTTAGTGGAAGCCCCGCCAATCGAAGAAAAATTCCAGCGGCCGCTGGGATCCTTGAGCATGGTGACTTGCGGATTGACGACCGTGATCTCGGTGACGTTCAGTTGCTGGGAGAAAATCAGAGGGATCAGTTCGACGCCGACTTTCACGGTCTTCGCCGTGAGGAAGGGCCCGGGGTTAAACTTGGGATCGTCGCTGACAGAGACATCGTCAATTCCGACTGATCCGGTCAGGAGCGACAAACTCAAATTGCCCAGTTGCACCTTGCGGCCCAGCGCGTCGGACGCCTTTGATTCGATGGTGGGCTTGAACTTGTTGATGGGGATCAGGAACGGCACGATCATTAAAATCACGAGCACCGCCACGATGACGATAGCAATCCATTTCAGTTTGCTGCTCATGGAAACCTCCAATGGAGCGTGGGAAGGCGTAGGCGGGCGCCGCACTCGAATGCAGGGGCGATAATATCACAGAGGGGCCGGAGGAAACGCGGCGCACAGCAGGCACCAACGTGTCGCGGAGTTCTGCCGATTCATACTACAATGGCACTTACGGGGCTGTGGCGTAAGTGCCGCCCGCCTTTGAATGTCGCAGATGACAATTCGTCGCTTGCGGCACGCTCGCACTCCATGTGGATACAGGGCAAGGCACCATTACTTTTCTACCCGCCGCTTCGGGCCTTTGCTCCCTACCTACCTCACAACTCTTATTCCTTTCTTTTGTGAATATTGACAACGGCTTGAGTCATGCAGTTGT
>Ga0210402_10001409_pt1 | contig 24830 bp, 32 predicted proteins | sample IncBWC7MmetaG_FD_161055 | JGI IMG/M metagenome (GOLD analysis project Ga0210402, IMG submission 161055) | Forest soil microbial communities from Barre Woods Harvard Forest LTER site, Petersham, Massachusetts, United States - Inc-BW-C-7-M | ecosystem: Environmental > Terrestrial > Soil >... | reverse complement strand
GGCGACCGGAGGACAATCCGATCCGAGGCTGCACTTGCTCGTTCTGCCGCAGCCATAACCCGCGCACGTTGTCTGACCCCGATGGATTCTTCGAATTCCAGGCGGATGACGGGGTCGCTGGTTGAACGCTACCGATTCGGCACCCGGACGTGCGATTTCCTCATCTGTCGTCGTTGTGGCGTCTTCATCGCCGCAGTCGCCAAGATGGCGGAGGGTGTTCGCGCAGTGGTCGATGTGAATTGCTTGAACGATCGCGTACGCTTCACCTCCGCGCCGACGATGCACGAGTTTCAGGGCGAGACTATCAGAGTAGATTGTCGCGTCGCGCTGCGAACCGGATGCCGGCGATCCTTTCGGCGCCGTCCGATCATTGAACATGGGCGGGGTCAGTTCGTATAGCCGTTATCGCTGACATTCACGGAAACCTACAGGCACTCGAAGCAGTTCTCGCTGACATCCAGCGGCGCGAGGCCGCTTACGAACAGGCAGCCTTGAAGGCAGGCATTTTCCACTCGCCGATCTCGGAGGTCTCCGCGAGATCGTCCAGGGTCAGGCACAGGGCATCCTGCTAATCACTCGTCAATCAGATATCCATCTCGATGCCCGGACCATGTTTCGCCCTGTGCCTCACGCCACCTGAGCAGCATCACGGTGATGGCCGGCTATCCACCATGGCTGCAACCGGTACCAGCGGGTCGGCGCCATCCTGCTGCATGACATCATCGACCTGCCGAAAGCTCGTGTAATACATCGCGAGATAGGCGCCCTGAAACGCCGCACCGATGAAGAACGGCAGCGCTAGATTGTTGGCGGCGAACAGGATGCCCGTCAGTAGCGGACTCACCGATCTCGGTATCTGCATCGACACGTTCGCCATGCTGGCGGCGAACCCGCGCCGGTGCGGCCGGACAATACTAATGCTCAAGGCACTTCGTGCGCCCGTCGTGCCCCGGTTGAACATGGTGCGCAGGATGTAGAGCGTTGCAGCAAGGCCGAAGTTCGGTGAGAGCGGTAACGCGATCAGCAAGGCCAGTCCCACGAACCGCATGGCAATGACAGCGCGCACCATGCCGAGCCACTTCGACAACCAGCCGGTCGCCACCGACGCCACGGCGGCCATCAGGAATCCGCCCGCCATCAGTGGTCCGATCTCCGCTGGCCCCTCACCGAAGCGCACGGCAAACCAATAGGCAATCAGCGGCCCGGTGGCTCCCACCCCCGCGCCATTCAACAGGTTCGCAATCATGAGGCGCAGGACCAATCGGTTTTCCTGCCGTTCGACGCTATGGCGGGCCTTTTCTGCGGCGGAGACCTGGGGTTGCCTTGCCTCGCTATCCGGCGTCCGAAGAATGAGCGCGCAGCACAGCAGTGACCCAACGGCCGAGAGAAAGAATAGCGGTCGATAGGCGAGTGCACCGGGCAAGACTGTGTGCAGGCCAGACGGGGCGGCAGCGAGGATCGCACCAACCGCGTTGCCGAGAAAACCAAGCGCGGCGTTCAGGCTGTAGACTGGCCCGCGACGCATCGGAGTCACCGCCTGTGCCAGCCATGCCTGCTCGACAGGAGCAAACGGGCCAGCCCCACCGTTGCCGCCACGGCCAAAGCCGCCCACCATCGCCGCAGCCCAGAGAAGCACGGGCTGCGCGGAAAACAGTGCGACCACTCCGGCAAGGGTCTGAGCGGCTTCATAGGCGAACAGGAACCGCCGACGGCCACCACGATCACTGAGCGGTCCGGCAACCAGGGTAAGGACCACTCCGGTGATCAGTGCCGCGCTGAGCACGGCACTAATGGCCACCACTGACCAGTCGAGCGCACGCAGATACAGAGCGAAGTCTACCGCCAGCGCACCCTGACCGATGCTGCGCACGAACCGTGTCGCCAGGAGCAGTCGAGTGGTACGGACGCCATCATTCGCCATCGCCCGATCGTGGACGCAGAGCGAAGCATTGCAAAGGCTGGAGATGCGAACGGTTGGCGCGATAGCAGGCACGGGGGAGTTATCGCGCCGCGCCTCACGGACCCGGCGAACGGCCTAGACCGCCAGCAGCCCCGCCGTCGTGGTTAATGTCAGGATATCGCCATGCACGCTCTGCCAGCCCTGCGGCACCGCGTAAGCGCAGGACAAGCTGCTGAGCAGTTCGCCCTGCCATCCGCTGCCGACGTTCGAGGGACTCGGCGTCATGACCGACGACTATGAGCGACAGATGCCTATCCCGCGCCGGCTCAAGGAGCGGGACAATACGATCCTCGATCCGCTGGGCGACGAGTGACGGCCCCGAAGCTGCCAGTCGGTCCGACAGTGGGTGAGTGCCGAGCTACGCCCGCCTCCCGCCCAGGGATGGTGCCTCGCCTGTCGTTATGACCGGTGTCGTCAGGATGGTATGTTTGCCATGATCTCGATCAGGCCGCATTCCGCAACACGGGTGTAGGACCCCGTACGCGCGAGGCTGTCGAAGGTTACTTTGAACAGCAATTGTCTGAGATGTGCTTCATTCCTACATAGGCGCCATGCCTTACCATCGCTACAAGGTCGGGCAGACTGTCGTGGCTCCCACCGGCGGGCGGGATGCTCTAATACCGTCTGGCCCCTACGTCATCGTTCGATTGCTGCCACTGGTGGATCGGGAGCCACACTATCGCGTCAGAAGCACGGTCGATGGGCATGAAAGGGCGTTGCTAGAAGCTCAGATCAGACTAATCGTCCAGGAGCCGGAGAGAAAGGAGACTGTCCGAGCCAAGGCACTTCCGAGGCGTCGATAGGTTGCCGCAGATCGTCGGCGGTCGGCGGTTCAAGCGATTACACAGTTGAGATGGATCTGTTGTCGGGGAAAGAGAACGATGCAACCGCCCAACACCAGCCGGCGCCCGCGATTAAAGCTGTTCGAACGAAGCTCTGACGGGCGCGGCCCGTGCGTCCGGTTCGTGCCGATTCCGCTCAATCGATCACGGCGATTGCGTTGATCGCGACGAGACAACGCGGATCGGTCGCCAGCCGGACGACCTGAACCGTCGTCGTCGTCGGCTTGGCCTCACCGAAATATTCCGCCCAGACACGATTGAGCGCGTCCTGATCGCTGAGATCGGTGACAAAGCGATCGGCGGTCACGATATCGGCAAAGCTTGCGCCAACCGCCTTCAAGCCGCGTTGGAGATTGTCGAGCGCCGCCCGCGCCTGCCCCTCCATGTCCGAAGGCATGGCGTCGAACTCTTCCGGCCGGTGCGGATGATGATGATAGACTGGAGCGGCGGTGACACCGGCCAAGTAGACTGTCGTCCCGCCCCGCACCTTGATCGCGGGCACATAGGGCATCCACAGATCGGGAGCGTCGGGCCAATGCACATGCTCTATGGTTTTGGTCATGGGGCGTTCTTTCGCGAAGTTAACAGCCTGCGTACCAAGGGCAACACAAACGCCGCACGCGAGGCAAGCGGCCTTGCCGGCTGTCGCGTGGTTGCCACCCGCGTTGTTGAGGATGCGAGCAACCGAAGGCACGCTACGGTCTCACTATCAGCGCCACGCCGAATTGTTCATGCGGCAGTTTCAATGACCGCGTGTGGCGGCGGTACGGAAGGAGCGGCCTAACCCAGAAGGACATAGCGGAACATGGAAGCGGTGTGCCGCAACATCGCCCTTGGGTGGGATACCATCGGATCGCCGAGCGGTTTCGATCCGGCGCCAGCCAACAGCAAGTTCCTTGCCTGGATCGAGCAGTCGGACGGTCGCGAATTTCTGGCAGCGTTTGTGGCGGCGGCCACGGTGTCGCGCCGGAAGCCGGCTACGCACCGCTGCGTCTCCCCTGACGAGGCCCGGCGTTTGGTTGAGGTGAGGCAGCCGGTGCGCCGACCATCCCCCTCCGACCGCGAACTAGTGCCTCGAGTCGTTGATATTGCCGGGTTCAGGCTCGACCAAACGTCTCGGCCAGAGTCGCGAACCCGCCGCGATATCACCGCAGAATCAGCGACGCGGGGTACTAGCCGCTGCTTAGGCCGCCGCCAACCCAGCCGTCGTCAGCGTCAGCACATCGTCCTCAACGGCCAACCAACCCTGAGACGCCGCGTAAGCGCAGGCGGCCCTGAAGTCGGGCATCTTCCAGTCACCGACCTCGGTTTCTGCGAGGTCGCCCAAAGTCGGCTTCACGCCGACCCGGCAACACTTGTCATACACGACGATATTCAGCAGCCGCCGACCGAGCACCTCCGGTGTCTGCTTGCCTGGACGCTTCCGAGCGATCGGTGGGTGATCAATGCTCAGCTTCGGAGATGGCTTCATTTTCATAGGGCATATTTGGCGACGCACCCAGCCTTTTCCGCCTCCTATTTTCGTCCGTCCGTGGCGCGACTGTTGAATGCATGCTTGGTCTGTCAAGGAAACGTTCTCCTTCAAAAGGTTCATTCTGGACCCGAAGATACCACCAGACAACGCTCCGTCGCAGGCAGCAAAGGGTTCGAAGACCGCTTGGGGTCTTTGGATTGGAACAATGACGTAACGCGGTCCGATCCATACGTTGTGCTTCGGGGCCTCGCTACGATTTACGATCGCTATTCGTATTGGGAAGGGTCGCGCGAGGCAGCAATCTGTGCCGAACGCTCGTTCACCGCGCATCACGCGGTAGGCGTAACCGGCTGCCAAGAATTCCTGAAAGAGAAAGACAGTACCTTGGCATTTTGCCAAATGCCATCTTTCCAAATGCCACTTGCCAAACGACCTGTTCCGTTAGAAAATCGTTAATGTCGTATGACACGCCCCTGCCGGAAGTCCGCCGGGTCGGCGATCACAGTTCACCGTTTGGCAGAGGGCCGCGCAGGCGCGATCAAGTACTGGGGGGTCAATGGCAAAGCAACTGTTTGAAGACGCAGAGCACATCGAGGACGAGGACCAAGAGTGGCTGCTACACCGTGATGCGAGTGAGCGGCTCGATGCCGCGTTCGCTTTGATGGAGGCGGCAGTAGCGAAGTCCTTCGACCGGGCAATGCAGCGTCTTGAGAACGAGTACGCAAACTGCAACTTTGTCCGTGATTTCAATTCGAAGAAAACCCCCATCTAGGGTGAGACAGACGCGATGTGACGGCTCCCCGTGCGAGCGGCACATAGGAGTAGTTTCCGAACCTAAACTCAGGTCTGGACAGTGCGGCAACGTCCCACCGCCAACTTCACGGGAACCATCATCGTTATGGCGGCAGTCATTGGGTATGTCTGGCGCAGCAATCGGTTGTGGCTGGTTCCCACTGTTGGGTGACGCTGGAGAAGGCGCCGTCATCAGACCATCCGGCGGCCCCCCGGACCGTCCTGCCATCATTGGCATGGCGACCGATCCAGCAACCGTTCACCTGACCGTCTCGACACCGTGGGCATAACAATGCGTTGAATGTCCGCTGATCAATACAACCACCGTGCCGATGACCGCGCGGCTCGCGAGCCGTGTGACCATCATCGGCGCGACGATGGGCTGAAGGTCTTGAACGGTTCGGCTGACCGTCCGCACTCAATCCATCGAACCATAATCCAGACCGCCAAATCTGCGGTTTAGCGCATTTCCGGTTTGCTATCGCCATTCCACAAATAACATGGCTGCCGGATTGACCGTTACAACCAATGATAGTGGCTCCACACGCATCGGTCGCTTGAGGTCCGCGATAGGCGATCGATAATGGCCGGCATGGTTGACACGGTATACCGGGTAATCCCGCAGAATGATCGGCGCATCAGCGTCGAGATGGTCAAGCCCAATGGGCGCCGCCGGGTAATCCCCGACTTTGTGGATGAGGCAGAGGCGAACGCCTGGATCATTCAGACCCAACGACTGATTCGGAGTACTCACCCATATCCACCTGGGCCGAAGCGAAAAGATGGTGCAGCGATCCAATCCGGCGCTCGGCCGCCCAACTAACCCGAGTCGTGTAGGAAGGGCGGTGGTAGTATCGACCGCCCCTACACGGCCTCCTTCAGTTCCTTCGCCGGACGGAACGCAATCTTCTTGCTGGCCTTGATCTTGATTGCCTCACCGGTCGCGGGGTTCCGGCCCATCCGCGCCGCCCGCGACCGAACTTGGAGAATGCCGAGACCGGTCAGCCGGATTTTATCGCCCTTCTTGAGGTGCTTCGTGGCGAGCGTCACCAAGTCGCCCAACACGGCCTCAGCCTGCTTCTTCGCGAGGTCATGGCTGTCAGCCAGCGAGGCGGCGAGATGCTTGAGCGTGACGGTCGCCTGAACCGCAGCCTTCACTGGGACTGCCTTCGATGAGGCAGCGGCCTTTTTCGCAGTAGGGGCGGCTTTCTTCGCTGGTGGCATAACGATCTCCTCCTTGGGTCGATTCGAGCCAGCCTGCTCGCTCGGCCTGGATTCGAGCAACTGGTATGACGCAAGCGCAGCCGCGCCATCAACCGCGTGGCTTCCAGCGCGCGCAGGCTCCTGTTGGCGGCGGCGTCACCTGGAGGGTAGACGGCAATGGCGACAAATGGAGAGCCGATCGCCTGCACGCTCAACGACAAAGACTTTCGCGATCGCCGCGCCTGGAATGCTGATCTGGCACGTGACGGCTTTCCCAGCCACCAGCGCGGCGACCGTGCGTCTCCGATCTGAGCCGGTGTTGGCTGGTAGATTGCAGACGACGGGGAGGGACACTGGCGCGCTGTGGCAAGGAGGTTGGCGCATCGTCGGGTTGACGGACCGGGGATGCGCTTGCCCGCGTCTTGCCTCCTTCGTGTGGGATGCGTCCACCGTGCTCGGCACGCCGCTCAATCGGCTAGTCGGGGGATTGAGACCCCACACCCTTGCGCCGTGGCGTACTACCACGGCGGTCTAGAATATGCCGTGGGCGTGTTAGGATTGGTCCATGGCGGTTTGCCCAAATTCAATTGCTTCGGTGTGGTTGTGGCACCGGTAACCGCCCCCGCCCCGCCGCCGAGCGCTGCCCCGACGATGACTCCGGGGGGACCCGCAAATGCTCCGGCACCGGCGCCACTGGCAGCCCCGACGGCAGCACCACCGGTGACCCGTTCCTTGGTGGTGTTCCCACAGGCGGTCAGCAGTGCCAGCGCACCAATTAGTATCGCTCGTCGCATCGTCGCGCGTCGCTCCTGATGACAAGATTCAACAGGAACGCGCGACCCCTCTGTTGGTTCGATCGATTTGCGAGCCGATCGGTGAAGCAGACTTTCGTCCGCAACTTCCCGCCCATGGATCGGGCGCGGGGTGCCCGCTGTATATCGTCTGCCATGCCCGCACAGCCGCCCGATCAACCGTCCCGCATCGTCTCATAGCCAAGCCGCCGCGCAAGCGTCCCAGACCCGTCCAGGCAGCCTCTGTGCCTACGGTCAGGATCGTTCACGCGCCATCCAAGAGGCAGCGCGACGCATGGCGACGGTTCATGGCGTTGACCGGGCGGCATGAATAGCCACCGCGCCGACCGTGGGCTGGATCGTGGCGCATGATCCGCCTATATCGCCGATCCGCTGAGAGGATGGGACAATGGAAGAGATTACGATTACGCTGAGGCGCGGTGAAGCCGAAGCAACGCTCGACGTGCTCTCCGAAGACCGCAGGCCGATTACTCTGACCGATCGCGTGTTTATCCGGCTGTACAACGCATACTGCGATAAGTTTGCCAGCCGGCCATCGGATCAGGCTTGCCGACACTTCGAGAAACTGACGCGGGAATTGCGACTGTAGGGGATCGTCGCCCGCGCCCGGTGCTACGGATCGCCAGACATCACTGACGAACTTCTCACCCCCGCACGATGGCGACTACCGGCTTTCACTGGCACGTGTTCTGCAAATCCTGTCACTAGTCAGTGGACACTGATTTCCAGGCAGATCGCCGATGGTCGGGGCGATGTGCCGTTGGTGGAACTGCGCTGGCGTTGCGGACGCTGTGGCTCACGGTTGACCGACGCTGGTTGGCTTGAGGTGCAGGCCGCCGAATTTCGGCGTGCCGTTCGAATGGGTTGACCACCCTCCTTCGCCCCCGAGTTAGGCTACGCTCGCTTCAGAAGGCCGTCATGCTCCCAGGACCATCGGCTGGCCGAGGCGCGCGCGAGGCTAAAAAAGAGCCGCCCCAGCGTCATGAACCGGAACGGCTTTCAGGTCCAACCAGAATGAATGCGAGCAGAGAGCGTAGGCCGATCGGCGACGGCACGCAAGCGTTTCACACCCCGGCCTAACCCCTATACCCAGGCACCCCTACCAGCCTCGACAACCGCCCGATCATGCTCGATCCGCCGTTGCCTATCGACAGTCCGTGGACCGCCAGACAAAAAAACCGCCCTGGCATGGGCACCAGGGCGGCGAGTTCATTTCGGGGGAGTCCAAGATCGACAGCCGAGTAAGAAGCAACTGCCGTCTGAGGCTATGTAGCAGTGTTTATCCACGCGGTCGTAAGCCCTGTGTAATAAAGGCGATAATTCGTCAAGAAATCGTTCTGTTCGCGACGGCTTTACCGCCAGTGCCCTTGCTCACCTCAATCCTGCCCTGACAATTGGAATGGATGGCACGCAGCCTGGATCAGTAAGCAGCGAGGAATCGCCATGCCGGAAGATGCCGATTACACTCGGTCCTGCCCCCTCTGCGGTGGACAGGTGGCGCACCGAGCCGACATGGGCCACCTGGACCGTCTGCCTCGCGAGTGTCTGATAGCAGAGCACGGGATCGGCGACGAGTGCTTGACGCGCCGTGATGAACCCAGGGCACGCCGAAGAATTGCAGAGTTGAAACAGCGTTAGGCCCTTGCCCGATGTCCGAATCCATCGAACCGCTGCGCAGTCTGTCCCGCATCTTGGCGGATAATTCGATAAAGCTACGGAAAGCTGCTGAAATAGCGAGAACGCACGGGGCAGTTCTGAGAGCGGCGTCCCAGATGCTCAGGGAAGAGGCTGCCAAGAGACGCGAACAAGCAACCGCCGCACGCAGACGCCAAGACGCCGATTGGTCGCTACGTTCGCGCCGGCACACTCCCATGTTCCCATGCCGGAATGGTTGGCTCAACCCAGCGCGGGAAATCCAGTGCGTCCGGTCGCAACGACCCCCAGGCCGATGCCGTTTCATAGTCCACGCGAGTCATGGCAGCGAACTGGCGTACTGTGATGTTCAGCAGTTCAAGTCTGAACCGGAACATGGTGGGGGTCATGGCACCGTCAATCGAGTGGCCGTACGACAGGCCGCGCCTTATTCTCTCCGTTGTAAATCTAATAGCGCGTTCCAGCGGCAGCGCGAAAAACCCAAGCCGTCACATCCTTGCAATCCGATCCTTCCCCGGTCTCCACACTCTGCCAGTCAACGGTGGCGGGTCATTCCGAGGCTCGGGTAACGATCCCGCTACGCCACAGCGCATCCCCATCACGCGACGACGCCACGACACCATCACGCCCATCACCTCACCCGACTCCGAACATGATGACGAGGCAGACGAACATTACGACTGCAATAGCGCAGAGCACCAAGAGGACCGTCCAGGTGCCATCACGCACCTCGCTGTCATCGCCAGCGCCAGTGTCATCACGCCGAGTCATCCGTTATCACCCCACCATTTTGCGGGCAGATGCCGGGTCGAATCCCAACTCGGCATTCGAACCAAGGTGCGTGGAAGCAGCATCCACCATACGCCCAGTGTATGACCGTATTGGAACCAGGGCGGTGACAATGTCGCGGAGCGACGCACGCCACGAGTACCTGGTCGTCAGTCGCAGGCTCCGCGCCCGGCGGATCGTCTCGGAATGGCTCGGAGTCCGATGGTCAGGCCGCAGCCGATCCTGCCGTGGTCAGCGTCAGCGTGTTGCCTTCAATGACCAACCAACCTTGGGACGTTGCGTAGATTCACGCTCCGCTGCGCTTAAATTCACAGGAAAAGTCAATCTGCCCATTATAACGGCAACCTCTTGAATCGCGGCGATTTCCGTGCCTCACAGGTCCGAGAGGCCACTCCTGCCCCCAGGGTTATCCACTGAATCGGTGACTAAGTTGCAGTGCGATTACAGTCCAGGGACGGCCATGGTGCGAACGATATGGCAAAGCGTGCGGTGATCGTTCGCGCCCCCGGCATACCATCGGGTATCCAGGCATCATCGCCGGCAACCAATCGGCGGATCGTCATGGACGATCCATCTACCAACCGTCAGACCGTTGCTCAGACCCTTTTCGAGACTGTCCGGGCTCCTTGCCTGCCACGCGACCGTCACGGGTCGTGGGGCGACCATGTAGGAGCATCCAGGCGGCTGTGAACATCAGCACAGTGAGCAGAGTTACCAGCCCTGATAGGGGTGGCGTCGCTCGCGGCGGTGGGCAGATCGTGATCAAGACGAGCGAGGACGCTCTCCGACGACGCGACGCCAAACATGGCGGCACGAGCGTACGAAGCGTCGCAGCAGCTACCCCGCTCAAGCGATCGATTTCCATCCCTATCGCCGCCGCTAACGTTGTACCCGATGCGTCCCGTCCAAGCCGCTCCAGCAGTGCGATCGAAATGGCCCGCCAGATGGCCCGTATTGGTCAGTTCGTATTGCACCAGGAATCTTCTCAGCGGTGGCCACTGCAAAACCAGCCACGGCATCCCATATTGTGCCAATGGACATGTACGCGGTTACCTCCAATACAAGCGGCCGAGGCTTTCACGTCACAATTGCAGGCAGCAATGGCGTTCGCCAGACGATCCTTGGGTTTGCAACGGAAGCCGAAGCGCATATCTGGATTACTCAAGACGCGCTATTGACGAATGCCGTTGTTCCGTGGATGCCGAGAGGCTCCTGATCGCAAACAATCGTCCCTCACGCTCCGATGACAATTCGCACAACGAACGTCATCGGAGATGTGACGAATGATGGAAAAGATGCGGTAGGCCAGACGGCACCTGCCTCCGTCATTCAGACCGTCGGGCTGCCTGCCATCGGCTCCAGCGGCAATCGAGGCAAAATCCTGGGAGTTGCAAAATTTTGTCCTTCCTCCGCAATCCTGCATGATAGCACGCCACCTTCATTACGAACGTGCTACCCCCCGGTCGGTGTGAAAGTCTGTGTATATCCCTGTGGATGGGCCGTGCCAGCGCCCAGTTCCCGCCCCACTCATCGTTCTGCGCAGATTGCTGCCAGTCGGCGATTTCTTGTTGCCGATCAAAATGTTTGCGGCATCACCACGTGATTCAACACCGTCAGCGGCGGCAATGATTACGACAAAGTCTTCGGGGAACAGGAAAGGGCAGCCTTTTTAGGGCCGGCGGCATTGATCTGGATCAACATGTCGGGCCCCCAGCCTCACTAGGCTGCAAGGGTCTGGTTGGGGTGACGCGAGCCAGGATCATCGTGAACCGGCTCGAATGCAGCATCGTGGGCTACAACACACGAGAGGAGGCACTATGAAAGACGATCCCACATCCGCCGTCCTGACGGCTCTAGCCGCGCTAAATGAAGGGCAGCAGCAGCATGCGGCGGCGCTTGAACAGTTGCGCAGCGACCTGATCAGTCGGATAGACCGGGTGGACAGCGCCATCACGGCCATTCGCGACGACATCACCGTCACGATGCGCCTTGCTGACCGCGCACAAGAAGCCGCAGATCATACACGCGCAGGACTTAGCGCCATGGGCGATCGCGTCACCGCTATGATGCACCAAATCCAGGACCTACAAGCTGAAGTTCGCCACCTCAAGGGCGAGGGGACACGCACCGAACAGGCCGGGACGGTTTCTCGCGGATTTGCGCGATGATGACTTCGCGGGTCCATCACGGTACGGGAACATGACTCAGCGCAGCGCCCCGTTGGGGAGTACCCCATCCACGATAACCGATCCGACAATGATGCGCCGCCGCTCGACGGACAAAGACCCAAGCGGGACACTACGAGTGCTGCGGTGGGTTTCAGTTTTTGGACTACTTTTGCCCGTGTTTCTTCTCACCGTCGTTGCCTGGACCGAACACACGAACATTCTGACAAGCGCGGAGCGTGATGGCACCAAAATTGTGGACCTATTCCGTGAGCAAGCAGGAAACCTGTTCACCGGCCACGAACTCATCCTGGACATGGTCGTGAACCGTATGCAAGACCGTAATAAGGACAAGACTCAATTTGCGAACATATTGCGCGAACTTGAAGTCATGGACAGGCGGCTCGACGATGCATCAGAGATTTTACTCGTGGACGCTAGGGGAGCCGTCCTGGCATCGACCACTGATTTGCGGTCCGACCAGCCACCGTCTGCTCCCGACCAAAAGTGCTTTCTGGCGTTAAGCAAGAACGAGGCTACAAGCTGCATTGGCCGACCACATAACGATCCCCGATCAGGGGTTAAATTATTCTCGCTGAGTCGGCGCATGGAGCAAGGCGGCGCATTCAGCGGGATTGTCCAAGTCGCAATTTCGGCGGACTATATTGTCAACCTTTGGGCATCCGCTACGCCAAGCGAGCACGATATTGTTACGATGTTTACTTCTGATGGCACCGTTCTCGCTCAATCTGGTCCGCGATCACAGGCTGGGCCGAGTCTGCCCGATGTGGGCAGAGCCTTGATCAACAAAATAGGTCGGTCCCCTGCGGGCATCATCAGAGCGCCGCTATCGACCAGCGGGGACGATCGGATTACCGTTTATGCGATGCTCGCCGAGGATCCAGTGTACGTCAGCTTGAGTCTCTCCAAAAGCGAAATCCTGAAAGAATGGTATGTCATTCTCATCGTGTATGGAGTGGTAGCCGGGTGTTTCATGGCTGGCGCCGTAATCGCGCTTAGCATCGCGCTGCGCCGAGTACGTGTATTCAATAACTTGCTCGCGTCGAACCGGCGACGATAGCTTGGTTCAAGCGATTAAACTACGTAGCGATGCTACAAGACTGCACTGACGCACGATGCGGCGCTCCCTTACTCCCTCCGTTCTGGCAGATCGCCGTTGGGGAGACCGTCTGGAAGATCGTTGAGGAGAACGATGGGAGGTTCGGCGTTTGGTGCAAACCACGGCATCGACAATTGCCGCCACCGTTTGGCGGCTACTATTCGGCGGATCGTCATGGCGGACGATCGAGCCACCGTCTGCTCACCGTCATCCAGACCGTCTGGCCACCGCAGCCATGTTGGGTACGATGATGTGTGCGAGCGTCACCCACCGCCATCCAGACCATCCGGGCACCTGCCCTTTGCGAGCCGTGCGACGACCATCGGCGAGACGATCTTGTGAGCATCAAGGACGGTCGGGCTGACCGTCATGCCGACGGTCCGGCCGCCCGAGCCCTGTCTGTCCGTCCTGCAATCCCGAAGAGACGATCTGGGTGCGTTGCCTCACCGGTCCTGTCCATCGTCACTCCGACCGTCCACACACCGTCTCGATGACCGCCGGCCACTGCCCTCTCTGACCGTCTTGCCGCGCTGGCGATCCGTGGAGCGTTGGTGATCGACTTGGGATCGACGCCCGTGCCATCAGCCAACCCGTGCGATCACCGTCAGATTGACCGGCATCCCAACGTTGAGGTTACTGTTGGGGAATTTTGCGAACGTATTCCGCACAGTGGAGGCACTGTATGCAAGGTCAGTAGCCACGGCCTTGCTGTTGTTTGAGCTTTTTGATTCGATGGCGTTGATAGGCGTCAATCTCGCGCGATAGCGGAACGCGGCGATCAAATGCTAGATGAGTTATGGAGACCACATGCGGAGTCTTGGTCTCGGCGCCACCTATGTCTAAGCCGCAGAGAATACCTCCCATGTCTCCAGTGTAAAAAACGCTAGTGACGTGGCATTTATTCGGAATGCTGAGATCCGGTGACTGCTGCATCAGTGCGCCAGACAAATATTGTGTAATGTTGGCTTCAATAGGCAGCGACTCTTTCAGCATTGACATCAGCAAATCTGTCTTCCGGGGATCATCGATCATGGGGCGCTCCTTGAGTCCGCAGGCGCGATTGTCGGCAGCATCATGGGGGAAGTCGAGGAGGAACTCAGACCCTACACGGCCTCTTTCAGTTCCTTCGCTGGCCGGAAGGCGACCTTCTTGCTGGCCTTGATCTTGATCGTCTCGCCGGTCGCAGGGTTCCGACCCATTCGTGCCGCGCGCTTCCGCACCTGGAGGATGCCGAGGCCGGTCAGGCGAATTTTGTCGCCCTTCTTGAGGTGCTTGGTGGCGAGCGTCACCAAGTCGCCCAGCACGGCCTCAGCCTGCTTCTTCGCGAGGTCATGGCTGTCGGCCAACTCAGCGGCGAGATGCTTGAGGGTGACGGTAGCCTGCGCCGCAGCCTTCGCTGGGGCTGGCTTGGCGGTGGCGGCTCCCTTCTTGGCTGCGGGGGCAGCCTTCTTCGTTGGGGGCATGACGATCTCCTCCTTGGGTCGATTCGGGGCACCCTGCTCGCGGTGATCGGATTCGAGCAATGCCACCATCCACGCCCCGTCATCCCAACCCTCTCGGAGACCGTCCGGACGGGGCACGCGCTGCCAGCAGGTGGCGGCGAGGCCCGACTGCTGACTACATTGCTCGGCGCCCGATGGTTGGTCAGACTACACACACGATCCAAACGGAGTGCAGAAAATGCAAGTCCGTCACATAGACCACATTCAGCTTGCAATGCCGGCCGGGCGTGAGGATGAAGCCAGGGCGTTTTACCAGGACGTGCTGGGAATTCCCGAGGTCGCCAAGCCGCCACATCTCGCCGTACGCGGCGGGTGTTGGTTCGAGCGGGGGCCGTTGAAAGTTCATCTGGGCGTGGAGCAGGATTTTTTGCCGGCTCGGAAGGCCCATCCCGCCTTCGTCGTGGAGGGTCTGCGGGAACTGGCGGCGGGCCTGCAACGCGCGGGATACCATGTATCGAGAGACCAGCCCCTGGAGGGGCATGATCGGCTTTATGTCGATGATCCCTTTGGTAATCGGATCGAGTTGATGGAGCCAAAGAGATAACTGAGCGGCTCCCCAAGAGGAAGCCATGGCCGAACGCGAGCCGATGTGAGGTGTGATGCGTATCGCCGTCATCGCGGACATCCACGGAAACCTGCCGGCGCTCGAAGCAGTGCTTGCCGAGATACAGCGTCGGAACGTCGATCGCATGATCAACCTGGGAGATTGTGTTTCTGGCCCGCTATGGCCTCGCGAGGTTTGTGATCTGCTCATGGTGCGCGATGACCTGACCATCCGTGGCAATCACGACCGATGGGTATCGGGACCACATCCTTCGCGCATGGGTGCATCGGACCGATATGCCTATTCGCAACTTGACGTGGATTACCACCATTGGCTCGCTACACTGCCGACCTCCGCAAACGCGGACCAGGGTATCTTTGCCTGCCATGGCACACCGACTGACGACAACCAGTATCTCATAGAGGAAGTCTCCGGCAGCCGGCTAGTCCGATCACACCCATCTTCGATTCTGGGTCGGTTGGGTGAGGTTCAGGCCCGTGTGGTGCTATGTGGTCATAGCCACCAGCAGCATCTGATCCAACTACCTGATGGCCCATTGATACTGAACCCAGGCTGCATCGGTTGCCCTTCGTATGATGATCCCGGCAACGACCCTCATGTGTCGGAAGCAGGTTCGCCGCACGCTCGATATGCCATCCTGAATTTAGACGAACAACACGTGTCGGGAGAGTTGATTGCCATTGGCTATGATTGGAAGGCGGCGGCTGCTCGGGCTGAGATGAATGGCCGAGCCGAATGGGCCTACGGCTTGCGAACCGGTTGGTTCGGCTCAGCCCCGAAGTCATTCTGATGTGTGGTCGATACGCATAATTCCTTCTGGCGGAAGCCGGCGCTCGGCTGTTCCATACGGTCAACCACCTACCGAACTTTCCTCCAACATGGAACATGGCGCCAACCCAAGACGCGATGGTTGTGCGCCATCATTCCGAGATGGGGCAGAATTGCATTGTTGGATGCGATTGGATGAACGGTGCTAGCCCTGCCAGCCGGCCTTTCGTAAACCATCGAGTAAATGTTCGTAATCCTCTGGACGATGCCATGGCACGCGTTGGTGAACATACATCTCGAACGAGTCCTGACTCATTTCGATTGCCTTTCGCAAAGCGTGGCGGGCCTCAGGCAATTGACCCGCCTGCGCTAGCGCAGCAGCTAGCCAGCGTGGTGCTAGATGGTAATCTGGGTATGCTTGGATTGCTTCCTGCGCCGAGCGAATGGCTGCATCATATTCACGTAAGAAGTAGTAGGCGATTGCAATGCAGAGCAGTCTATTATACGGCATGGTGGCGAATGGATCGAGCCTTATGGCCTTGCTAATAGACTCAAGCCCCGGTCTGGGTTGTCCCGAAAACACCAATACCGTCCCAAGAGAAGAATGACCCGCAGCGGAGTTGGGGGTGACCGCTATCGCACGTCCGGCTTCGGTCAGCGCACCCGAATAGTCGCCTCGCAAGAGTAGCGAAGTACACATGGCAACGTGTGCCATTGCGTTCAATGGGTCGAGCGAAACTGCCCTTCGGGCGATCGGCTCAGCTTCGGCCAGTACGTCAGCAACACTCCGCGTCTGATAGATTACTGCTGCGGTTAGTATCACGGCCGCGAGGACACCATGAGCAGACGCGAAATTCGGGTCGAGGTCGATTGAACGCATGAGGAAATGCTTCGCCGACTCGTTCTCCGACGCCCCTAGCCGCGCCATGTGCCAGAGTCCTCTCTGATACGCCTCCCAGGCGCTCAAGCTTTGCGATGGTTTGCGAACGGCACGCCGACGTTCGGATTCCGCGACCGCAGGCTCGATTGCAATAGCGACAGCCTCTGCAATTTCATCCTGGACAGCGAATACCTCCTGGACATCACGATCGTATCGCTCAGCCCATACGTGCTTGTCAGTCTCGGCGTCTATAAGTTGCGCAGCAACGCGAACACGCTTATCGCTACGTCGCACACTGCCCTCAAGTGAGCAGGATCACGGCAATTGATGGTGTGTTGTTTGCGCTTTTTGATGGACTTCCCACTTCCGCTTCCCACCCGCTGTTGAGAGCGCGGGAAGCGGAAGTGGGAAGTGGGAAGTGGCGGTAATGCGGGATGACCGCGGCGTTTAGGCGGGCTATCGGGATTGACCGTTAGCGAGCGGCGAGACAGTAGCCGTCGGGCGATTTCACGACGATGCCGGCGGCTGTCATGGCGGCAAGGCGCTCGTAGAGTGTTGTGGTGCGGACGCGGCAGGATGCCCGCAATTCCGAGAACGGCTTCGGTTGCTCGCCGTCCGCGAGGGCTGCGGTGATGCGCTGATCGACAGAAGTCGGCTCGACATTGCGGTCAGGTTGGGGATCGGCCTGAACGGGTTCGAGGGCGAGGGCGTTGTCACGCTGGGCGAGTTCGAGCGTCACCCCGGGCATGGCGGCAGCGGCGCGATGCTCGACGGTCAGAACGATGCGATCGTCGCTGTCGCGGCGGAGATAGAGATTGGAATCGCCCCAGGCGTGGAACTCCGACGATCCGCGCAGAGCCTGACCGGCGCGGATGGCACCGGCACCCTTTCTGGCGTGGTGGACGAGCACGACGGCGACGGCGTGGCGACGCTGCAATTCGCGCAGGAAGGCGAGCAGTGGTGCGACATCGCCGCTGACATTCTCATCGATGCGATGCAGCCGTACGAACGGGTCGAGGACGAGCAGCCGCGGCTTCAGCCTGGCGACGGTCTCATCCAAACGTGCGCGGTCGACCTCGAGATCGAGACGCAGGCTGGGCGCAGTGATCACCTGGACGTCGAGTTCGGCGAGGCTGATAGCGGCGGCGGCACAGATGCCTTCAAGGCGGTGGCGGACGATGTGGAGTGCGTCCTCGGCGGGATAGAGCAGGACGCGACCCGGGCGACTCACCGCGAAGCGGCGCAGGCATGGGATGCCGGCGGCGACGGCAACGGCGAGATCGAGGGCGAGGAAGGATTTGCAGCATTTTGGCTCGCCGCCGATGATCCCGACGGCCTCTTCCGACCACAGCCCATCGACGAGCCAACGCTGCTGCTCGGGGCAGTCGGCGAGGCGCCAGGCCGGCTGGACCGGAAGCAGGGTCATCGCCGGCGGCGGATCGCCGCCTTGGTCTCGCTCGCCGCGGGCACGGCGCAGGTTTCGAAGAACAGCGTCTCGTCGATCTGTCGGGCGTCGCGCTGTGCGGCGAGTTCCAGCAACTCGCCCGCCATGATCATCAGGGCGCGCAGATTACCCTGGGCGTGATCGCAGATCGTCGCGATCACCTCTTTGGTCATCAGGGTGGGGGCGCCGGCCTGCTGCAGAGCATGCCGCAGGCAGTCCTGGAGGTCCTGCGGTGGTGCGCGTTCGATCGCCAGACGCACCCGCATGCGGCTGGCAAGCGGGAGGAATTCATCGGAGCGCAGACGTTCGGCGAGCCGCCCGTCGCCGGCCAGCACGGTGGTCAGCAGGATGTGGGAGTCGAGGTCGGCGGAGGCCAGCAGGCGCAATTCGGCAAGCACGGCAGACTGCATCTCCTGCGCCTCATCGACCAGAAGCACTGGCCTGGACAGGGTGCTTTGGATGTGAGCCTGCCAGCGCTGGCGCAGGATCTTGGCACCACCCCAGCGATTGTGTGGGCGCAGTTCGACGCCGAAGAGGTCGCCCATCTCGCGATAGAAGTCGGCGATGTTGGCCTGCGGCCGACTGATCACGCCGACCGTCACGTCGCGCTGTGTCGCCAGCGAAGCGGTCAGGACGCGCAAGGCGGCGGACTTGCCGCAGCCGGGCACTCCGGTGATCAGGGCGAAGCCGCCGTCGCCGGCGAGTTGTTGGACCCTCCAGCAGAAGGATTCCAGACGTGTGGTGACGTGCAGTGCCTCGGTCGGCACATTCGGTGTGAACGGGTTCCATTTGAGGCCGTACAGCGCGAGCATCTTGTTGTTCACGCGTCGTCTCCTTCGTCCTTGGGGAGGTAGGCGGGCGGCAGTCCGGTCGCGGCCTGCCGGTCGATCATTCTCGCCAGGAGCGGTCCGATGCCGCGCGCCGGCGCCGGCGGTGGCTTGACGGGCTCGGCCGTGATTGGCTGCACGCTTCGGCGCAGGCCGCTGGCGTTGGCGGCCTTGTCCTGCGGGAACAGTCCGCAGAGCACCGTGCCGGTGTGCGGATCGACGAGGTGGACCTGTGTGAGGTCCCAGGCGGCGAAGCGGACCTCCAGCAAGGAGAGGTGCCGATAACGGCTGGGAACTTCGAACCGGCGGCCTTCGATGACGGCGGTGCCATCGCTCTTGCGCAGGGTGCGCCGCTCGGTGCGGGTGAAGGCCAGCCGCAGCGCCGCGGCATCCGGGCAGGGCCGCGTCACGTCGGGACCGGCGAGGAAGCGTGCGAGCGGCGTGTCGTCGATCTCGCTGTGGCGCTTGCGGTTATAGTCATGCTCGACCCAGGCCTGCGTCGCCTCGTTGAGCCGGGCCAGGGTGAGATCGTCGACGCCCTCAAGCATGGCCATCAGCCGGCCTTCGACCGACCCCCAGAGAACTTCCTGCTTGCCGTTCATATACGGGCTGTACGGCAACGTGGTCTGGTGAAGGATGCCGAGTCTGGCGAGACCTTCGGTGATCTCGGTTGCTGTCATCGCGGCGCCGTTGTCGCTCATCGCGGCGCGCGGCAGGCCCCGCTTCTGCATCGCCTGCGACAAACCGTGGGCTATGTTCTCCGCAGATTCTGACAGATACCACTGCAGATGACATGCCAGCCGCGAGCGGTCATCAAGCACGCCAAAGAGAATGGGTGTTCGCCACTCGCCGCGTGGTGTCAAAACCTTTCGGGAACCGACATGGCAATCCCAGTGCCATGCTATGCGCTACAGCGCATAGCATGGCTTATGCAGACTTCCGCGTTATGCGGACCTGCTGAGCGAAGCGGCCCGGTACGCTGCCGGTCGGCCCGGGTGTTGTCCGCATAATCAAAGCGGCTTCAGCATGGCAATGAGCGCGTCGGGAGCCTTGAAGTGGCCCGACCGAAGATTGGGCGGTACGACCGCAGCAATTGCCTCAAGCTTTTCGGTTGGGTCGACGCGCAGATAGCGCTCCGTGGTCTGGATATCGGCGTGGCCAAGCCAAAGTGCCACCCGCCGAAGGTCCCCAGTTGCCCGCAGGATCATCAGCGCACAGCTGTGGCGAAGTACATGCGGTGACACGTGCTTGGAGGCCAGTGACGGGCAACAGCTTGACGCTGCGATCACATGCTTGGCCAGAACGGCCTCGAATCCGGAGCGTGTCATCGGCAATCCGCGAGCATTGAGGAAAAGCTCTTCTACGCCAGGTTTCGGTGCACGAAGCGCGATCCATTTTCGCAAGTCGTTTGTTGTCGCCTTCCAGAGGGGGAGAGCACGTTCTCGGCGGCCTTTCCCCGTAACGCGAATGACCGGACAGGGTGTCAGCGACAAGCCTGCCATCGGCAACGATACCAGCTCTGAGACCCGCAACCCTGCTGCATAGCACAAGTGCAACATTGCCCGATCACGAATACCGTATCGCGTCGTTGGGTCGGGCGCTTCCAACAGCGCATGAATCTCAGCCCGATCGAGATGGCTGACCAATGGCACGCTCGTCTTCTTCGCCGGAATGGCGCGGATTTGCCGACTTTGCTCAACGGCGGATGGCAGGCGGTATTCCAGGAACGCCATGAAGGACTTGATCGCGACCAGCCTGGCATTACGGGTACTGACACCATTGCCACGATCCTTCTCAAGCCACTTGAGAAAGTCCATGACGAGGGGAGCATCGAGTTGCTCAAGACTGAGGCGCGAGGGCGGCACGTGGAAGCGCGTACCGGCAAACTTGAAGAGCAGGCTGAAGGCGTATGCGTATGCTGCGCAGGTGTGCTCGCTGGCGCCGCGCTGCAGAGGCAAGCGCTCACGCAAGAAGGCCGAGATGTGTGGAGCAATCGCGGTCATCGCAGCTCTCCATTCATCCAACCCTCTGCAACCCCGGCAACGTCGCGCAGCAACTCTGGTGTCGCCTGCAGATACCAGTAGGTACCGCGTAGACTGGCGTGACCAAGGTAGGTGCTCAACGCCAAAACATGAGGCGTAATCTGATCGCGATCCTTGGGGCACGCTTCGAGCGCGCGGACGGCTACGGTGTGGCGCAGGTCGTGGAGACGCGCCTGTGGGACACTTGGCAGCCCGATGGTGGCGCACAACAAACGGAATGTCCGATGGGCTGTCATGTAGCAGATGGGAGTTCGTCGAATCGAAACGAAGACGTGGTCTGTAACAGTCCTGAGCCCAAGCCGGCGATCCAGGTATCTGGTCAAAGCGGCGGCAGTGCTCTCATGCAGCGGTACGAGGCGATTCTTGCGGAATTTGGTTTGCCGGATGACCAGTCCATCGGGGGTGAAATCCCCCACTCGCAGTTCCAGCGCTTCGGAGATACGCAGCCCCGTGACGGCCAACAAACCGAAGAGAGTACTGAACGTGAGTGGCCGCAGCGATCGCCCTGGTCGCAACTGGCCGGCGGCCTGGATCAGGTTGCGGATCTGTTCGGCGGAGAAGATGTAGGGCCGTGGACGCGGAGGTATCGGACACGCCAACGATCGTCGTGGGATCTCATGGCGGGGGTCTTCTGCGTGCAGGAACCGCGCCAGACCGATGAGGACCGTCAACCGGCGTGAACCTTGATGGCCGGTTCGAGTGTGTGCAGCCCAGGCAAGCGCGCTCGCGGCGGCAATATGGCTCTCACCTTCGGCTTGTGCTTGGCGGACGAAGCTACGCAGCAGGATTTCGGCTGCTTCGAGCTTGTGGCCAAGGGCGCGCCGCAGTTCGAGATAGCGGTCGAGGTCCTGGGTTAGCATGTGCTGTTCTCCCCAGGCCACGGCGCTGCAACCTGCTGCAGCAATCCCACATCGACCTTGGCATAGATCGCCGTGGTGTCGAGATCGGTGTGGCGCAGAACCGCTCCGATTGACTGCAGCGGTAGTCCCTGACGGAGCCAACCAGTCGCCGCCGAGTGGCGGAAGAGGTGTGCCCCGAAAGAAGGTGCTGCAATACCCGCGTGCTTGATCACTCGCTCTGCCGTAGAGGTGATCTGCCGGGAGAGGATCGGCGTGTACGGCGCACGCATGATGAGGAACACTCTGTCGGTCGCAGCGCGTGGACGGACGCTTGCCAGGTAGTGTAGGACGGCGTCACCGGCATCCTGAGGCAGTGGCAGCCACGCTGGAGTTCGCGACTTGCCGCTGACGCGGATGCGACCCTGAGTCCAATCCAGATCGTCAAGACGAAGATTGGCGACATCACCTGCTCTCAGCCCCAGGCGGGCGAGAAGCAGCAACACTGCGCGATCGCGTGAGCCGAGAGGTGTGTCCGCTTCACATGCGGCGATGACGCGTTCGACTGCTTCCTGCTCGATATAGCGCGGCAGTACCGCCTGGCCCCATTTGCCTACCCGCGGAATGGCGTGTTGCAGGGCGTCGGAACATTCTCCGTGTGCCATCAGGAAGCGAACGAACATCCGTACCGCTGTCACGTGCGTCTCAACGTTGCTATGGCTGTAGCCACGCGACTCCGCCAAAATGAATGTCCGCAGTTGCGCTGCGGTGTACGAGCGAGGCTCGCAGCCGTATCGCTGTAGCAACTTGCGCAGCACGTACCGGTAATTGGCAACGGTGGACTCTTTGTTGCCGCGATGGCTCCGCATCCAAAGGCAAAAACGGCTCACCAATGGCGGAGCTTCGTCTCGCTCGACGGACACGATGCCACGGTGACGGAGGAACCGCACGAATGTCCGCGCGCTGCAGAAGGAGTTGCAGAACTCGTGGGCCCGCGGTGCACCGCCGCGGCTTTCGATCAAATGATCCCGATAGGTCGTTAAGCAAACCTGGCCGAGAGTCGAGAAGTCTCGATTACCCTTTGTACGTGTCCAGGCGAGGAAGTGCGCAGCGCCAAAGAGGTAGCTCCGAACGGTCGACTTTGCGTAGCGTTGGCCGACAAGCCACTCGGTGAACTGATCCAAGTGAGAGGCGCCGATGATCCTCTGTAATCGACGTTGTGACCGTTGTTGGTAAACGTAATCGCTGAGCACAGTGGCCTCCCGTTGATGTCAAAACAGCAGGCCATATTATGCAGTGCACGGAACGGGTGATGGGGCTTACGAAGCCGTGAAAATTAAGCACATTTTGCTACCGCCAAGCTTAGACTCCGCATAACGCGGAAGTCTGCATAAGCCATGTACCGTTCACAAACGCGGCTTCGTAGCTACGCACCTCGCGCGCCTCAAGCCGGGCTTCGGCCGCCAACGCGCCCTCGGTCTGCCGCGTTGTCATGGGGCGGCGCCTGGTCAGGCCGCGGGCAGCCAGGAACCGCCGCACCGTTGCGTAGGAGGGCACCGGCCGCAACTCCGAGCGGATCTCAGCCAACGCGACAATATTGTCACGATGTAGCTGAGCACTCCAACTTTTGTGAGCGTTATACTGGGCTAGCAGGGCCTGCCGCAGCGGTGGGGTCATCGACGCCTGCTCACCGGCATCCTGCCGCCGCTTGCGTCGCAGCACACTGACCGGATCATGCTGCTCGTTCCGGCTTCGATAAAACCATCGTTCCAGAGTAGAAACACCGAAGCGGACCGGCGCGCCGGTGCTCGGGTGGCGCCATTCGCGCGCGGCCAGTTGTTGCAAAGCCGCGCGCAACGCGCCCTTCGCCGGCGGCGCGGCGAGAAGCGCGCCGATAATCGAGAAGCGCAGCCGCGCCCAACGTTCATGCACCCGCGATCCACCTCGTTCCGCCACGCCTGCCCTCCGAAAATGAGCGAGGCGACGGTAGCCGCCCTCACCGAGGGGCAGCGACGCGCATCCTCTGCGGGTCGCTGGCGCCCGTCAGAAAGCGCGCATTGCCGATTGGCCGCCGGTCAGCGGCCCGAGGAAGCGCAGCAAGGCGATGAGCTTCTCGCCCACGTCGCCGGCGAACCGCTCGAGCAGCGAGACCGGCAGTGCCGCGATGTCGATCGGGGGCACCACGGCGGCCTTCGCGACCGGCGCGAAGGGGCTGTCGGTGAAGGTGGAACGCCACCAGGCGCGCCAGCGCGCCAGTGTCCGCCGATCAAGTCCGGGCACGACCGACAGGCGCGCCAGGCGGGACGGCGTGATGCCGAGCATCAGCGCCGAGACCAATGTCACCACGGTTGCGAGATAGACGTGCCGACCCAGAAAGCGCAGCGACGGCGGGGTGGCGCGCGTGCGGCAGCCATCCACCGCGCAGCAGAAGCTGAAACGCTCGGCGTACTCCTGGCCGAGCCCGGCCGGACCGCCGCGCGACTTGCGGTCATACGAACTGGAATGCAGCGCGCCACCGCAGAGCCGGCACCGTGCCGCCCGGGCAAAGGCCGCGAGGTCGCGGTCGAAGGCGAGAAGTTGCTCGTGGAACTTGGCGTCGGCCAGCACGGCTTGGTACACTGGGTCCGTCCTTTGAAATGAAGTTGGCGAGATGGCCAAAATCGGACGGAATGATCCCTGCGCCTGCGGGAGCGGCAAGAAATACAAGAAGTGCTGCATGGCCCGTGACGAGGCCGCCGCCCTCGCCGAACGTCCCGCCCGGCCGGCTGCGGTGCCGGCGCGCCGACCGTCCCTGGCCAGTTATTTGCAGGAACACGACGAACGCGACGAACTGACCGAGGCGTCCAACGCCGTCGTCGACATGGTCCAGGCCGGCGATCTCGATGCCGCCGAACAGGCCGCCCACGACCTGCTCGCGCGCTTCCCCGACGTCCATGACGGCTATGACCGCCTCGGCATGGTCTACGAAGCCCGCGGCGATCATCGCCAGGCCGCCGACTGCTACCGCAAGGCAATCGCCATCATCCGCGGCCACCCCGACAACTACGATCCCGGGTTCGAAGCCGTCTTCCAAAAGCTCGTCGATCGGCTCGAAACCCAAGCGGACGCCGCCACCCCGACCCGCTGAGCCTGCAGGCCCGCCCCCTGCTCCAGCCT
>Ga0210402_10001408_pt1 | contig 24830 bp, 24 predicted proteins | sample IncBWC7MmetaG_FD_161055 | JGI IMG/M metagenome (GOLD analysis project Ga0210402, IMG submission 161055) | Forest soil microbial communities from Barre Woods Harvard Forest LTER site, Petersham, Massachusetts, United States - Inc-BW-C-7-M | ecosystem: Environmental > Terrestrial > Soil >... | reverse complement strand
AGGACGATCCGCTACCGCAGCGCAACGTCTTCATCCGCAGCGACCAGTACAGCTTTATTCGGCGGGGTGTGCCGTCGCTGATGATGGCCTTCGGTTACACCGTTGGTTCGAAGGAAGAGGCAATCGCCAAGCAGTGGTTGACCGATCGCTACCACGCGCCTTCCGACGATCTCAACCAGCCGGTGGATATGAAGGCCGCCGGGCAGTATAACCGGCTCATGATGACGCTGGCCGAGGCGGTGGCGAATAACCCGGCGCGGCCGAAGTGGAAGGCCGACAGCTTCTTCAGGCGCTTTGCGCAGTAGAGGCGTGCGCTTAGAGGAACGCCTGCTCAAGGGGCACGATGAAGTCCACTTCCGGCACCGTTTTTTGACTGAGCCGCGCATCGTTGGTGATGAAGAGATTGGTACCGGCCGTGGCCGCGCAGGAAAGTTGGATGGCGTCCGGGGGCCGGATGGTGCGGTCGGTGCGAATCCTGGCAAATATGCGCGCGGCGTCGCGGTCGAAACTGACCAGTTGCACCCCTGGCGAACTGAGGAAGCGCTCATAGCGGACCGCGATATCCCTCTGGCCCAGTTCCAGCGGCTTAGCCATTACTTCGCTAAGAGTCACGGTGGAGGTGATCAATTCGTCCTTACGAGCGGCCATGCGGGCCAGAACCTGCTGCGTGCGGTGGAAGAGATCCCCGGAGCCTTCCAACAGATAGATGAAGAGATTGGTGTCCCAGAAGATCCGGCTCACTCCCATCCCTCTCGCAACCGGCGCACGTATTCGTCGGGATCCTGGCCTGCAAAGATTTCTTTGCCGGCGCCGATCATCTCGAAAATGCCACTCAGCCAGCCTTCTTTACCGGCCGGCGCGTACTCGGTTTCATACCAATCCAACAGGTGGCGGTAGGCCGCTGGGATGTCGTCGCGCTTCGGCACGACCTTGCCATGGCGGTCAGGATGGGAAGGGTCGGCCTCGCGGTACAAGCGCCGCATGCCGCGCCGGGTTTCATAGAGCATGCGTAACCCCGCCGGAGAAGGCGGCCGGTTGGCTACGCAATGAGTGTTGACGTGAACACTGACCCCTGGGCGTAAGATGCCGAGGATGTTCTCGTTACGCGCTCGTTCGACGATGTCGTGCTCGGGAAAATCATCTCTTTCGGGCTGCTCCCGGTGGAGCAGGGCGGTGGCAATCCAGGTTTCATCGGCTACTTTCATTTCTGTTGCGACGGCGGTCATGATTCAGTAATACTAATGAATGTTTGAGGAGTCAAGTGACAAACCGGCGAGCAGCACTCTGATCCACTACGATAGTGCTACGAGCTAGCGGAACTTTCGCAAGTTTGAGCGACCCGGGCACCGGCGGAGAGGCCCGCAGGCCCGTCAACCAAAGGTACGTGTCAGACGCGCGCCGATCCATCGTCAGATGAAGGGGTAGATAAGGCGGGAGCGATGGGTGCCAGCGTCGTGGAAAAAAAGAATCAGGCCGCCGATGAACACCGATGAACGCGGATAAAGACAAACGCGGATAAAACGCACACCGAGTTTTTCATCTGCGTTCATCCGCGGCCCAATACTGTCTGCCCGTGGGCGGAAACCCGAGGACGATACGCTTCCAGACACATTTCAGCTCCACCACCAGCACATCTTCGACGAGGATCTCGGCAAAGTATTCTCCGACCCGAAGCCGAGGTCGAACGCGAAGGAGGAAATCTCAGTTGAGCACGAATGACCAGAGCGTATCGCCGGTGGCTGCGATCACGTACTGGCGGCCATCCAGCAGGAACGTCTGCGGCGCATTCGTGACGCCTCCGATGCGCGTGTTCCACAAGGGCTTTCCGTTGACGGCGTCATACGCCACCAGGTTGCCCGCGCCATCGGCGGCAAAGATCAGCTTTCCAGCCGTGGCCAGTAATCCGCCGCCGCCGCCGTTCCCATAAAAGGGACGTCTCCAGGCGGCTTTCCCGGTCTTGTAATCGATCGCCGTCAGGTAGTGCCCGCCGGCCCCGACGCCGGCTTCCTCATGCCCGCCCAGGCCCATCGATCCCCGAGGGTCCACGTCGGTCAGATAGAAGATCGAGAAGGCGTTGCCCTCCGCCACATAGAACAGTCCTGTGTCCGGAGAGTACGCGGGCGGTTCCCAATTGATGGTGCCATCGGAGTTCGGCGACACCAGTGAGCCGCCCACCGTCGCGTCCTTTCCCGGATCGTGCTGCGGGGCGCCGCGTGGGGTCAGGCCGTTGGCCCAGTTTGTCAACAAGCCGTACCTGGCGGTCACCAGATGCTCACCGGTTACGCGATCCAGCGTGAAGTAGTACCCGTTGCGCGCCGCCGTCAACACCAGCTTCCGCATTTTGCCGTCGAACATCGTGTCAACCAGGACCGGTGTCTGCGCGGAATCGTAATCGTGCATGTCGTGAGGCGATGTCGAGTAATACCAGGCCATCTTGCCGGTGTCCACGTTCACCGCAACCAGCGCGCACGCGAACAGGTTGTCGCCCTCGCCGCGCGTGCCCGTGGTGTATGCCGGCGTGGGGTTGCCAGTGCCGAAGATGTAGAGCTTGGTTTCGGGATCGTAGGCTCCCGGGACCCACGTTTGAGCGCCGCCGTGCCTGGCCGCGTCGATGTTCTTCCAGGTGTCCGCTCCGGGGTCCCCGGGCTTCATCGGCACAGTGTAGAACTTCCATTGCAGATCGCCGGTTTCGGGATCGAACGATTGCAGAAATCCGGGCGCATCGATATCGTTGCCCGTGCCCGCGAGCACGTGATTCCCCACTACGATGGGGGCCGGCGTCGAGAAATACCCCTGAGCCAGATCGGCGATTTCCTTGTGCCAGCGCTCCTTGCCGGTCTTGGCGTCGAGCGAAACCAGGAAATCGTCAGGCGTCTCCATGAACAGGTAGTTGTTCCACATGGCAAGGCCGCGATTGCCGATGTGGGTGCCACCTTTGGTCTTCCAGAAGTAGTGCCACAGTTCGCGCCCGTCGCGCGCATCCACGGCCCAGGCATTGTCCGGCATGGTGAAATAGAGTGTGCCATCCACCTCCAGCACGGAGGCCTTGATGGAACCGCCGCCACCGGCGAAGTCGCCCGTGCCCTCGCCCCCGACAATGATGTTCCCGCCGCCGCCGAATCCACCGCCGCGGCCGCCGCGTCCACCACCGCCGCCACCGCCACCGGGGCCAGCGGTCACCCGGCTCATCCAGGCCAGGGTCAGGTGCTTTACAGTGGATTGATCCACCTGCTTTAACGCACTGTAGCGCCTGCCGGTGTAGTCGCCGTTGTAAGTCGGCCAAGAATCCTTGAGCGGCTTGAGGAGGTCGGCCGGAGCCACTCCGTTGCCTTGGCCCATCAGGATCACAGGGGCCAGCCAGAGCGCTGATGCCAGCAGCTTGTGGGTTCTCATTTCCCCGATTCTCATTTCAATGTCACCAGATATGCAGTCACATCGTGCATGGCTTTGTCCGTGTATACCGGCAGCATATCGCTATGGGCCTTCACGGGATCGCGGACCTCAACCTTCGGTACGTCGCCGTCCCTGCGAAATGTTCGCATGGTTCCATCGGCCAGCCCCACCGTCACCAAGAAGTCGTCGATCAGGACCAGCCGGCCTTCCGTTCGTTCCCCCGACGGCGGCGTGACGGCGACGGTGACGGTGCGGGCATCCGCGGACCCCTGCGGCGCCGCGCCGCGTCCGCCGCGTCGGCCGCCCCCACCGCCCGAGACCCAGGTGTTCTGCAACGCCTTGGGGTCGGCGATTCGGGTGGCGATGCCTTGCAGATCGCCGGTGGCGGAATGGCAGCTACTGCATTTGGCTGCGAAGTACGCCTGGCCCTCACTGGCATTGCCTACCAACACGCTGGGGGCCTCCTGGCCGGCCGCGGGAGGTTTGCCCTGCGTGCCAATGGTTTCCAAAACGCTCCGAACGTAAGCCGCCACTGCCTTCTCGTCCTCGGGGTTCAACTTGATCGCCGGCATGCCTCCGTCCTGACGGCTACCTTGAATGATGGGGACAATTAATTCGCCATCGCGGTCGCTCAGCGCCACCTGCGACCGCAGCAAGTTCGGACCGCCCAGGTCGCCGCCGCGGAGGTCTGCGCCGTGACAGCTGGTGCAACTGATACCGTATATTGTTTTCCCGCGGGCGATCTGCGCGGGGTCGCCCGGCGGCCGCTGCTGCCCGGGAACGAACCCCCCGGCCCGGCGTCCGCCACCGCCCGGTCCACCTTGTGCTGGTGGTGTCCGGACGCCGGGTGCTGGGGGTGGCCCCTGCGCCCCGATGCGCGCGGCGGCAATCGTCAGTACGAACGCTGTGGCGGCTATTAAGCCGTTGTTGACCCGCATCCTTCACCTCATGTTCACGAATATAGCGTTTTCCAAAATGCCACGATTTCCCAGTTCGCATTGTACGTCGATTCGAGACCGCCCGGCAGTTCCCGGCACGCGCCGAGGGTCAGACATGCCTGGCCGACCGCGTGCTGCCATCCACTCTGCCGCTTCCTCCGCTGGTCCTCCGCTGCTCCAGCCGTCTCTCACAGGGCTGAGCCCAACTTCCACCGCTGTAGCCGTCCGGATTTCCTCGCCGGAAGAGGCGCAACGGCGCGGCGGTTCTGCCGCAGCCACTTCAATTGTCGGCTTCAGGGCGCGTACTACTTTAACCGCGGCAGATACTCCGGTGCGACGAGGAGGCGAATGGAGCGGGCCTGCCCAGGTTGTTTTTCGATGAGCCCGTTGCGCTCCAGGGTCTTGATCATATCGTGGATCGCAGGAGGGGAAACCCTGAAGTAGTACTGCAGGTCCGACTCCGCCGGCGGGCAGCGGTGGATCTTGGTGTAGTTATGGATGAACGCAAGATACTGACCCTGTTTTGCGGTGAATGGCGGCAACACGGACGGATCGAGTTTCGGCGCCGGATCAATGCTTACCTCGAAGGCATACTCGCTCGAACTCCCGGCGGCGCGGACCTGGAGAATGTACACCTTTCCGCCGATCACCGTGCGAACGGGCTTTTTGGTGGCGGCGTAGAGATTGGCGCACAACTCTTTGGCGTTGCTGCTGGAGTCCTCGAAATTCGCGATCCGTGTGCGCGCGCCGTCGATTTGCGCGAACGCCCGTTGCCGGCCGTCTTGGCGCTCCGTCTCAAACGATTGAGCGCCGAATGACATTGCGTGGCCGCATAGCTGTTCGAGCAATGTTACCGGTTTGCCCATGCGTTCAAGAATAGCGAAAAGCCGCAGCCCTTAACGAAAGAAATCGCCAGCGGGGGATGACGGACCTTCAGGGAGCGGACAGGGAATGGATTTCGGCGCACCCGGAGGTTGACGGCTTCCAGAATCGGTCTTCTCGCTCGCTGTAGTTTTCGCCAGTGCCGGTCCAGTTGACCGGAAGTGTATTTCTTTCCATTGGGGCGCCGATGGCGGAACCCGCCGGCCCACTCTATGAGAAGCCGGTTTCACGGCCAGTGGCGCAGTTTCCGAGGTGGAGGTGGCCCGACAGACCGACCGGAGGGGTCCTACATCGGTAAACGCTACGCGACTAATCGCGACCGATCGTGAGATCGAATTTGGCCGATCTATTCAACGGTCCGAGACGCCAAGCGATTGTGCGATTCCCCCCATGCTTCTTAGCAGATCGCCAATCGGTTTCTCCTGTGCCTAAACCGAAGCATTTCCGCGTCCGAGAGTCGTCAGCATTTGTGGCCCCGGCGGGAGGATGACAGAGCCGTCGGCGCGCTTCTTTTGGGGCATTATCGGCGGCGACTCTATTCGGATCCGCACCCTGCATCGATCCCCGCCTACGGAATTATCATCACTGGCGCCTGCCAAAATGCCCCTTTCTGTCCGGCAGGGTCGAGCACGGTTACTTCGCAGTCATACTCTCCAGGCTTAAGCCCGCCCAGAGGAACGTTCAGTCCCACTGGCAACATATGGGATTTCAAGTTGATCCCCTGTGTGACCTTCATCGGCGGTGTCTCCATCACGTTGTTCCTCCTCTGGAATAAACTCACATAAGCCACCAGCGGTCGCGCGGTCGTTACGGCATTGGGCTCATACGCCTGGAAGTAAACGTACATATTGCTCGTGGAATGGAATACACGAGTGACGCTTGGAATCAGCTTTTCGCCATCCTGCACCAGCGGATTCGAGGCTTGCGTGGTCGCGGCCTTCTTCCCATTGCCAATCACGACCGCGGCGCTCATCGCTACACGCTGACTGCTCAGCACGACCGAGCTGATCGGTACCCGCTGCGTCTCCAGATCAAGGTTGGGAATATAGAATTTGCCGAGAAAGGTCCCCATCCTGCCCGTTCCACTGTCTCTCGCGAGCACCTTTATCTGATAGGCACCGGGCAGCAGCGTATATCCGGTGTCATATTCGACGGGCCGTTTCTCCCACTCTGCCGCCAGGGCATGGCTCAGTTGAATGTCCTTGTGGTCGCGCATGCTGCGGATCGTCGTGCCATGATTGTCCCGGATCTCGCCGATGAAATCGATTTGGGTGCGCGCCGCTCCTCCTTTGCGCGCCAGCGCCAACTCACTGCCCGGAATCTTCACCATGACCGGGACAAAGTACTCCGCACTGTTCTGCCGGAAGTAATTCACTTCGAGCGCCATAGTTAGCTCCGTGACCGGATCTCCCATCATGAGGGCATCTTCCAGCTGCCGCTCTTTGTCGGCCGTCGTGAATTTGCCGAAGACCTTGTTTGCGTAGTAGCCCTGCCGGTAATCCAGCTTTGCTTCAGGATTGTTACTCACCGAGATCTTCACCCGCCGGAATTTACCATCGGGCGTCGTATTGGTCGTGTAATAGCCGATGACGTAGAAGCTGGTAATGGATTTCTCGGCGGCGACGATTCCCGCCGCAAGGTCGTTATGGTCGAGAAAGGCTTTGCCACCCGTGTCCGCCGCGAGCGTGTACAGCGTATCCTGTGACTGCTCGAACTGAGTCATCGTCGTCAGGGATGCCGCGCCCGTGTACATCGCCGCGTTGCCCTGCGATGCCTGCGTTGCTCCGCCCAGCGGCGGCAGCGCGACCAACCCGCGCGCATCAATCGGCCAAAACGAGACGCCGGAGCGAATCGCGTCGTTGATCGTAGCGCGCAACTGCGCCTGATTATCCACGCCGCTGAGATTCAATCCGCTGGCAAAGTAGACGAGAACTTTCTTCTCGTTCAGAGCTCCCAGCATTTTGGTGGCTGTTTGCAGCGCGGCCAACTGGCGGTCCGTATTGAAGATCGTGAATTGAGGATTGTTTTGCCCGAATGCTGCGCCAGTCGAAGAGCTGGCGTTGAGGCTGGAATTATCGCCGGTGTTGTCAGCCTCGGCGGCAATCAGAGCTGCGATAATTGACTGCAGTCTGTCGCGGTCCGCCGTGAAATCCTGCAACACTTCCACGCCGGCGCCGTTGTATTCCATGATGGCCATCATGTCTGCCGGGCTCATCCGTGCTCGAATGAACTTTTCGGCTTCGTCGAGTGCCCGCAACTGGTCGAGTATCGGCATGGAATTTATGTCGAAGTACAGGGCCAGCAGGCGGCGGTCCTTATAACGAACATCTCCCGGCGGCTCCGGCGCAATCTGCACGGCGGTCAGTTCCGGAAGCACAGCGGGCGGCGGAAGCGGCGCCGCTGATGGCGAAGAGGCCACCACATCATCGACGTTTTCAAAATCAAAGAATTTGACTTCTTGCGGTTTACCGTCCTCGGTGACGGCGAAGTCATCTTTCTTCAGACCCTCCACTACCTTGCCGTTCTTGTCCCTGACGGTCACGGCTTCCACGACCAGATGAGTACTGCTGCTAAAGGTCGCGGCCGCGGCCGGTTGAACCTGGGACTGTGCCTGCGCTGACAGCGGGAGCGGCAGGAACAAGACACCGACGAATGCAGATAAGCGCTGGCCGATCATTAGAATGTCAGCCTCAGCGTAGTCGTTAAAGTACGCATTGGATTCACTGCGAGCGGTAGTCCAAACAACGGATTGGTGACCGTCGTATTCAGCTGCGTGACTACCACATGGTTTAGCGGATTGGATGCGTCGATTCGCAGATTCAGCGTGAACCGATCGTTCAACCGAAACGCGCGCGACGTCGAGGCGCTCATCGAAAACTGCCCCGGTCCGGTCATGGAATTTCTGCCCGCATTGCCCCACTGTCCTGGAGCCGGCGTGGTCACTGCCGCGGGGTTCAGAAAGTCGCCGGGTGGCGCATCGGATAACGAAGCGCCGTTATAGTCGGCCCGGACGCTGCACGGTATGCCGGTGCCGGGGCATAGGAGGCTGCTGACAGGGGTCAGGGGCAGACCGCTGCCCACGGTGATTGCATCTACAAGGGTCCAGTCCTTCATCAGCCGTCCGCGCCAGCCGCTCATCAGCGTGCCGCCGCCCAGTCCCATGCCGGGCGAATACTGCAGTTGAATGTTGGCCAGATGTCGCTGATCGAACGTCGAGAAGCCGCGCTCACCATCGAGGTTGAGCCAGTTTTGCGCTACGACGCCCAGGCTTCCGCCACCCAGCACCGCGGCGTCATCGATTGATTTCGAATATGTGTACTGCGCCGTTGCGGTGAACCCGTTGTGCAGCCGCCTTCGCAATTCCAGTGTTCCCGATTCGCGCGTCGAGTTTCCGCCCGACCTGTAATATACGTAGCCAGACGGACTCACGGGACCGGCCGGATAAGTATTCGGCGCGAATGCCTGCAGCTGGTCGGTGCCTTTGGTTCCGGTATAGGTCGCCACCAACTGCATGCCGGCAGGCAGATCGCGAGTCACCACCAGGTTCCACACCTGCGCATAGCCAAGCCTGAAATTGGGATCAACCGCAATCGTATTTGTTGCGACATTCGGTGGTGCGTAGAAACCGTTCGTCAAGGTCAGCGGGTTGGCGGCCGTGTTCGCCACGTTCAGACTGGTGGAAAGCGGCGACTGTTGCACCATCTGGTTCGCGAACGCCTGATAAACCTGAGTGTTGTACGAGATCCCGTAACCCGCGCGCAGCACCAGGGAAGACGCGGCAAATGGCCTCCACGCCAGCCCGAGTTTCGGCTCAATCCCGCGATAGTCCGGCCGGATCCGCGATACCGTTGAATTACCGGCTACGACCGGCGTGATCGCGCTGAATCCCGGCGCGATATTGAGATTCACCAGACGACCGTATTTTTCCGTCAAAGGCGAACTGTATTCCCAGCGCACGCCCAGCTGAAGCGTGAGTCCCGAAGCAATTTTCCAGTCGTCCCGAAAGAACAGGTCCGGCTGCACGGCGCGCAGATACTTGTCGGCATTGCCGAATGCGATGGCGCTCGCATCCGGTATGCCGAGCAGAAAATCGGTAAAGTCGAAGCCGGTGCCTGCGCCATTGAAAGTGAACGTGCCTCGCGGATTGCTCTGCGAAATGGTGTTGAACTGTTGACGACGGTAATCCCCGCCGAAGGTGATATTGTGACCGTGGTGATTCCACGAACTCGTAGAGCCGATAGTGGCTGTCTGGTTGTGGACCACGGAGGCCGTGCCGTCGCTCAATCCGGCAATCGAGCTTTGAGTGAACTGCAGCGAGGGCGGGCCCCAGTTGAGCGGGTCCTGATTGTTGCCGGAGATTCCTGCCCTGCCTGATATGTTCTCGCGATTGGCGAAAAAAGGATCAAGCCGATTAGAGAACCGGCTGAAAGTAAGGGCAAGCGTTCCGTAGAATCGCGATGTGAAGGTGCGCCGGTACGCCGCGTTGGCGTTGACCCCGAACGAGCGGTTCAGGTCGAGGAAATTGAACGGACTGTTACTGTCGCCGCGCGTGTCCGCAAGAATGATTCCGCCATAGACGGAATTTCTCTGGTGGAAGCTCTTGTTCATCGCCACTTGAAGATTATCCGTGTGGGTGTTGGCGATCAGGGGAACCTGGTAGTTATAGCGACTGGTGCCATCGAAGTTGGGGATCGGGTAGTACTGGAGGAGGGCGAGCGCCTGCAGGCTGATTCTGCTGGCTGGAATTGCGCTGCGCGCGCGCTCGGCCGCATCCGGCATCAGACCTGTGTACACGGACGACGACCGGTTCTCAACTCGCGAATAAGTTACCGAGAAGCTGGAACGGTCTCCGTTTGTCAGATGCGGAATTCGAATCGGGCCGCCGAATGAGGCCGTTCCCGTCATGTTGTTGAACGGCGGCTTTGCCGTATGCTGGCCAGTCAGGGAGTAGTTTGCGGCGTCCAACACGGAGTTACTGTCGACCAAGGCGAGCGCATAGTTGTAGAGAGGCCTGCCTTTTCTGCGGGCGTTGCCAAACGCGGGGGACTGGGCGATCTGCGTGATCGCCCCGTTGACGGCACTGCCGTTGATCAGCAGGCCATCTTCGGCCCGTTCAGTCAGTTCACTGGTGATTTCCGGAATAGGCTCGGCGGCGATTTGAGGCTGCTGAAAGGCCGCGGGTTGTCCATTTGCAAGCGCCTCAATCTGATCGAATGGCAACACTTTCAGGTCGATCAGGGCTCCCGACACAGTGTCTCCGACAGATACGTCCTGTATTACAGGAGAGAATCCGAGCTTTTGGGCTCTCAGGGACCAGTTTCCATCGGCCAGATCCGCAAACAAGTACTGACCGCGCTCGTCGGTGGAGGTCGTCAGCGTTTTATTGCCCTGCGTGGCTGTAATCGTCACGCCCGGCAGCGGTAAGCCGCCGAACGTGACGATGCCATGGTATTCGGCGGCAGCAAGAGACACAACGACCGTCAGAAGTGGAATGAGAAATCTCATCGCCGATGAACCTCAGCTATGGGAAGTGATTCCTGCCGCGTCAGTTCTCCGAGGGCTTCTCCAGGTGATCGACCACCAGGAACTCGCGAGGCCCTTTGCCGGCTTCCACCTTCAGGCCAAGCTGCTGTTGCATTGCTGTGAAGATGGAAGGAAACGGCGGGTCGTCCGTTGGTGTAAAGCCTGGATCGCCGGGCTTGCGGTTCGACAAGAACTCCACATGGAAATGAAAGTAGCCCGTGAGTCCCGTCTTGTTCAGCAAGGGTCCGTCAAAGCCACCGGCGCGGGTAATCCACAAAGCAAAAGAATCCATGTCGAAGCCAGGATCGTCGAACATTTGATTCGCGCCCTTCGCCTGAAATGACGCACGGCATGAATTCTGGCCTGCCGGTAAGGGCACAGGATGGGCCAGGCTGATCGGCGCGCATCCTCCCTGGAATGGCGGAAGCTTCGGTCCGCCTTTTGCGACGGTCACCAGATAGACCCGCCCTTCCCGCGTCTCCCGGCGAATCTTAAGAGCAAAACGGTCTTCGAGCAATGCCTGAAGCATAGGCCCGCGCATGGTTCCGGCGCCGGGGTTACCTTGAGATTTTGCTTCAATCGTATAGCGCTCTGAATCGGCCCACGAAGGGAGGCGGTCGATTGGCACAGGGTACGGCGGGACTTTATTTTGGCCGTCGGCAAATATCGAGTATGCCTGGTTGATCAGGGTGCTCGGGGACATGCAGTTCAAGGTCAGGCGGTCGGGCGATATGCCTGCTCCCGCGCCCCGCCCTTCAACCGGTGTGACTGGTGCATTGGTGCAGCGTTTAATGGAAACTGCATCCCAGTTCGGAATATTCTGAACGGCGACCGGAGCAACTGCTTGCGGCCGGCAACCATTCTGAGGGGTGACATGGTCAGAACGACCACCGCCGCAACAGCGCAGGCAACTGCCGCCAGCAACGCCCCGGCGCGGCCGCGCGCCCTGCTGCCGTCAAGCACCGAACCTACACGCGCCGATAAATCGGAACGGTTCGCCATCGCCAGGGCTGGCGGTTGAGCGATCGACAACCGCCGCGCCAGCCCGACGAGTTGATCGGCATAAGCCGTTGCCTCCGAGCACCCGAGCACGGCGTCGTCGCACGAGCGCTCCGCTTCGAGCACAAGCTGCCGCCACGCGGCCCACACCAAAGGGTGGAACCAATACACGGCACAAGCAATCCGAGCCAGACAATGGCTTGCCCAGTCGAAGCGGCGCACATGTTCGAGTTCATGCACGATCGCCCGGCTCAGATCCTCTCCTTCCCATTCCTGTGCGTCCGGTGGGAGCACGATGGCGGGACGCACGATGCCGCAGGTCACCGGCGCGGGCAACGATTCGTGCAGCAAGACGTCCACACGCCGGTGAATGCCGGCATCCGGCGCCAGCCGGTCTACGACTGACTGTCCACCGCGCCAGGGCAGACCGAATCGGCGCAGCGCCCGGACCTGCTGCAGGCCGAAGATCATTCGCAGCAGGAAAAACGCCGCTCCCGCGATCCATACCGCGAGCAATATGGCGGACGGCGAAAGCCCTCGCCATCGTGGTGTGGCAGACGCAACACCAACGCTTCCGTCCGCCGGCGCGGCGGCTTGAGCCGCGTCCATGGGCATGGGGAAAAGAGACGGCATCGCCCACTCCTGCGTGGAGGCCGGGAGTGCGATGCGGACCGGCTTGATCAGGGTCGAGGCGATCGGCAAGGGCAGCAGCACCGCGAACGAGGCTGCCAGTACCGCATGGCGCACCGCGGCGCGGCTACGACGAGTCAGCCACGCTCCCAGGAGGCCCAGTGTTGCGATGACGGTCGCCTTACCAAGAATTGATGCGGCAAGCGAACTACTCAACAGAAGCATTACGCCACCGATGATTTGGGTCATGACTGTTTCTTCCTTTCACTGCGGACGCGGTCGATCTCGGCTTTCAGTGCGTCGAGTTCGTCGTCACTCCAGGGTGAGTCAGTGATAAGAGCCGTCAACATCTCTTGCCGTGAGCCGCCGAAGAAGGTCTGCAGGTATCGCTGGAGAGCCGTGCGTTTTGCGACGGTCGGCGACGCCGTGGCCGAATACACATAGCGGAGGCCTTCCTGCTCGTGTTTCAAAAAACCCTTCTTTTCGAGCCTCGCGAGCATCACGCGAACTGATGAATCGCCGGGCGGGTCGATCAGGCGCGCGCGGATTTCCTCCGCCGACGCCCGGTTGCCCAAGGCAAAGATCGTGTCGATGATTTCTCGTTCCCGGCCGCCGAGTTTTTCGGAAATTGCTTTAGGGTTTTTCATCGTGGCTGGTCCATGTGTGCGACTGTAGTCACACAATACCGCGACTCCAGTCGCATGTCAAGCCCAATTTACAGGCCCCGATCGATATAGGAATAGGCGGGAGGCATTTGGGCCCACACGGCCGACTGGATTCAAGGCTTAACAGAATCGATAACATCCAACCCGGCCTGTCCTACCGCCGCAATAGCTGGAAGGCGATGTTCCTGCCAAGGCCTTGCGCCAACGCCAGCGAGATCCACAGGAGGGCAAAGGGCTCCAGCAGGCGGGCTTGGGCGAGCGGGCCGGCATCGATGGCTTCGAATTCCATGCCCGAGGCCAGGTCCGCGGCAACCCGCTTGGCGGCGGCATCGTCGCCGCAGTAGAACATCACCGGGCGGCCGGCGCCGAATTCCTGGTTCTCCATTACGTTGCTGCCCACGGTGTTAAAGGCCTTCACCACTGTGGCTCCTGGAGCCCAGGACGCCACCTGCTCCGCCCCGGAAGTGGTGGTGCCGCACTCCATCCCGGCCAACTGCGGAAGCAGCGGATTGGTGGCGTCGATCAAGACCTTGCCAGAGAGATCGCCCAGTAGGTGACCACTTGCCTCGTCGCCGGCCAGGGTGTGGCCAGTAACAGCACCTCGCTGGCACGGACGGCTTCGGCGAACGACGACGCCCGCGCGCCTGCACCGGCCTTCGCCGCCAGTTGTTTCATTTCGTCCGACTCCGGCTGGCGCGAGCCGAAAATCACGGTGTGGCCGTTCCGCGCCCACCGCGTTCCGAGCGCGCCGCCCACATTGCCCGAACCGATAATCCCAATCGTCATCCCGGCCGGCTACCCGGCCCAGGTGGTGGGAGTGGTTTGGAAGGGCATCGGCCGCGAGTAAGCCTGGGGTGAATCCTACAACCCGCAAAAGCCCTGTAAAAAACAATTTGCATGTGAAATGTTTTCTGATATTCTGGTATCGCTCTGGTAACCCGACAAACCGCGCGGGGAATATGGACACAGCCGCTCAAGGTCTTTTGACTCGCGACGAAATGGAGAGCAGGCGCCTGTTAGCCGCACAGGACCTGCAAACTGGACTTAAACAGTCCGATGTTGCCCGAAAATTCGGGGTGAGCCGCACTACCGCTTCCCGGTGGCAGCGCGTACTGAATGGAAAAGGCGTAGAGTCTCTGCGCAAACGGCGTGCGCCGGGCCGTCCCAGCCGCCTGGGCCCGGAACAACTCACGGCGATTGCCGGGATGTATCATGCCGGGCCGCGGGTGGCGGGCTTCAACACCGACCGTTGGACTACCACGCGTTTCGCCGACGCGATCCAGGCGAGGTTCGGCGTGCGGTACGATCCCGATCACGCCGGGCGCATCATGCACCGCCTGGGACTGCGGGAGAAGACCCGGCGCCTCCGGCGGACGCAGGACGCCATGCAGGCCACCCCGTTTCCACAGAGCCCGATGGCGAATCTGCCGCAAGCTGGCGTAGCGTAGGGGGCAGGGCGTAGCGTAGTGGGCCGACGCCGAGGCGCGTGCCGGCTTCAGTCTTAGCATCTCGAAGAGTTCTGCAATGGCGGACCAGGAATAGAAGGCCAGGCCGCGAGGTCGGCGCTGTTGCGCGCCGCCAGCGATCCCTCGCTTGAGCCCGGCGTCTAAGAAGTTCGCTAACGTACCGAGAAACCGCTTGCTGACGCGCGCGGCTCCGATCAGAGCCGCCACTTGTCGCTCGACCGTTAGGGAGCGTTCTTCCCGAGATACGAGACCGTATTTAAGAAAACGGTCTACTGAGTCCCGGTTGTGGCGGTTCCGAACAGCTATATCTTGGTTTCCTGAGTAACGTATTCCGTCGTCCGTTGGACCGGCACTTCGACACGATCCGTGACGGTCGTGACTGCCACGGGCGCCCTCTCCGCGACGGCCACGGGCACCCTTTCCGTGACGGCCATCGGCGCCCTCTCCGTCGGCCTGTCCGTCGTCCCGTAGTCGGCGGCGGCCTCCGAGGCGGAAGAGATGTACCGGGCGCCAGTGTCTTTTAGGGTCTTCTTTGCCCGGTCACACCACTCCGCACTGTCGCAGTGAACGGATAGCAGAAGGCCGCCATCCCTGATTCTGCCCGCGTACCGCCTGGCGACATATTCGGTCACAGGCATGCCCGCCAGCAATCCCACGATCCAACCCAGCGCCCCGACCGCGCCGGCGCCCGCCAAAGCCGCCAGCCCCGGTCCCGCCGCGACCAGCGGCTCCAGACCCGTGATGGTCACAGTCTGAATGGCAACTATCCAGGCCAATGCGCCGCCAACCACCGCACCCGCTGCCGCTCCCGCCGCCGCGCCTTGCAGCGCTTTGTTGTGCTTTTCGTGCGCGAAATCCTTGGAGCCTTGATTGTCGGACGACAGGATCGAGATGTCCGTCGCCCGATACCCCGCCCTCTGCAGAACGCTGACGGCATCCGAAACGGTTGTGCGATCCGGATAGATTCCCATCACCGACGTATTTCTTGCCATTTTAGTGTTCCTCCGTTGGAACTGTTCGTCTTTATGTCTGTGCACGAGCCGGGCCAACCCTGCAGAACGCGCCGCGATCTGAAGATCCGCCGTAGAACAGCACGCGCAGGTGCAGAATCTGCCTTTGGAATGCACATTTTTAGCTGGCAAAGAGGCCGGATGCGTCCTTTCGCGGCAATCTGGCGCCACGGAGCCTTTTGAATTCAAACGGCGTCAAACGTGCCACAGCGAAAGTCACTCCGGGAAACCGGCAAGGAGTAGGAGAAAACATGAATTGGGACCAAATCGAAGGCAAGTGGAAGCAGTTCACCGGCTCCGCCCGCGAACGTTGGGGGAAACTTACCGACAACGATTGGGAAACGATTGCCGGCAAGAAGGATCAGTTGGTCGGGCGGATTCAGGAACGGTATGGAGTGGCGAAAGCGGAGGCCGAATTGCAGGCTGACGAGTGGTCGCGCGCGCAGACGGAATCCGAGCGCGCCAGCCACGGCGGCGCCACCCGCCTTTAGAAATGGCTCGGCCCGGGTAAGGAATGTAGATCGATGAAACCGACCCAATCGCGAATCGCGAATTTCTGGTGCAAGTTAATGCACCGGGAGCCAATGTGGCCCGTACACAGCCACTACGAGTGCCGGACGTGCGGGCAGCGGCATCGGGTGTACTGGGAAGATCCTTCACCGGCAACGCCGCGCGCGGTGCAGAAGCGATTCAAAGAGGCATTGCCGCGCGAAACGCAGGCGCCAGGCGTCTCCGTCACGGCTGCTTCGAGTTAGGCCGAAGTTCCCCACGCGCCGGTCTGACCGCGTTCACTTCGCCGGCGCCAGATTTTCGGTCAGCTCGATGTAAGTGCCCCAAGGGTCCGTCAGGAAAGCGATGGCTGTGGTGGAGTTGGGCAGTTGCCGGTACGCCAAATCGATCTTCACGCCAGCCGATTCCAGCTTCTTCAGAAAGCTTTCCAGGTGGGCCACTTCGAAACCGATGTGGTCGAGCGAGCGGCCCTTGGTGCCAGGCAGGGCGGCGGCGGATTTCGAGAAGCTCAGGTTGATGGCTGGAAGGTCGGCCGCATCGAAGTTGCCGCGCTTGCCGGGGACGGCGCCGAAGGTCTTGGCGTACCAGGCCTGCATTTCCAGCGGCACGGGCACATTGTAGTGGATGTGATGGCTGGCGATGGGGACGGTGAGTGACGTGTCCTCGGTCATTTCCAGCTTGAGATCGTCGGGCGCGTAGACCCAGATCTGCGCGGGGTTTGAGCCTGGTGCGGTTTTGGCGCCCGCAGCCTCGGATTTGGCCTGAATTTCTTTCAGGCTTTTCACCTTGAAGCCGATGTGGTTAATGACGGATCCCTCGGTGCCGCCGGTGGGTTCGCCTTTTCGCAGCATCACGAACGTACCCGGGAACTGGATCAACTGGAGCCTTCCGTTGGTCACGGGGATGCCGCCCAGAGCGGTCCAGAAGGCCTTTTGCGCGTCCACATCGCGGACCGTGAGGTGCAAGTGCCCCATGGCCACGCCGGCATCGTTGGGCGGGGAAAGCTGCGCCAGCGCGGGGGTCAAGGCGGCCAGAAGCAGTAAGACGAAGGTTCGAAGTTGCATAGGTATCGAGATCATATCAGAGCGTCAAGGTGAACGAGCGTCAGGTACTCGCGGAACTGGGAACGCAGCCTAATCAGCGAGCGGACCGGCGCCGGAGTGAAGGCCGCGAAGAGGCCGGGGTGAGAAATTCGGACGCAAGCCAAAACTTACCCGCCAGCAGATCGACCACGCCCGGAAGCTAATCGACGACGGCCCGCGCCGCGTGCGGCCGTCCTTATCCCGCATACGCCGTAACGCCGCTTCGTAACACTCCACAGAGGTATATTGCGGTTATTTTTGGTCTTTCCGGCGCTTGGGGATTTTCGATGTTGCGCGACGCACAGAAACAGCTAGTGGACTTTCAAGGGGGAGTACAAGCGGTAAAGGCGGCTCGCGATGCCGCGCTCGAAAGCTTGAAGCAATCCAAGGACACACAGATTTCGGATTTCAACCAGCAAGCCAAAGGAATTGCCAAGGGGGCTGTGAACGGAGAGATGGGAGTGCAGTTAGAGGCGGTTAAGCGCTGGACTCAATATATTTATGAACAAGCCAACAGATATGATATCCCTCCTGGGAGCTATGCAAGCGGTGCTTGGCAAAAGGCATTCGTGGGTGTATACCCAACGGTGCAAAACCAACTGAAATGAGTGGCCCTTCCCTTTGCCATTCAATGAACATCACGTCCCTTAATGTCCGGCTATCCGGAGGGCGGTCCGGTCCAAGAAAAAGCGAAGAGAAACGGTCTGGCGTGTTAAAATGCGCTAAATGCCGGCACTGAGGAACTACAATCTCTTCATCAGCCACGCGTGGCGATACGACGCCGATTATTATCGTATCGAGCGATGGCTGAATGAAGCCCCGCACTTTATTTGGACTAATTTAAGCGTCCCCAAGCACGATCCCATCGCTACCTCTGAAAAGCTCATTCGGGAACTCAACAACCAGATGCGGCCCGCCGACGTTTTTGTGATTCTCGGGGGAATGTACTGTTCGCATAGTGAATGGATCCAGTATGAGACTAATTTTGCGCGACGCATTGGCCGCTCGATCATCGGCATTCGTCCGTGGGGGAGCCTCCTCATACCCTCAGCAGTCCAAAATGGAGCCGATGAAATCGTTGGCTGGAATTCGACCTCAATCATCAGTGCGATCAGGCGACACGCTTTAGCCCCAGCTTTCCGATAAGCGCAACCGATTACACGAACGCGTCCGGCCACATCTCCCCCGCCAATCAGCGCCCCATCGGGTGTTCCCGGGCGGGAATTTCTTACAATGCGATCATTGTTAAAAGGGGCGCGGCTTCTATGCAAGATAACGTAATCACTGTGCAAGATAACCCCTATTCTCTTGCATAGAAACGCGGGCAGAACTACCTAAGAATAAACAAGATCCCTCTCAGTCCCTCGGTTCCGGGATTGAGGTTGGTCACAAAGTTTATGGAACTATAATTCTAGCCCCTGGAACCGCGCATAACCTCAAAATCCGTCCGGCGGGTCGATTTCCCAAGCTGCCCTAACTAACGCTCGACTGACTCCGGCAAGACGAACGTCCCCTTCGCCAAATGTTGCTAGACGGCCACTACCGTAACGGGCCGCGGAGTTTACCCGTGCCTGGCGTTTCGGCGTCCGAGAAGCTCTTCTGACCTTGTAAGCATCTTCCCCAAAAAACGGTTAGGCACCTTTGAACGAGCCTCAGTGAACGGTCACGGTGCCGGTGGACAGCATGCGGGTGGCGGAGTCGGCCGGAATGGTCCAGTTAGCATCATAGAAGCCCTCGGCTACCACGTTGGCCAGCGAGCCTTTGAACAGGATGTAGTCGCCGAAGGTGGTGAGCAGGCGGTAGGGCTCCGGGGCGAAATGGTAGCCGCCGCGGTGGGCATCGTCGGCGCCGGTCCACCAGGGGAGGCCTGAACTCACCAGGGCATAGTGCGCGCCGGTGGAAGCGATAAACAGCAGTCCGTAATCGGCGGCGGCGGGGCTGAGTTCGATGGGGAGGCGCGGGGCGAAGCGGGCGATCAGGGAGTTGGTTTCGCGCGTGCCGAACAGGACCAGGTCGGCGGATTCGATATCCTCGGCGGTGATGGCGTTGTCGGCTTTCACGGCGAGAGCCAGGTTGAGGCGGGTGCGGGTGCCGGACCAGGCGGCGGCCTGTTCGGCAACGCGGCGGCGGGCGGCAAGTTCGTCCTCCGTGTGGATGCCTTGTGTGGGGTAGACGTAAATGTGGCGGGCGGAGACGGCGGCGGCGATAGTGGGCACGGGGACTTGTGCCACGGTGGGGTGCGCCAGGGTCCAGCCGCCGGAAGAATTGGCGCCGGCGGGAGACTTCGTGAAGGCCAGGACCGCGCCGCGGGGGATGCGCACCTCGGTGGAATCGATGGTGACGGTGGCGTCTAACTGGGCTGCGCTGCCCAAGTCGAAGGCTGTGATGTTCTGCGTCCGGATACGATTGGCCGTGGCGTCAATCGTGGCCAGTTGGCCGGGCGGCGAGGACGCAATGCGGAGGCCATAGGCGCCTGCATACCGAGGCGAGCGGGTGGCGAAGTGAATGTGCTCGGGCCGGGGGTTGCGGCTGAATTGCGCGAACCAGGCGAAGATGGCGCCGTTGCGGTAGGCGGAGTCCCAGGCGTTGTGGCGGACGCCGGGATATTCGATGTACTCCACGGGGGCGCCCGCGTTGAGCAGGCGGCGATGCCAGGCGCGGATGGATTCGGCGGGAACGGCCGGGTCCTGTTCGCCTTGATAGAGGCGGATGGGGAGGTTGAGGGCGTTGGCGGCCAGTTCCTCGGCGCCGGGAAACGGGTCGGGACACACGGCGGCCACGGCTGCCCACTGATCGGGACGGGTGAGGGCCAGCCAGAGGGCGCCGCCTCCTCCCATGCCTGACCCGGTGAGGTAGACGCGGTCGGCGTCGATCGGGTAGCGGCGTTTGACGTCGGCCAGCACGTCATACACGTCGCGCTCGGCGATACCTTGATATCCCATGGTGCCGCGCGCAAAGGGGCAGGCCACGATGAAGCCGATGTCCTCGGCAACGGGGAATGGCCGCAGCGAAAGAGCTTGCAGTCCCGATTCACCAAAGCGGCTGGGGATGCCGAACACCCGCTTCAACTCGAAAATATGGTTGGATTCCTCCTCGTGCAGGCCAATGATGAGCGGGTAGGACTTGCCGGGCGCGAGGGATTTCGGTAGGTAGAGGGCGTACGGTTGGTCCGAGTCGTCTACGGCCGAGTGGTAGGTGACGGCGCGCGGGCCGGCGGTTACCCACTGCGAAACGTTGGGTTGGGCTAGCAGCAGTGTGACTGCGGCCACGGGGACGGCGGCCAGAGTGACGGCGCAAACCAGTCGATTAGGCATCCGCGTTCAGCTTCGTCGCTGTGGGCAGCCAGGCTTGGAACCACTCGCGGAACCGAGCCAGCTGTTCCTGCTTTTCCGCGGTGAGGGGCATGGAGAGAGGGCCGGTTTTCAGCCCGCGCAGGCTGGTGGCCACTTTGAGCCCAACGGGGGGAGGAAACTGCCACAGCCAATCGAGGAATTCCTGGAACAAGACGTCCAGGCGGGTGGCTCGCCGGGCATCGCCGCTGCGTATGGCGGAATCGAGCGCGATCACCAGTTCGGGGATGGCGCAGGCGGCGGGGGAGATGGCGCCGTGCGCGCCGGCGCAGCGCGAGCGGGCCAAAGCGGAGTCCATGCCGGAGAGAAGCGTGAAGGGCCGGCCATCGGCGGACGCGGCCTGGAGCCGGCTAAAGGATTCCAGGTTTCCCGACGCCTCTTCCATACCGGCGAACGAGCCGGTTGCCAGGAGCTGGAGCGCGGTTTCTACGTGGATTTCACTGCTGAATGCGGGGGCATTGGAGATATAAGTGACGGCGCCTTTTCCGGCCCTGGCGGCGAACTGGAGGTAGAACTCGACCAGATCGTCCTGCTGGTAGCGGAAGAAGTAAGGCGGCGGCAACAGCAGTCCGGCAGCTCCGGCGTCGCGGGCATCGCGGGCCAGGGCGAGCGACGCGTCCAGGCTGGCGCTGCCAATTCCGGCCAGAAGCGGCACCCGGCTCCGTTTGCATGCCAGGTAGAGCAGGCGCCCACGCTCCTCGATACTGAGGGACGGGTATTCGCCGGCGGGTGAGAAGAAGACAATGCCGCGGATGCCGGATGCGCAAAGGTAGTCGATGAGTTCGAAGGCGGCGCCCAAATCGACGTCGCCCTGCTTGCCGCGCGGAGTGATGGCGGCAGCATTCACGCCACGATCTTGGTTCATCAGGCCACCGGCGAGTTCCTGGGGATTCACTGTACCATAGTGCCCGCGGCTCTCCGGGTGGCCGCGACCCTCTGGGTCGCGGCACTATTCACGCGGTCGCGCCAGGTAGCGCTGTGCCCCATAGCGGTTAGGCTGCTCGCCCACTGCCGTACCCGCAGGCGCCGCGCCCGTGCCGTAGGGGTCGCCATAGCGATCCATCAGTCCGTAGAGCCGCCGGCGCAAGTCGTCGGCTTGTCTGCGGTATTGAGGGTCTTCGATCCCGTTGCGGAGCTCGCCGGGGTCGGCCTCCAAATCGTAAAGTTCGTCTTGATCGAAACCGTTGAAGACGTACTTGTAGCGGTCCGTCACCACCATCCGCTGCGTGTACAGGAACTCGCCGCCGTAGTAGGCGCAGAGAATTTCGTCCGGCCAGTCGCCGCGCGCGCCGTTCTCGAAGAGCGTCTGCAGAGCCCGGCCATCCTGGTACGGCAGAGGCTTGGCCCCGGCCGCGGCAACGTAAGTGTGGGCCAGGTCGTGGGTCTGCACCAGGCGCGCCGAGCGGCTTCCGGGCGCGATGTGCCCCGGCCAGCGCACCGTCAGCGGAACCCGGTAGCTCTCTTCGTAGGGCATCCAACCTTTGAGCCACATGCGGTGGGCGCCCGCCATGTCGCCGTGGTCGCTGGTGAAGACCACCATCGTATGGTCCGCCTGGCCGGTCCGGTCCAACGCGTCCAGCAGGCGGCCAATCTGCGCATCCAGTTGCTCGGTGAGGGCGTAGTAGTGCGCGCGGCTCTGGCGCACGTCGTCTTCGGTGATTTTGCCCCACGATTCGGACTCGCGCCGGTGCAGCCCCGGCTTGCCGCGGAAATCGTCGGCGAAGCTCTTGGGGACCGGGATGGAGCGCGGGTCGTAGCGATCCAGGTATTTCTTCAACGGGAAATAGGGATCGTGCGGCTCGATGTAGTGAACTTCCAGATGCCACGGCTGGACGCCCGCCGAAAGGCTCTGCATCAACTGAATGGCGCAATCGGTGCGGCGGTATTCGGGCGTCGATTCCTCCGGGCCTTCGTTATAACCCCACATCGGGAACGGTTCCGAGCCCGGCCACTGCATGTTGCGGATCACCGTGCGGCGCAAAGGCGCGGGCGCCCGGGCGAGTTTGACGCGGGCGTTGGCGCTGTCCCGCGCGGCGTCGCGGTAGGAGGTGAGGTCGGCCACCTCCTGAAAGCCGAATTCGAGCGGCCCCCGCAGCCACGAAGCGTGCCATTTGCCGGCGTAACCCAATCGGTACCCGGCGTCGCGCAAGCGCTGCGAATAGAGCGTGACGTCAGGGAACATATCGCGATGCACCGAAGGCGCCGAATGGACCTGGTTGTACACGCCATTGTGCCAGTGAAAGGCGCCGGAGAGCAGCATGGCCCGCGCCGGACAACAGACGGCGGAAGGCGTGTAGGAGCGCTCGAAGAGCATACCCGATTGAGCCAGCCGGTTCAGGTTGGGAGTGTGGCACGGTGAGCGGCCCGCAATGGTGGCCCATTGCTGCTGGTCGGACATGATGTGGAGAATGTTGGGCCGTTTCGGCGCGGCAACGTTCTGCGCCAGCGCCGGCGCCAGCGCGGCTCCGCCGAGCAGTTCTCGCCGGTTGATCATGGCCGCCATGATATCGCAGCGTTGCCGCCTACATCGCCGGTGTTACCTTCAGATCGGCGAAGTGAGCCTCGGTCCCCGGCCCCACCCAAAGCCCGATGCCGCCGCCGACGTCTCCCAGCTTGAGGTCCTTGACGATGAGACACGGCTGCGCGGCGCCGTTCACATAGAGTTCCCCCCGCGTACCTTTCACAACGATCTTGTATCGGGTCCACGCGCCGGTCTCCAGATCGACATACGATTCGTACACGCCCGGCGTCTCGTTTCGCAGGCGTTCCCATGGCCACGCTGGTTCAGAGATGTACTGCGTCGAGTGATTGCGCCGCAGCATATCGTCGGCACGTCCGTTGGTGGGCCGCAGGTAGATGCACTCGTACCTGGAACCGCCGGGCTGAACGCGGAAGGCGATGCCGACAAAGCCTCGGGCGGCGGCTGCGGAACCCGCCGCCGGCTTTCCCGCGAGTTCAACCTCGATGGTACCGCTCTGAAAGGCCGAGCCTTTCAGCAGGGCAAGACCGCCCTGCTCCGGGCCTGCCAGAAGGCGCGTGGCTTCCTTTCCCTGATAAGGAACGGCTCCGGCCTCCAGCTTCTGTGGCTCGAGTTTGGCCATCGGTATGGCTTGCGCGCAGCCAGCAGCGGCCGACATCAGCAGACAAAGAAACGTTCTCATGTTGGGTGCCCTCAAATATTCTAAGACGGCTTCTCCGCTGGAATGTGAGGCCAGCTAAGTCTGGGATGGTTTCTCCGCCTGGTCGATAACCACGCTGTCCAGTAGCGCCGTGCCCGGTTCCAGCTTCAGACCAAGCCGCTCCTGGAGAGCTGCGAAGACGGACGGAGCCGTGGTATCCAGAGCCGAACTGTCCGGCCCCGCTGCAAACAGTTCCGGGTAATCATCAAGGATTTGCTGTTCTGTCGTAGCCCCGGCGAGCCAAGTCAACACATCCCATACAGTGATGCGCAACCCGCGGACACACGGCTGGCCGGAGCGCTTGCCGGGCTCGATTGGAACCAAACAGATCCGCGACCGGATCGCGCCAGCCGAGGTCATTTTGGCGCCGGCCTTATGTTAACGGCTATGGGCAATCCTTCCGCGGCCCCAAAATGCGTCACGTCTCCCCGACTGTGCTCCACAAGTGAAGGAAAAATAACCACTTACGGATGAGCCCCGATATTCCACGGAGTCTCGCAAGCGAAGGTCCAACCTTCGCCCTCCCCGGCCCTCGGCCCCATCCCCCGGCCCCCGCTAATCCCGGCCCGGTCCGCGCGTCCTAATAGTGGATGAGCCTGATAGGATGAAAGCGCTAATGGCTGCCCCAATGGAACCGGCCGACGTATCCGTCGCGGATCTGGAGAAGATCTTCCGCGAGAACCACGCCATGGTGTTTCGCGCGGCATATCGCATTACCGCCAACCCCAATGACGCCGAAGACGTGCTTCAGACCGTTTTCCTGCGCATGCTCAAGCGCGACCCCGCGGCTGAGCCGGTGACCAACATGGCCAGCTTTCTACACCGCTCGGCCGTCAACGCGGCGCTGGACCTGGTTCGCTCCAAACAGAACATCCGCAACATTCCGCTCGACGAACTGGAACCGGTCCTCGCCGAACCGGCCTTCCGCGGCCCCGACCGCGCCCACAATTCCGGCGAGATCCGCGATTGGCTGCGCGGCGCCCTGGCCCGCCTCAACCCGCGCATCGCCGAAATGTTCGCGCTGCGCTTCTTCGAAGGAAAAGAAAACCCCGAGATCGCGCGTCTGCTCAAGACCACGCCGGGAACCGTGGCCGTTACCCTGTCCCGCACGCGCGACCGTTTGCAGAAGGAATACCAAGCCTACCTGGGAGGAGTTGCATGAACACCGAGACGAACCAAATGGACCCTGCCCTGGAGCACGCC
>Ga0210402_10001407_pt1 | contig 24831 bp, 21 predicted proteins | sample IncBWC7MmetaG_FD_161055 | JGI IMG/M metagenome (GOLD analysis project Ga0210402, IMG submission 161055) | Forest soil microbial communities from Barre Woods Harvard Forest LTER site, Petersham, Massachusetts, United States - Inc-BW-C-7-M | ecosystem: Environmental > Terrestrial > Soil >... | reverse complement strand
CTGCAAAGTGCCGGTCGAAAACCTGCTCGGCGAAATCGGGAAGGGACACGTCATTGCCTTCAACATCCTGAATATCGGCCGCTTCAAACTCGGCGCCATGTGCGTGGGCGGCGCGAGAGTTTCCGTCGAAAATGCCGTGGGATACGCCAAACAGCGCAAGGCTTTCGGCAAACCGATTTCCGACTTCGGTCTGGTCCGCGAAAAAATCGCCAACATGGCGACCCTCATCTATGTCGGTGAGTCCCTCGTCTACCGCACCGTTGGCATGATGGACGATCTTCTCTCCAGTCTCGACAAGGCCAGCCCCGACGCCGCGAAAGAACAGCGCAAAGCGATTGAAGAGTACGCGGTCGAATGTTCGATCCTGAAAGTGTGGGGCTCGGAGATGATCGACTACGTGGTCGACGAAGGCCTTCAGATTTATGCCGGATACGGTTTCGTCGAAGAATATCCCGCCGAACGCGCCTACCGCGACGCGCGCATCAACCGCATCTTCGAAGGCACGAATGAAATCAACCGCCTCATCATCACCGGATTCCTGCTCAAGCGTGCGATGTCAGGACAACTGCCACTCATGCCGGCGATTAGGAAACTCATGGACGAAGTGTTGAGCGGGCCTTCCGTAGCCGAAGACCTCGATGGCCCCCTTGCGGAAGAACGCAAGCTGGTCGCGAACGCCAAGAAACTCGGTCTGTTCGTTTCCGGCGCGGCGACGCAGAAATATATGGCCGGAATCCAGGATCAGCAGGAAGTCATGGGCGCCATCGCCGATATGACGATTGAAATTTACGCGATGGAGTCCGCCGTATTGCGCGCACAGAAATTCGTTGAACAAAAAGGCGAAGCCGCAGCCGCTTTGCCGATTGCGATGACGCGCGTTTACATGACGCAAGCCCTTGAAAAAATCGAAGCAGCGGCGAAAAAGGTAATTGCCGACGTCGCCGACGGCGATATGATGCGCACGCAACTGGCAATTGTCCGCCGTCTCGCGAAACACGAGCCATTCAATTCGATTCTCCTGCGTCAGCAGATCGCGCAGAAGACGATTGAAAGAGGGAAGTACACGCTGGCGTAGCTGAGTTGGGGAAACGCTGGCTGAGCGATCCGGAAAATCCTAGTTGTCGGGTGCTTTTAAGGGCTAGCTGTTGACTCGCTTTGAGGGGGGCGGCTTGAGGCGGTGCCGTTGTTTCGTATCAGGGCACGTCTTTCAGACGTGCCGTTGATTCCCCGTTTGATGCGCCTTCATGCGCTGGCTCGGCGATCAGAGTGTCCCACAACCCCTAAAGGGGCCTCGAGAACTGGCGATTGCGTCACCGCTGAAGCGGTGACCTGATACGAATCGTCAATGAGCATTCCCCGCACCACGCGCCTCCTCTTCTGTTACAAATATCAACGCAACCTTCGCGGAGAAAGACATGGTTCTCAAACGAACTGTTCTTGCACTGTTGACGTTATTTCTCTGTGCGGCGCCGCTGATTGCCCAGCAGAGCGTGTCTGCCAATCTCGCCCTCACGCCGCCCATGGGATGGAACAGCTGGAACAAGTTCGGGTGTGACGTCAGCGAATCCATGGTCAAAGGGATGGCTGACGCGATGGTGAAGTCCGGCATGAAAGATGCTGGCTATCAGTATGTCGTCATTGACGATTGCTGGCAGGTAAGCCGCGACGCACACGGCGATATCGTCGCCGATCCGCAACGATTTCCGTCGGGCATCAAGTCGCTCACTGATTATGTACATTCGCTCGGACTGAAATTTGGAATTTATTCGGACGCCGGTTCGAAGACCTGCGCGGGGCGTCCGGGCGGCCTGGGTCACGAGTATCAGGATGCGATCCAATATGCCGCGTGGGGTGTGGACTATCTGAAATACGACTGGTGCAGTACGACCACGCAGGATGCAAAGGCTTCCTACGCGAATATCCGCGCTGCTCTCGACGCCGCTGGACGCCCAATCGTGCTGAGCATCTGCGAGTGGGGGAAGGCGAAACCGTGGTTGTGGGGCGCGGAAGTCGGCGGGAATCTGTGGCGCACTACCGGTGATATTCAGGATCGGTGGGCAGGCAAGAAAGAGTGGTCGCCTGGCGACTGCTGCAGCTATGGCATGCTGGATATCGTCGATCTGGAAGCAGATCTATATTCCTACGCCGGTCCCGGCCACTGGAACGATCCGGATATGCTGCACGTCGGAAACGGTGGCATGACCGACACCGAGTATCGTTCCCACTTCAGCCTCTGGGCGATGCTGGCCGCGCCCCTGATTGCGGGCAACGATCTACGAAGCATGCGTCCTGAGATTCACGACATCCTGACCAACAGGGAAGTGATTGCCGTGAACCAGGATCCGCTGGGGCGCCAGGCGCAGCGCGTGCGAAAAGATGGTGACCTCGAAGTGTGGTCGAAACAGTTGCAGGATGGCAGCCGCGCCGTAATTCTTCTCAATCGCGGCACCACCGAACAGAACATGGCCGCGGCGTGGATCGACATTGGGTATCCGGATCATCTCGTCGCGACAGTGCGCGATTTGTGGCAGCACAAGGATCTTGGAAAAGGCACCGTGAAGTTCATGACGACAGTGCCGTCGCATGGGGTGGTGATGGTGACGGTGCGTCCATAATTCTGGCGCGAAAGTGAAAAAACAACACTAACAAGTGACGAGCAAGGGTGTCCGTTCGGCAGGGCTAGAACCAGTCGCTGCGATGAGCGACCCACCAGGCGGCGTAAACGATGGGAATCGTGGCTGCCAGCGCCCACCAGAGGGGCAACATAACATCGGCGACCAGTCCGAGAACGGTAAAAACGCCCCAGAAAACTTTCCGCTCCATGTTCAAATTGTAATCCCGGAACGGCGGCAGCGCGGATTACCCAAGGCCATGTCCGGAAAGGCAGAGTCCTGGGACCCCGGCTCAAGCCTTCGTGCGCAGCTCTTCCATCACGCTCTGAATCAGCTCTTTCGCGTCCGTCAGGCTCTTCATCACCATCTGAATATCCATGACAGGTTTGCCCGGCCACCGCTGGCTCTGACAATACACGCCATGTTGTCCGACTAGCGCCATCGCGTCTGTCACCAGGTCCATCGTAACGGCAAGGCGTCCGCGAGGAATGCCCATGCGAGTCTCGAAGTGTTGGAGTTCTTCCTGCTTCTCATCGAAAACAGCCATTTGAAGATTGTATAATCGGACACTCAGGGACGAGCACTTAGCACTTGGCATTTAGCCAAGACCTCCGAGTGACTGAACACTCCGCTTCAAGCTAACTGCTAACTGCCAAGTGCCAAATGCTGCACCCAGGAGATCTCTCATGAAGAAGTTTGCTCTTCTCGCAACGTTGCTGTTTGCAGTTTCTGTTTTCGCTGCCGCTCAAATGGATATGGGCGGCGACAAGAAACCTCCTCTCAGCCCGCCCGCCAGCGCGGAGTGCAAGTTCTCCGATGGCAAGACTGTCAAGATGGACTACTCCAGTCCGCGTGCAAAGGGCCGCAAAATCTACGGTGGACTCGTTCCCTACGGCCAGATCTGGCGCACCGGAGCCAATGCCTCCACCACGTTCGTAACCGACAGTGACGTAGTCGTCGGTGGACAGAACGTGCCGGCTGGCAGCTACACGATCTTCACTGTTCCCGAAGCCGCCAAATGGACTCTTGTGGTCAGCAAGAAAACCGGCGAGTGGGGAACGGACTATCCCGGTGAGAGCAACGATCTGGTTCGCGCACCGATGAGCGTCTCGAAGACTTCGGGTCCGGTCGAAAATTTCACCATCAGCTTTGATCAGGGTGGCAGCAAATGCACTCTGCACGCGGATTGGGAAAATACCCGGGCTAGCGTGGACGTCGTAAAGAAATAACTCCCGCAGCTACTCTGCCAGCAGCTCGCGGGCCGCTTGTTGTGCGCGCTCGAAATCTGGCGAAATTCGTTGTGCCTCTTCGAACGCTTTCCGCGAGTCTGCTGTCAGGGCAATCTTCTCCAGTGCCTGCGCCAGTAGCAGGTAGCCGACATCGCTCGGTTCTAGCTCCACCGCGCGCGAATAATTTCTCACCGCGTCGTCGAATTGTCCGCTATTCTGCGCAACGATGCCGAGGCCGACGAAAGCAAGCGTCGCTTCCGGGTTCAGGCGAAGTCCAGCTTCATAACTTTCTTTTGCTCTCGCATAGTCTTTCACCAGGCGGTAATCGCTTCCCATGTTGACGAGGGCATAGGTACGTAAACCTTTATCCGATGTCAGCCGCAGCACAGCCTGATCTTCCAGAAGAGCCGTCTGGTAGTTCTTCTGCCGTCGCTCACAAGTGCCAAGGTTCAAGTGCGCCGCCGGATCACTCGGCCGGATTCGTACCGCTTCGCGAAAGTGAGCAGTCGCTTCCTCCGTGCGTCCCTGATTCAGAAAGGTTTGCCCGAGGTTGATGTGCGCGACGTAGTTATCCCGCGTCACCGCGACCGCATGGGCCCATAGAGATTCGCTGTCGTGCCAGTACCCAGCCTGGCGAATGGTGAGGGCTCCGAGCACCGCGAGAGCGACCACGGTTACGGCGCCGAGTGCCACCCGCCGTGCCTTGTGTCCGCCGGCCCAATCCGACAGCCCAAAGCACGACATGAGCAGTAGCCCGATCATGGGCAGGTACATGTAGCGATCCGCGGTTGCCTGCTGTCCCACCTGCAGCAGGCCAACCATTGGCACGAGAGATCCGAGATACCAGAACCATCCGACCGCCAGGTAGCGTTTGTCGCGGTTCAACAACACGAAGACCGTGACTGCGAGTACGAAGAACAATGCCAGGCCAACTTGCCACGCCAGCAGAGTGTCGCCGGGATGTGGGTACATCGCCGCCAGCCGCAGCGGCCAAAACATTCTCCCCACGTAATCGAAGTACGCACCGACCGCATTTTCAACTCGCACGAGGACCGGATATTCGACCGCCGATCGCATGGCGCCGCCCGCGTGTTGCGCGGCGATGGTCACAACAGCGCTGGCCGCCGAAAGCGCGAGCAGGGGGACTTTCTCCAAGAGCAGCCAGGACAGCGTGCGTCGCCCGTTCTCGTCGCTATCGCCATCGACCTCTGCGGCGCCGAACTGCAATCGTTCAAGCGGCCAGTAGTCCCACAGCGATAGAAGGCAGGGAAGCGTGATGATCTGAGGCTTTGCCATCAGTCCGCAAGCGAACAGAAGAAGTACTACCGCGTATCGTACAACGCCAGGGTGTGACACGTAGCGTTGATAGGCCCGGAGGGCGAGCAGCAGGAAAAGCATGCTCAGCACGTTCTTGCGTTCTGCAACCCAGGCTACCGACTCCACATTGAGCGGATGCAGCGCAAAGATCGCAGCCGCAGCGAGCGAAGGCCAGGTTTGTTTGGTAGCCTCCACCAGGAGCAGGAACAGCAGCACCACGTTGACACAATGCAGTAGCAGGCTGGTGTAGTGGTACCCCGCTGGATTCAGCTTGAATATCTGGTAGTCGATCAGGTACGAAACCCACGTGAGCGGATGCCAGTTCGAAACGTCAAACGTCGTAAACGCCCAGCCCAGCGTGCTCGAGTGAAGTCCCGCCTGTACCTGCCGGTTGGCCGTAATGTAAAGGTCGTCGTCGTAATTGACGAATCCGTTGTGGGTGACGCCGTTATAAACGCCCAGCGTGCAGGTAACGAGCAGCAGGCACAGAATCAGGTTGCGCTTCGAGGAAGAAGCGAAGAGAGTACTTGTCGAAGTGGGCTGCGGCGGCATCGTCCAGGAGGAACGGTTCTGCGGATATTTAATCACGCGAACGCAGGCCCAGTGATAACTCCACGGTGGCGGCGACGTTACGGTGGTGTGGGTTCTCTCCGCCCTTAGACGGTTATACTAAGTCCCGATGCGACAGATGCTGCGCTTCCTCTGGAACTCCACTCGCGGCCACCGGATTGCCCCGTGGCGCAGTCCGTATCTTCTCTGGCGCATCGAGACCTTCACCGGCGTGAAGATGACACAAATCGGTTTTCTGGAATTCTGGGAATTTCTCTGGACTGAGCGTCACAGCCTCTGGCGCTTTCTCAAATGGACGGGCGAGATGGACCACTACGCCCACCCCAAGGCGAAGAGTCTCTAGCTTCCGAAGCTCACCGTGCTTCCATCACGACGTTGACTTCACTACCCTTGCCAGCTCCGAGCAATTGAAAAGCTGAGCCGCGGTTGGCCGCCAGTTCCAGGTATCCCATGCTGCCGAGAATCCCGAACACTTCTCCAGGAGTGCCTTCCGCGTAATTCGCGCACATGCGATTGGCTTGGCCCTTATTGCCGACCGTGATTTTGAAGGCCGGTGTCTCCTCCCCGAATAGCGCAGGCAAATCCTGCGGAGTGATGTTGGTGATGAGATTCCCGAACCGATCGACCTTGAGTACGACTCCGCGCAGGGTTCGCTCATCCACGGGCTTGGGACGCGGGGCATTGAAGCGGACGTAGTCTGTGATTTCGTCTCCAAACCGGTCGGGATCGACTCCCTTGGCGAGGTAAGCTGCCACCGGCGAAAAAATATCGCGCGCGTGAAACGTGTTGCTGCTCGGCTGGAGAAAATAGTGCTCGGCCGTGATGTGCCGCACAGAGATTCGTTCCTCGCGATCGTAGACCAGCGAGAGCACCCCGTTATCGGGCGCGACAAACTGATGGCGGTCGCCAGTCAGCAGAATCGGCCTCCGCGCCGTGCCTACGCCCGGGTCCACGATCACCATGTGTACGGTGCCGGAGGGGTAGTAGGAGTACGCCTGCGAGATGGTGAGTGCCCCATCGAGCACGTCGAACGCCTGAACGGAATGATTAATGTCGACAATCTGCGCATCGGGCGCGAGTTCGAGAATCACGCCCTTCATGGCGCCGACGAAGTGATCGTTCAGTCCAAAGTCAGTAGTCAGAGTAATGATCGGAGTACGAGCCAATCTGTTGCCTCGACGAATGTGGAGTGCGCTGTCGTCGAGAGTATCAGGCGAGAGCCCAAGGACGTCAAGATACGTTGGTATAGACGGTTGTTGATTGTGTGTTGACGGCGTCCCACCGTCGTGGTGAATCAGGTCAAGGGTCACAGGTTACAGAATTACAAATCCGTAACGCTTCGGACTCCTGTGACCTGAGACCGTGACGTTCTTAATTCAGCCGGATATCGCCTGATCCTGTGTGTACCGAAATCGTCGGACCGCCATTGCCGACTTTCCCGACCACGCTCTTGCGTTCCTGCACGCGGCCTTGCACCGTTGTCGTCACGGGATGATCCACCACCACTGTCCCGGAATTGGAGGAAATATCGACATTGAACCCACTTTCCGACGGCACGCGCAGATCCACATTGCCGGATCCTGTCCGAATGTTCCACAGGCTCTTCGGGGTGCCGTTACCCCGGATATCGCCGCTGCCCGCTTCCGCGCTGAAGCCGCCATTGACGCCGCTCACCGTGATGTTGCCCGACCCTGTGCGGATGTCGACGTCGCCCGCTCCCACTTCCTCGATCTCAATATCGCCGCTTCCAGCCTTGATTCTGGCTGGTCCTGACAACTCGCGTCCGCGGACGTTGCCCGAACCGGTTTGAAAGCGCAGTTCGCCCGTAAGCCGTGAAAGCTGCAGGTCGCCCGATCCCGCTTCGAGATCGACGTTACCCTTGATACCTTCCACGGACTGGTCACCGCTCCCACTGTGCGTGCGGACGGTCGTGTTTTCCGGGACCGTAATTTCGTAGTCCACCGAAATATTCCGCAGGTTCACGTAGTCCACCCGAATGCTGTTGCCGGTCTGGCGCAGCGGCGGATTTTTTTGCAGCTCCTGTACTTCGCTCTCGTGACCACGCTCGAACCACGAATTGCCCGTGTGAATCTTGCCGTGGATGGAGACGGTCCCCGCCGAACCGCTTCGGATCATGATGTCGCCGGATCTCGTGAGCACCTCGAGATCGACGGCGCCGTTGACCTGAAACGATCGGTCGAAAGTTCCAGCGACCGACGCAAAGCCAGCCAGCGCACTGGCCAGCACGAACAGCAGCACACGCACTGCGCGAACTTGAATCATCGATAGGCTGTTCATACGAAGCAACTCCACAGTGGTGATTTCAGTCGCAGGTCCGAGGGGGATCACTAAGCTTGTTTTCCTGTGATCCGTCACCCGTGACCTGCGGCCTGCTCTTCTACTGCAGTACCACTTGATCGCCCTCTTTCAGCCCGCTCAGCAGCTCAGTCTTCGCTCCGTTCGAGATGCCGATGTTGACCGCGAGCTTCTTCTTGCCTTCCTTGCCCTTCGCGTCGGGTACTTCTACGGACGCTTTCTTGTCCTTGTCGTAGATGATCGATCCTTCCGGAATCTGGAGCACGCCTTTGTGCTCTTCCAGAATGATCTCGGCGTTGGCAGTCATGTTGGCCTTTAACACGCCCTCGGGATTGTTGATCGACACGCGGACTTCAAAGGTTGTGACGTTGTCTTTCTCTACGCCCATCGGAGAAATCTTGTTCACCTTGCCCGTAAAGGTCTTGTCCTTGTAGGACTCCACCTTGATTCGCGCCGGCTGGCCCATGTAAACCTTGCCGATGTCGCTTTCGTCGACTTTGCCCTTGACGTAGACTTCGCTCGTATCGCCGAGCGTCATCACCAGCGTCGCGGACGAGCCTAACACCAGAATCGAACTGACCGCGTCGCCCACTTCCACGTCGCGCGAAAGAATGATCCCATCAATCGGGGAGGTGATCGTTGTATAGGCCAACTGCTCTTCCAACTGCTTCAGGTTTGCGCGATCCTGCGCGACCTGTGCCTGCGCCTGTCCGATTTTTGCCTGAAGAACCGTCAACTGCGCTTTCGAGACATTCTGCTTGTTCAACGACATCTCGTAGTTCTTCTGGGCATCGTCCAGAGCGGACTGCGACACGACGCCTTCCTTTGCCATGCCGGTGGCGCGATCATAGGCTCGCTTGAGGAGCGGAACATCCGGTCCCTCTGCGTCCACTTTGGCTCGTTCCAGGTCGGCGCGGGTTCCATTCATGCTGGCCGTGGAGGCTTCAAGCTGGGCGCGAGCCTGATCCACTCGAGCCTGGATTTCTTCCTTGTCGAGTTCGGCCAGAAGTTGGCCTTTTTTCACCTTGTCGCCATACTCGACATAGAGCTTCTTGACGATTCCGCTGGCCTTGGACTTGATCTCAACCTTCGTGATCGGCTCTACCTTGCCGGTCGCCACCACGCTTTTCGCCAGGTCACCCTTTTCCACCTTGGCCAGTTTCGATGGATCGATCTTCGTACCACCGCTGGTCGCGGCGTACACTCCGCCTACGATAACCAGAAGCACAAAGGCTGCAATAGAACCGTAGATGATTCGCTTGCGCCGCTTCGATTTCTTGCCATTGCCGTTACCGTTCACAAACCGCCTCCTACCTGGAATTCCAAACAGGGAACCTGCGCTTCATCCTGTATTACGAGTGGGTTGGGGAAATAGTTCCTTCGAAAAGCACCCGCCGGAACAAGCGCTGCAATTCCCGATGGTTAGACCGCCGGGGAGGGAAAAAGAAAGCACAAAGGCAGCTGTCAGGTGTTGGGTCTTCGGTCTCAGGCGCCTTACCGCGGGTGCGAACCGACCGGAACTGATCCTGAGAGCTTGGAGCTGAGAGCTGAAACCTAACCACCTGCTTTTTGTTAGAATTAAGCCTCCATGATTGCGTATGTGCTGCTGCGGGTGTTTCTCATCCTGCTCCTGGTGGCAGCCAATGCGTTCTTCGCAGCGGCCGAGTTTGCGCTGGTCAGCGTCCGCGAAACGCGCATCCAGCAGCTGATCGCGGCTGGACGAATCGGCGCGCGCACCGTCCTCAAACTGCACCAGCAGTTGCAGCGCGTCGTCAACGGCGTTCAACTCGGCGTGACCATCTGCAGCCTGACGCTGGGCTGGGTCGGCGAGCCGGTGCTCGCTCGCCTGTTTGAAGGTTGGCTCGGACACATCCCCTACGCGTTCGTCTACGCCCATGCCATCGCAGTAGCCGTGGCGTTCGTCCTGATCACCGGACTGCACGTAATCCTCGGTGAACTCGTCCCGAAATCGCTGGCATTGCAGCGTGCCGAACGCGTCGCCCTGGCCGTTGCCGCACCGATGGACGTATTCCTTACCCTGACCGGCCCGCTCACCGCCGCAATGACCCGTATCGCCAGCCTGGTGTTAAGCGCCTCCGGCACGCAGGACATCCGCCACGGCTCTGTGCACTCCCCAGATGAACTTCGCCTGATCGTCACCGCCGCTCGCACCTCGGGCCAGCTCTCTTCCGGGCAGGAAGAAATGCTGCTCAACGCGCTGGAACTCGACAACATCACGGCTCGTCAGGTGATGGTGCCCAGGCCTCGCATTTTTTCGCTGCCTGCCGACCTCAATCTGGACGAAGCTCTCTCGCGCGTAGTCGAAGAACAGCACTCTCGCATTCCGGTCTATGATCCGCAGCGCGGTCCCGAACACATCGTTGGCGTGCTCTACGCCAAAGACCTGATGCGCTGGACCCGCTTTCGGCTGACGCTGAGCTCGAGCCCGGCATCCGCCATGCGGATCGCAACCATGAAGATCGGACAGATCATGCACGACGTGCTGGTCGTCCCCGAAACCAAGTCGTTGCTTGAATTGCTCGGCGAGTTTCAGCAGCGCAAGCGCCACCTGGCTGTGGTGGTCGACGAATTCGGATCCACCGCCGGCGTGATCACCGTGGAAGATGTTCTCGAACAATTGGTCGGCGAACTCGAAGACGAATTCGACGTGGCCTCTGCGCAACCGGCCGTCACGGACGCGAATGCTCCCTTAGCCCTCGACGGCGCGGTAAACATTCGCGACCTCGAGGCGCAATACGAATTGAGACTCCCGCAAGACGAAGGCTTCGAAACCCTTGCCGGATTTATGTTGTCGCGCCTGCAACGAATTCCCAGAGAATGCGACACATTCGACTACGAAGGCCGTAAATTCGTCGTCGAGAAGATGGAAGGAAACCGCATCGCCACGGTAAAGATCGAGCCGATTCCAGCCGCCGCCGCGAAACAGCTGGCCGGAGACTAGCCAGAAATCTTGTGTAGAGAAGGGGTATGGCCGTCCGGCTACTTCAGCCGCTCCCACGTGATCGTCCATGTGATAGGAATTTCTGTCCCGTCCTTCTGTTTTTCCTTCTCTTCCCCGCGAAAAAAGAAACGATCCGAACTCACCAAGTGATACGGCCGTTCTTGACTTGTTCCAGGCCAGTTAGGAGACCACGCGGTTTCCGGGTGATGCACCATCGTATGATCACCTTCGCGGATTTCAAACGTGCCGCAGTAGGAGGTAAATCCGTCCAAGGCCGAGGCAGCCTCGGCGTCCGTCGGTGTATTTCCGTCGGCCCAGCGCGGTCGGCCCGGTTTCATCAACTGTGCGCACATATGCCCGGAAGGCGTGTACATAAGAAAACCTGTTGCGTTCGGCCCCAAGTCGGGATACGGCGTCGTGTGGCCGTCGGGATATTTGTTTTCGGTCGAAACCAGCTTCCAGGCGCCAAGAAAGTAGTTTCGGATGGAACCCGACGGCGAGTACTCGGACGCGGACTGGGCGTCGGAGACAACCGTAAACAGAAGGGCAACGATCATGAAGCACGCTGCGAGACTCAAGAGACTCCTCCTCGATTGAAGATCACAGGATTTTACATTGTGAGTTGAGGGTGTCGCTGCTGCGAAGAACGCCTCTTTGCTCCCGCCTCGACAGCTGAGAGAATAGCTGTCCTCATGTTTCGGCGAACCATAGGTCGAGTGCTGTACACGTTGCCCGTAATCTGGCTCGTGGTCTCTACTGTTTTTCTCCTCATCCACTTCGTTCCCGGAGACCCCATCCAGCAAATGTTAGGAGAAGGCGCCGCCGCCGGCGATATCCAGGCCGCCAGGCACGCTTATGGTCTAGACGTCCCATTGGGCCAGCAATACCTGAACTACTGGAAAGGTGTTTTGCATGGAGACCTCGGGAAATCCCTGCGCTTCAACCAGGGAGTGACGACACTGATCGCGAAGCGTTATCCATTCACCTTGCAGCTCACACTGGCATCGTTGTTCGTCGCGATTGTGCTAGCGATCCCCGCGGGAGTCCGCTCCGCCCGCCGCCGCAATCTTTGGGACGACCGCTTGCTCAGCGTTGTCAGCCTGTTTGGCCTGTCATTTCCCAACTTCGCACTAGGTCCGGTGCTGATCTTATTCTTCGCGATCAAGTTGGGATGGCTCCCCGTCTCCGGATCCGGTACTTTCGCTCACCTGATCCTGCCTGCGATCACGATGGGCGGAGCGTTAGCGGCAATTCTCACTCGCATGGTCCGCACGTCGATGCTGGAAGAACTAGGCCAGGACTACATCCGCACCGCGAGAGCGAAAGGCCTGCCCGAGCGCACCGTGGTCTATCGCCATGCGCTGCGCAATGCCATGATTCCAATCCTGACCGTATTGGGATTGCAGTTCGGCGCCCTGCTGGCTGGCGCTATCGTCACGGAAACAATCTTCTCCTGGCCGGGAATCGGACGTCTGACGATTCAAGCAATCGCCAACCGCGACTACTATCTGGTGCAGGGATGTATCCTGGCGATCGGACTGACGTACGTGGCGGTGAATCTGCTGACCGATGTTCTGTATTCGGCGGTCAATCCGCGGATAAGACAGTAATCACGTGTAGGGCGAACACTCCTGTCCGCCGCTTTTGAATGGGATGTTGTTCACAAATAAAGCCGGTGCCCCATTTGGCCGCGTCGAGCTCAACAATGCACCAAACTGGTGTATACTGATGCCATGCCAGCAACCAAACACGTCCGGCGGAGCGTGTCCCTCCCCGCTCCCGTTGCCAAACAAGTCGACCGTCTGGCCAAGAGCCAGCGCCTCAGCGATAACAGAGTCTTGGTGGAACTCATTGAGTTGGGGATCGAAGCGCGGAAACAGAAAGAGAGGGCGTTCTTTGAACTTGCCGAACGGTTTCGCTCCGCCGCCGATTCCGATCAGGCGAAGCAGTTGGGCGACGAGTTGGGTCGTCTGGTTTTCGGTGAGTAATGCCGCAGATTGAAATTTGGCCGCGAATTCCCGCTGCTATTCGCGATCATTTAGTCGAGCGCATTCGCGACCGAAGCATTAGCCTCGACGACCTCAACCAGTTGCGAACTTGGATGGAAACCAAGCCGAACGTCCCTGACGGGTCGTGGTTCAAGGACTTCGGTTCATTCAAACTGTGCGGCGATGGTAAGTATCCCAAGACTTTTCTTCTCGCCGGGCAAATAGCGACGGGCAAAAAAACTATAGAATTCCGCTGCTATAGATTTCAGTTTGCGATCCGTATCTTCAAATAGCTAGTGTCCACCGCCACCATCTCGCTCCCGCGCCTAGCCCGCCACAACCCCCTGGCGACGATAGGCATAGTGTTGGTGGCGATCTTTCTCCTTGGCGCCGTATTCGCGCCCTGGCTTGCTCCTCAAGACCCCGCCCACATCGATCTCCCGAACCGCCTGCAGACGCCCTCGTCCCAGCATCTCGCCGGCACCGACGAACTTGGGCGCGACATTCTCTCCCGTCTCATCTGGGGCGCGCGCATTTCGATGTTTGTGGGCAGCAGCGTCGTCGTTTGCTCGCTTTTTCTGGGACTTATCATCGGCAGCCTTGCCGGATACTACGGCGGACGCATCGACCGCTTCGTCAACATCGTCCTGATGAACGCGTTTCTGTCCTTCCCCGGAATTCTGATCGCGATTGCTTTTGTCGCCTTCCGCGGCCCGGGTATCTTGAACCTGGTGCTCGCGCTTTCGATCGGCGGATGGGTCGGCTACGCGCGTCTGGTCCGCGCGCAAGTGTTGGCTGTGCGTGAGAAGGAATTCGTCGAAGCGGCGCGCGCGCTAGGAGCAGGCGATCTGAGGATCATCCTCCGTCACATTCTCCCGAATGTTATTCAGCCCGTGATTGTGCAGGCCGCCATCGGCATGGCGGGCGCGATTTTGGCGGAAGCCACTATGAGTTTTCTTGGCCTTGGAGTGCCGCCTCCAACCGCGAGTTGGGGATCGATGCTCAACGATGCGCGGTCGCATCTGTTCGACACGCCGCATTTGGTGCTGCTTCCGGCGGTCACAGTGATGCTCGCCGTCCTGGCATTCAACTTCATCGGCGACGCACTGCGTGACGTGCTCGACCCGCGCTCCCGCATCGAAGCCGGACTCTGAGCCCTTACTCCTTCGCCAGCGGTGACGGAGCAATGGGCGGATTCGGAAACGGCCCCTCCGCTTTTACCAGCGACAACTCCTCAAACAAGATCGACGGCACCACACACGAAACTACCGGCACATTGGACGCGGCCGCAGTTCCCAGCGAAAACAACGACCCCAGCCGCGGAATGAATTGATCCGTGAACACAGTTGGAGTGTCTCCGACCTCTACGATGTCTTTAAACGCTCCCGAGGAAACGTCCGCCAACTCCAGACCGCGTACCAACTCTTCGTGTCCGTCCGGATAGAGCCGGTATACCTCGGCGAGCGTGCCTGACGGACCCGCGTCCGGATTGGCCGTCATGCGCGCGACCACCCTCAGGAACGACGCCGAAGCCCCACCCCCGACGCGTCGCACCACAATGCCATACGGCAGGTCCCGGTCGTGCACGCGTTGCAGCAAGTCGGCGCGCAGAGCCTCCGCCGTGACCGATTTTTGCGATTGCAGGAACAGGTTGCTCGGAGCGGCGCCCCAACCCCGTCGGCTGCCGGTACTCTGCAGGATGGAGCGAACGGGTGTGCGAGTCGCTAGCAACGTTTTCAGGATTCCGTTCTTCACCAGAACCGTCTGCCGCGTCTTGACCCCGTCGTCGTCAATCTGCGCCGAACCCAGCAGTTTCGCGTCTTTGAATTCCGATTGCAGCGGGTCGTCGACCACGCTCAGGAAATCGGGCAGGACTTTGCCGCCGAGTTTATCGACGAGGGACGTCCCGCCCATCTGCCCCATCATCTGATTGAAAAAAACCTCGAAGCGCGAATCATCGCTCATGGGGTTGCGTGCGCTCGAAAGCCCGCTGGCAAACTGCTGCGCGAAAATCTCTCCGGCCGCCGCGCCCTCAAAAAGCACTGGACCGTTATAGCGGTCCAACGTTGGTGCGGTACGCAATTTCTGCAGCCGGCTCGCCATGTTCGTCACTTTGACGAGAAGGTCCGGCGTCGCTGGTATATCGGATCGCGAGCGCCCGTAGAATTCCAGCGCATCGGAAAGAGGAAGTCCATCCTCCGCCTGCGTTTCCGCTGTCACCTCGATCTTCAGGCGTGGCTCGTAGCGGGTGAACGTTGTGCCCTCACTATTCACATAGCGCGTATAAACATTTTGCTGCTCAATCTCGACCGAAGAACGGGAGATCTGCGGCCAGGTGCGAAATACGCCGGACAGTTGACGAGCCAGTGCCTCCAGGTCCTTGAGTTCTGCTGTCGACGCTTGTTTGGCCTCCGTCACGGCGGCAACAGGCTCGTGGGTGAAGTCCGGCAAGTCTTCGGTTCGCTTCCGCATTTGCAACGCAGCACGTTTGCCGGACAAATCTTCCAGCGCCTTCTTGTATTGTGAATCCGTGTCGAGCCAGAGTTGGCGGCGAATCTGATCGTAGTTATCGTCCAGCGGCGCCGACGAGACATTGCCAAACATGTTGGCCATCCCGCCTTGCAGTCGCGACATGGCGAAGTAATTGCTATTGTCGAGCGCATAGTCGCCGACCCGGACTTCCACGCCAAGCAGCCTGCGCCGCGACGGCGTCGTGTGCGTCAGGCTCCCTAACTTGGCGGAAACCGTGATGTCGTTAAACGCGTCCATCCGATACGCGATGAAGTATGGCTTATCCATCGTCTGTAACTGGAGCTGCTTCGACGACCGCGTTAACTCGTCCTTCATCGCGCGCATTGCCACATCATCCTGCGGCCACGCAAGTTGCGACAGGGCCACGACTGCGATTGAGAAATAGAAAATAAGAGTTCTCTTGAGCATGTCAGTTCCCCTTGCCGCTCGGAGGCGGGAGTAGTGGCGCGCGTTCCTGAGACTTTTCCTTGCGCTGCACTTCCATTTGCGACACCAGCAGTCCGGGCGAACTCGCCGATACAGGAACCCAGCCCGATTCCGCTCCACAAACTCCATTGAAGACTGCGATATTGTCGTCGGTAGCGATGATCTTGCTGAACGCGATGAGCGGCGTGCCAATTAAATCCACGCCGCGCACCAGTTCTTCCTTGCCGTCCGGATACACGCGATACACAACAGTCGGCCGCACGTTGAACGCGTTGGGAAGGATGCGCTGCGTGAATGTGAAGCCGCCCTCAATGTCGTCGAACACAAGGCCATACGGCTTGTTGGCAGCCTTGATCTGCTCGATCAGCAATTTCTTGAGTTCGGCCCGCGATACCTGTTTCGAGGACTCCACAATCAGGTTCGACTGCCGCGCCACAACCTTATATCCCTGCTGTCTTCGCCCGTGCCCGTTGGAATGATCGAAGCCCTGAATCGGCGTGCGCGACATGAGAAAAGTCTTCAGGATGCCGTGATCCACTACGGTCAGCCGGTGCGCTTTGACGCCTTCGTCGTCATAAGGGTAGTACCCGACCAGTTCGGTTCCAGCGATCTGTCGCACCGTGGGATCAGAATAGACCGAGAGAAAATCGGGTAGCACCGATTGATTGACTCTCTTCTTGAAAGTCTGCGCTTCGTCCTCATTCTTCTGACGCTGTCCTTCAATGCGGTGGCCGAATATTTCATGAAAGAACACCGCGCTCGATCGTCCCGAGAGTATTGCAGGTCCGGTATAAGGGTCCGCCATCGGCGCGTCGTGTAGCGCGAGAAGAGTCTTCACCATCTGCGCCACGTCCCGCTCCAGTGTGGCGTCGTCCGGCAGGCCGTCGGGACGAAACGACATATAAGTCTGATGCAGCGGGAGTAACATGCCGTCATCCGCCTTGGCCGTGGCAGTAATGGTCACCCGATAGAACGGGCTCGACATCAGCACCTTGCTCCCGTCGGTATTAACGTAGCGCCGGGTCTCCAGTTCGGCGGACACGCTGGCTTCCCCTTCCACAATCTCCCTGTGCTGCGAAAAGGGAACGGTAGCTTTCCGCAGCCGGTTCTCCCATACAGCGGAATCGAACTTGAGAGTGCCGATCGGTTCGCGATAGCTCTCGACCGGCTCCTGAGAGAAATCCTTCGACCGGTCTTCCTGCGCCACCTTCACCTGGACGTTCGCTTTCACCTGCTCGAACTGTTGTACCGCTCGCCGATACTTCTTTTCCGTTTCCTGCCAGATCGAGACCCGTAGCGCATCCTCGCCATCTTCGATCGGCATGGCGTCCTTGTTCGGAAATTCGAAATCCATGCGCCCCTCGCTGCGCACTGGATGCGTGTTGTCGAGCGTGGGATCGCCGACTCGCAAGTCGATGTCCAGCAGTCGCGTAACGTGATCCTGACTGTTGGTGAGCGCGCCAAAGGAAGCCGAGATCTGAATCGCCCGGTTATCCGTAAGTTGATAGGACAGGAAGTAAGGCGGCGCCGGCGCTTTCTTCAGATATTTGAACGAACGCGATAACTCTTGCTGCATGATGTCCACTACAGGATCAGAAGTGGCTTGTTGGGCCAGCAGAGGAGAGTAAGCAATCGGAACCAAAGCAACACAGAAGTAGACGAAGCGCCTCGTCAAGCCATCACCTCACAAATATCTTCAAACCAGTGCTACTGGAATCTGTAATCGACCCGTTATCGAAGTCGAGCCGTTACCAGTCAATGTATCTTGTTTTTCACGCAAACAAAAGCGCGCTTAAGATTCCCCTTGGCAAGATTCTCAGCGGCTTTGACATCGCGTCGGTGTTCCGTACAATGCGCTGTTGCCAATTCTCTCCGTGCCGAGGTCGCTTATGTTTCTGTGGAAGTTGAGTATGGTGGTTTTTGCACTCTTGCTCGCTCCAATGTTATGCGCCGACCCGCAGCCCGCTGCCGCCGTGGGTTTGCCGGCAAGCGCAGCGCAAGCTGCGCCCGCGTTCGACGTGAAGGCCGCAACCGACGCCTACCTCGCGACCGTTCCTCTCGACAAAAAAGCTCGTTCCGACGCCTACTTTGAAGGTGGCTATTGGCTACAGCTCTGGGATTTTCTGATCGGCGTCGTGATTGCGATCTTCATGCTGCAGTCCCGCCTTTCGGTGCGCATGCGCGACTGGGCTGCGCGGATTTCCTCGTGGTGGGGCATTCGGATTCTGATTTATTTCGTCCAGTTTCTTTTGTTCACGACCGTCGTGCAATTTCCCATGGCCATTTACGAGGGTTACATTCGCGAGCATAAGTACGGTCTGGCGACACAGACATTCGGTCCCTGGATGCGCGATCAGTTGGTCGGCCTCGGTGTGGGCGCGGTGCTCGGCGGAGTCGCGGTGGTGGGTCTCTACTGGATCGTCGGCCGGTTGGGCAAGAACTGGTGGATTTGGGGTGCCGCTGCGGGCGTGGTGTTCCAGGCAATCGTCATCCTGATTGCTCCCGTGTACATCGCGCCGCTGTTCAACACTTTTCATAAACTTCAGGATCCGAAGATCAAGGACCCGATTCTGAGCATGGCCCGCGCCAACGGAATTCCTGCCACCGATGTTTACGAAGTGGACGCATCGAAACAATCCACGCGCGTCAGCGCCTACGTCTCGGGATTTCTCGGTTCGGAAAGAATCGTCCTGAATGACAATCTGCTCAACCGCTGCTCACCGGAAGAAATTCAGTCCGTGATGGGACATGAGATGGGACACTACGTCCTGCACCATATCTACAAAGATCTGCTTTTTGATACTGTGCTCTTCTTCATCGGATTCGCCTTTCTCAACTGGGGCATGCATTGGGGGCTGGCGCGCTGGGGAGAACGCTGGGGTGCCCGCGAGATCACCGACGTGGCTGCGCTGCCGCTGGCCGTCCTGCTGCTTTCAATTTTCTTCTTCGTGCTTACGCCCATCACCAACAGCTGGACGCGCACTCAAGAATACGAAGCCGACATCTTCGGACTCAACGCCGCCCGTCAGCCCGACGGCGAAGCGCTTGTGGATCTGAAGCTCGGCGACTATCGCAAACTCGATCCAACTCCTATGGAAGAAATTCTTTTCTACGATCATCCCAGCGGACGCACGCGCATCACCGCGGCCATGCGCTGGAAAGCCGAGAACATGGCCGTCCTTCCTCCTGGCACAAACCTCGGCGGACCTAGATGAATGCAAATGTGAATATTCTGTAAATAATCCGGCGAAGTCCATCATCGTGGCGGTGAGACTCAACTTGCTGACGATACGGTGGTTACACGCACGGCCAGCCTTTTGTTTTCGCGGTAACGTTTCGCGATGGCACGCGTCCAATTATGAAGCATCCGCGGGAACCTTTCTCCCATCGGTTACGTATGAATAACAGTATGGAACTTCAATACAAAATCGAAAACCAGCATGATGTGGCCATCGTGCGCTGCTCCGGGCGGCTGGTGCGTGGGAAGTCGCTCGACGAGTTCCGCCGAGGCATTGAGTCGCTCGATCATCTTCGTGTTCTTGTGATTGATCTGTCGGAAGTCGATCAGCTCGACGCAGGTGGTCTCGGCGCGTTGCTGCTGTTGCGGAGCTGGACGCGAGTCCATTCCGTTCAGATGAAGCTCGTGAATCCTTCTCCGTTTGTGCTGCGCGTTTTGAAAGCAACGAGCTTGACGTCCGTGTTTGAAGTTTCCTCACTGGAAGAGGCGCTTTGCATCTTGCAAGCGCCGGGAGAGCGCCCGCGCTACGCGGCCGCCTGAGGCCGGGTGGGCGCGAATGTTCTATAATTCGCGCCCATGAAGCCCAAGAGACTGGCCGGCCCTCGACCCGCGCCCGTCGACGCTCTGATCTGCCCCCGCTTCTCCGGCATCTCGACCTTCATGCGCCTGCCGCATATTCCTCGCGCGCAGGAACTCGACATCGCACTCATCGGCATTCCCTTCGACAACGGCGCCACCTACCGGTCCGGCCCCCGCTTCGGCCCGCGCCACGTGAGAGCGCAGAGCGCGATGATTCGTCCCTGGAACCCGGTGTTGAACGTCGACCCTTTTTCCCGTTGGCGTATTGCCGACTATGGCGATCTCTCGATCAACCCGCTCTCGCTCGACGACACATTCGAAAGAATCACAACCCAACTCAATGAAGTCCTCAGCGCCGGAGCGCGCAGCCTTTGCGTTGGCGGAGACCATTCGATCCTCCTACCGATATTGCGTTCTATTCATAAGAAATTCGGCCCGGTCGCGCTCATTCAATTCGACGCCCACAACGACACCTGGGGAGGCTATTTTGGAAGTCCCCATTCTCACGGCACACCGGTGCGCCGCGCCGTGGAAGAAGGCCTGCTCCTGCCTTCTCACGTGTTGCAGGTAGGATTACGCGGCCAGGTCTATTCCAAAGGCGATTTCGATTTTGGCCGCAAGCATAAGTTCAGTGTGATCACTTCCGAACAATTCCATTGTGGAGGCCTCGAGCCGGTGAAGAAAGTGCTCAAGCGATTTCGGGGCAAGCCGGTGTATTTCACACTCGACATCGATGTCGTCGATCCAGCCTTCGCTCCCGGCACGGGCACACCGCAAGTGGGAGGACTTTCCAGCTTTCAGATTCTCGAACTCGTGCGTACTCTAGCAGGTCAAGATCTCGTAGGCGCAGACCTGGTCGAAGTGTCGCCGCCCTACGATACAGGCGAGATCACATCATTGCTGGCTGCGAATCTGTTGTACGAAATGCTGTGTTTGTTCTAAAAGGTCAGGAGGTGAGAGGTCGGATTGCAGAGGTTAAGGGCTCACAACGCTGGCGGCTTTTGACCTCTGCAATCTGACCTCTAACCTCTGACCTTAGCCCCATGCCCCAATTAGCCCGCAAACTTCGCATCACGGATTACTTCTCCCTCGGCTGGGGGACGATGGTCGGTGTCGGCTGGCTCGTCGTCATGGACGACTGGCTCACCCGCGGCGGCCCGCTCGGCGGGATTCTCGGTTTCGCGATCGGCGGCCTCCTGCTTCTGCCCATCGGCTACGTCTACGGCAAACTCGTCATGGCCATGCCGGACGCCTCCGGCGAGGTCGCCTACACCGCCAAAGTTTTCCCCCCGTCCGTGAGCTTCTTTACGGGATGGATGATGATGCTCGCCTACTTCATCGTCTGTCCGTGGGAAGCAGTCGCCGTCGGAAGAATTGCCGCCTACATTTTTCCCGCGCTCGACTCCGTAGAGCTTTACCAAGTCGCTGGAAAGCCGGTCTTCTTGCCGCATCTCGTCGTCGGACTCGGGCTTACAGGGATGCTGACGTGGCTGAACTATCGTGGCGTCCGCCTGAGCGCAACCTTCCAGAACTGGACCACATTCGGCACGCTGTCGCTGTTCGTCGTATTCGTCGGCATCGGCGTGACGCGTGGTTCGACCGCCAATTTCGCGCCGCTCTTCACACACACCCCGTTCATCTCGATTTTTCTGGTGTTGCAGATCGTCCCCTACTATATGACGGGGTACGAATCGGTGACCAAGGCCGCCGAGGAGGCCAATCCGGAATTTCGTTCGCGCGGATTCCTCCTCGCGATCTGGTCAGCGATTATTGTGGGCGTGGTCTTCTACGTCATCGTCATTGCCGCGGTAGGATTTGTCGCGCCATGGCATGAGTTGGTCGGCACGCCCTTTATGACTGCCGTCGCCTTCGAACATGCCATCGGCTCGCGTTGGATCGTCAGCATCATTCTCGCGGCGGCACTGCTCTCACTCTTCAAGGTGTTCAACGGAAACTTCGTAGCCGCCAGCCGCCTGCTCTTTGCGATGGGGCGACGCGGCATTGTGGACGAGCGTCTCGCGAAGATTCACCCTCGAAATCAAACGCCGGCCACCGCCGTACTCTGGGTCGGTGCCGTCACGGGAGCGTGCATGTTTCTCGGCAGCGCGATCCTCGTGCCGATCTCTGACGTTGGCTCGTTGGCGTCCGCGCTTGGTTGGCTGGCCGCATGCGCGGCCTATCTGTGCATGAAGCCTCCGTCGCGCGAGAAGGCAGTTGCGACGCTCGGCGCGCTGGTTGCATGCGCGATGGTGCTCATGAAAATTCTGCCATTTGTCCCAGGCAATTTCTCGCGCTGGGAATGGCTGGCTCTCGCTCTCTGGCTGCTCACTGGTATTCTGATTGGCCGCCCACGCGGCTCACAACAGGCTGGCGACGAAAATGCCATCGTCGCGGCGGACTCGGGGAAACACTAATGCGGCTCGTTCGTAATTTCAGCGTTCTGATATTCCTGACCCTCACTACTTTCGTCTTCGACGCCGATCAGCCCTTCGATGTCGTCATCACGCACGGCCACATCATCGACGGTACTGGCTCCCCGTGGTATTCCGGTGACATCGGTATTCGCGGCGGCCGTATCGCTGCCATCGGCAGTCTCTCGGACGCGCCCCGCAAACGCACGATCGACGCCCAGGGAAAAGTGGTTGCTCCCGGATTCATCGACATGCTCGGCCAATCCGAGTTGACCATCCTGGTCGATCCACGCCTGCCGTCCAAGATTTTTCAGGGAATCACGACGGAAGTCACCGGCGAAGGCGGATCGATTGCTCCTTTAAACGACGCCATCATCGCTGCCGACCGTCCGGGATATGAGCACTACAAAATCAATCCCGACTGGCGAACCTTGCGCCAATACTTCGCCCGAATCGAGAAGCAGGGAATTGGCATTAACCTCGCGAGCTATGTAGGCGCCACTCAGGTGCGCCGCATGATACTCGGCGACGCTGACGTTCAACCGACCCCCGAGCAGCTGGAGAAAATGAAAGCGCTGGTTCGCGACGCTATGCATGACGGAGCAGTCGGAGTTTCGACTTCACTCGAATACGCTCCCGCGCCCTATGCGAAGACCGAAGAGATCATTGCGCTCGCTGCGGAAGCTGCGAAAGTCGGAGGCATCTACGCAACCCACATGCGCAGCGAAGGCGACGACATCATGGCCTCGATCGACGAGTCGATCCGCATCGGACGCGAAGCTCACATCCCCGTGGAAATCTGGCACATCAAAGTCGCCGGAAAACGTAACTGGGGGCGAATGCCCCAGCTGATTGCGAAAATTAATGAGGCGCGCGCCCAGGGTGCAGATATTTCCGCCAACACCTACGCCTACACCGCGTGGTTCAACAGCATGTCGGCTTTCGTTCCGCCCTGGGTCCACGACGGTGGTGACGACAAGATGATCGAACGGCTGAAAGATCCCGCGACCCGCGCCAAGATCCGAAAGGACCTCGAGACTCCCTCCACAACCTGGGACAACGAATGGGACGAAATTTCCGGCCCGCAGGACGTCATGATCGGCGTGGTCCAGAACCCATCACTCAGGCAATTTCAAGGCAAACGGCTCTCCGAAGTGGCGAAGACCTGGAACAAAGACCCGATGGACGCACTCTTCGATCTGTTGATCGAAGACAAAGGCTTCACTTCGTGTGCCGTGTTCGGCATGTCGGAGCCCGATGTGGCGCTAGCCCTGCAGCAGCCTTGGGTTTCCGTAGACAACGATTCCTCCGGCACGTCGCCCGACGGGATTCTCGGCGAGGAACATCCCCATCCCAGGGCCTACGGCACTTTCCCGCGCATCCTGCGAAAGTATGTTCGCGAAGAGAAGAAATTGACGCTCGAAGATGCGATTCGGAAATTCTCAGCCCTTCCCGCCCAACGGATGCACTTTACCGACCGAGGAGTCCTGAAGCAGAACATGTGGGCCGACATCGTGATCTTCGACCCTGAAACCGTGCGCGATCTGGCCACCTTCGACCAGCCCAATCAGCTCTCACAAGGAATGGACTTTGTTCTAGTCAACGGCGAGCCAGTAATCGAGAACGGAAAAATGACAGGAGCCCTACCGGGAGAAGTATTGCGAGGAGCAGGCAGCACGCGGTAGGACCTATCAATTGTCATCAGAGGAGCCGCTGATTTAGCAGGAGAAGTGTTGCCGGAAGAGTCAGAGACCAGGCGCTGAAAGCTGAGAGCTAAGAGCTGAATGCTAACCTCTGCCTCATTTCACCCGCGCCTCCGCGTGCGGCGCTCGTACTACAGTCGGCTTCAGCAGCGTCCCCGTAACCGTCCACGCGCGCTCGTCGCCACGCGTCAGCAGGATGTTCAATCCCTTGCCCGGAACAGCTGTTCCACTCAGTTGATACGTGCCATCGTGCGATTCCAGTTTGCTTGCGCTCAACTTCCACATTCCGTTTTTTGCTTTCAGATTCCCGGTCAAGAGGTGCACTGGAAAAACCTTCGGCGTGTCTGGGATTTCAAAGGTTGCAAATGTGATGTTGCGCACGGAAAACTGCAATTCACCCTCCGCGTGGCCGAGCAGATCCGGGAAATTGTCGCCCGAAGCCGCGACGGTAAATCTTCCATCGGCAGCGCCCGTCGCCCATGCATCGTTCATGGCCGCGCTCACTTGCGCCAGCGACACGTTCTGCAGCTCGCCGTGTCCCTGAAAATGTGGCGGCAGATCGGAAGCGTCGATCACCCAGTCTCCTTGATGCGTTCCCTGAAATATCTGGCCGCGGAGTCCGGTAAGAGCAACCTTGCCACCACCAATCTTTACCTGTGCGACGATCTGCGAGGCGTCCACTTTCTTGAGACTCAGCCGATTCACGCGCAACCGCCCTCGCGCCCGCACTCCCAGCAGCGGGGACTTCCCCTGCGGCAGACTGGAACTCAGTATGCGATACCACGGACGTCTCGCAGGGCGAGGTGTAAACCAATCCACAAGACCATCAGCCGATAGCTGGTCAGCGGAGAGATCGAACTCAAATTCACAACCCTCAGCAGGACAGTGGCGGGGCGCTTTCACCGTGCCGCTCCACTGCGTGTCGCCGGTTTGCGCGACAATTTTTTC
>Ga0210402_10001406_pt1 | contig 24845 bp, 18 predicted proteins | sample IncBWC7MmetaG_FD_161055 | JGI IMG/M metagenome (GOLD analysis project Ga0210402, IMG submission 161055) | Forest soil microbial communities from Barre Woods Harvard Forest LTER site, Petersham, Massachusetts, United States - Inc-BW-C-7-M | ecosystem: Environmental > Terrestrial > Soil >... | reverse complement strand
AAGGTCAGGCGGTCGGCTTGGCCATTCGGTCGGTCACAGGGCGAGATTGTGAACTTTGTTGCACACCTCGCGCATGCGAGGTGGTACTAAGAGTTTTTTGCAAGACGTATCTGCTTTGCATTTTGGAAGTTAGAATTTTCAAAATTAGCGCCCGTGCTCGAGCCGAATGGAATGGCAACTGCTCATACACCTAAAGCGTTTTTCCACTCAGTTGGGGGATCTCATGAAGAAATCATTCGGTGCAATTGTAGCTTTCTTTGTTTTTGCTGGTTTGGTGTCCGCAAATAGCGTGCCCATCCGCACCCGCTCGGACTACGGGCAGGATAAGTCCAACATCCTCAACAGTTCAAGTTTCGTCGATCCAGCCAGCGGGGTCTCAATCACCACAGACGAATTTTGCTCGGATGCCGTAACGAATGCAGATGGCACTTGCCAATTGGCTTTTGCGTTTCAGATTACTTCGGACCTTCCCGCAGGAAATTCGCTGATGCTCACGTTTTCCGTTCCGGACCACTCCACGGTGACGGATTCCGGTCTGCTTACGAACGATAATCCCGACCCTAAATTCAATCTTCCTTTTTCGCAGTTCTCCCAGAGTGATGTCCAGAGTCTTTCAGCGGACGCCCTCCTTTTCGGAACGGACGGTTCCGGCAACCCATTTTTCACCTTGGCCTTGCCGTTTCCACTTCCGGGAAAAGGCATGGCTTTCTTTATGAACGTGCAGAACACCAATAATCCGCTCACGCTATTTGGCCTCTATTGCTACGCTGCTGTGGAGGGAGGTCCTTGTTCCGCCCCTGACTTCCCCGACCTTCCCCGTGTCAAAGTGGATCTTGCAACAACCGGCGTCCCCGAACCGGCCTGCCTTTCTCTGCTCGCCGCTGGGCTCCTTGGTTTGGGGGTCTTCAGCCGCAAGCGCAAGATCAGCTGACGGCGCCCTAATTTAGTAGCAGGGCTCGTTTGAAGATTTTTCTCCGGCGTCCAGGCTAATCGCCGTGGGCGCCGGTTTCATTTTGCGAAGACTCTCGCCTTGCGGCCAATCAGCGCAAAGCCCGCCGTAGTCGCATCCGACTGCAGACGCTTTGCCAATTGCTTCGAAGAAGTGGTCGCGTTGGGCAGCGATTCAATCTCCACCTGTGCCAGCCTGGCCTCAAACTCCGAACGCTTCCATTTTCTCTGCGTAGCTCTCTGAATCGCGTCGCTTACGATTCGCTCTGCATCGGGTGATTTGCCTTCCCGCGTCAGCAGAGCCGCCTCCGTGATTACCAGCTTCAGCCGGATGCTTTCATCTTGCGCGGGCAACGCCTTGCCGCGAACCACAGCCTTGCGCGCTTCCGCCAATTTCCCCTCTGCCATCAGCGCGCGTGCCAGAGTCGCCAGCGCATCCGTCTCCAGATCGGCATTCTTCTGTTCCTGAAACGCATCCGCTGCTTTTAACGCCAGCGATTCCGCTTCCGCTGACCTCCCCTCCTCCAACGCCAATGTAGCCAGCGCCGCGTCGTTCGTCGCTTGCCCCAATTTGTCGCCCAGTTGTTGGTTCAGTTGCTGCGACTCGCGGTAATTCTTCGCAGCGTCCTCCAGCCGGTCTTGCGCAAGATTAATGTCTCCGAGCGTGCTCAGGGCCGAAGCATAGTCGCCCTTCATCCCGGCACCCTGCGTCAGTTTGACCGCCTCCTGGATCCGTGTACGTGCTCCCCGAAAGTCACCTTGCTCGAACAGAATCATGCTCATTCCGGACAACGCGAAGGAAGCGTTCTTCTGATCACCAACCTCCCGCGCGGTCTTCAGCATGTCCTCGTAAATGCGCAGCGCCGCGTCGGAGTCTCCCGAAGCCACCAGGTCCGCGGCCAGCCCGCCCTCTGCGTCCAGGATCCCTTGCTTGTTGTTAATGGCTCGTGAAGTTTCTAGCGACTCCTGATAGTAGCGGTGGGCCGCCTTCAAGTCACCGGATGCGTAGATCAGGTTGGCGATGTTCAGGAGAGCGCCGGCGATATCTCGTTGCGCGCCAATTCCGCGGACAAGTTGCAGGGCTTGTTTGTGGCATTGCAACGCGCTTGCATTGTCTCCCTGATTGCTGAACGCATAACCCAGCCCGGTCAGGCTTCTTGCCTCCAGCAATGCGTCATCCACGGCTTTTGCCGAGTCGCGGGCTTTTTCACATGCGGGCTTTGCCATCGCCGCGTCGCCTAGATTCACCAGCGCCGTGCAGCGGTGCCATTCCGCGCTGGCCGCCAGCCTGCGCGAACCTTGATGCGTCGCCTTCTCCGAGGCGCGGGCCGCGCTCGCGTCTTGCGCCTTGAAGTCGCCCATCATCTCCGCGGCTTCGGCGGCACGCAGGTCAATGCGCGGATCTTCTCCCGCAGACCCGGGGACGCCTCTCAACTCGGAAATCGTTGCGAGCGCTTCCTTCGGCTTCCCGCCACGCACTTGCGCGTTGGCCTGGCGCAATCCGTAATCCAGATCGTCCTGGTAGAGGGTGCGCAAGGAAAGGTAGTAAGTCGCCGCCTTGTCCCATTCGGACGCAAACTCATAGAGGCGGCCCTGGATCAGACCGCGATCTTCTGCAGAAAGCGAGCCGGCAAGTGAAAGGGCTTTTTGTTCTTCGGTCAGCGCGCGATCGTCGTACCCGAGAAGCGACCACGCCTCCGCCATGGCCGAATGCGCGAGTGCGTACTCCGGCGCCTTCTGTGTGGCTTTTTGCAAACTCTCGATCGCTCCCCTTGCATCCATGCGCCGGAGTTTTTCAATGCCCTCGGCATAGAGCTGCGCCGCAACAGGAGAAGAGGGAAGCGAAGCCTTCAATACGGTCTCTGCTGCAGGCGGATTTCCTTCGACTCCCAGCTTTTGCCGAAGTTGGCCTCCGGCGCGCCCGATCAATTCCACCAGGTCGGCCACTTGTTCACCCTTACCGTTTACGCTGATGGTGTCCACCGTTTCACCCGTCTGCGCGTTCTGCAGGCGTAAATCCAGCCGCAGTTGGCCGGTTCCCGGAGCGAGATACGACCCGGTGACAATATTCTCCGCTTCCAGAATTTTCCCGACGCGCTGAAGTGTTTCTGCGCCGTAACTATCCGCGTCCGGCAATCCCAGGTCCGATTTCATCCGCGTTACGTCTTCCCCGGCGATTGTTCTCAGATTGCCGCCGGCGCCCAGTTCCGTCGTCAGCATTTCGGGAAGCGTGGTCGCCAGCCACGCCTGATCCGGCCGTTTGGAGACGTTCCGGAAAGACAAAACGGCGATAGCCCTCCGCGCGGCTGGCGCGGAAATCCCCTGGCGCGAAACATGCTCTTCTGAATTCCGACGTCCAAACAAGGAGCTTCTGACATTCCCCACATCAAGTCCGAATATCAAAGCTATCGCGGCCGCCACAGTTCCCGCGGCAATCCATCCCCAGGGCCTTGCTTTTGCCGGCGCAACTGCCGTGGTTGTGCCGTATGCCGGCGCGGCTGCGGCCTGCCAGTTCCTCGCGCCGCTCACCGAAAAACTCGTCAGCGTTTCCAGCGCGGTGCGAAGTTCCCGGGCCGTCTGGTAGCGCTCGGAGGCCTCCTTGTCTAGCGTCTTCATAATTACCGCTTCGAGTCCAGGTTGGAATCGCTCGTTAAATACTCGAAGCGACGTGGGCTCTTTGTGCAGAATGGCTCCGATTAATTGCACGGAACTGCTTTGCGGAAAGGGCCGCGAGCCGGTGGCCATTTCATATAGTACGGCGCCCGCGGAATAAATATCGGTCCTCGCGTCGACGGGTTCACCGCGCAATTGTTCGGGTGACATGTACGGGAGAGTACCAACCGCGCCGCCCTGTTCTTCCGAAAGTGTGCGGGCGACGTCAGCTTCATCCTGGGGTTTCAAGAGGCTGGCGAGTCCGAAGTCCAGAATCTTCAGCCGGTTCTCGGGAGTGACGAACAAATTCGAAGGTTTCAGATCGCGGTGAACCACCCCCTGCGCGTGCGCGGCGGCTAGGCCTTCGCACAGCTGCAACCCGAAGCGCAGCACCTCTCGTTCCGAGAGTGGTCCAGCCCTGAGCTTTTCACTCAGCGATACGCCCGCGATCAGCTCCATCACCAGAAAATCCAGTCCATCCTGGCTGCAAAACTCATAGATGGTTTCGATATTGGGGTGATTCAGCTTTGCCAGAGCCAGAGCTTCTTTGTGAAATTGTCTTCGAGCCGCCTCATCGGCCAGAATGCCGGAGGACAACACCTTCAGAGCAACTTTGCGGTCCAGTTTTTCATCCAGGGCGCAATAGACCACACCCATCCCGCCGGTGCCCAGCTGATTGAGGATCAGGTAGTGCTCTAACCTTTTTCCGACCATGTGCTTTCGCCGAGCGGAATGTTAGGTGGCAGGATATCGCGAAGTCAACCTGCGCAATCAACTACCATCTCCCTGGAAAGAGTTCCTAGGCGAAGTTGATGGAATGTTGAATGAATCTCTCGAGCTTCATTGTATCGGCGGCTTCGTAGTAACACAATTCTATGGCTTTCCACGGACGACCGGCGATATCGACTACTACACAGCTGTGCCAGCAAATTTCAATCTAATCGAGGTAACTGGCGAAGGTTCACCACTTCATAGGAAATACGGGGTATGTCTCCATAAGGCAGCTGTCACCGATCCCGCTCGGTCGCGTGTTTCGAAATCAGCGCTACGGACTCGCTTTACTCCGTACCCTGCAACCCGTATATTCGTTCTATCGCATTCTATCGAATCACTTCCTGTGAGGCTTGCCGATGACAGGTATAATTGTTCTCGTCGTCCTCGTCCTGCTGGTGCTGTTCGGCATCGGCATGTACAACAGCCTGGTGCGCCTGAAGGTCCAGTGCGACAACGCCTGGGCCGACATTGACGTTCAACTCAAGCGGCGCTATGACCTGATCCCGAACCTGGTCGAAACCGTCAAAGGCTACGCTGGCCACGAAAAAGACACCCTCGAAGCCGTCATCAATGCCCGCAATCGCGCCATGAGCGCCACCGGCCCCGCCGACAAAGCCCAGGCCGAAAACATGCTCTCGGGCGCCCTGAAAAGCCTCTTCGCTCTTTCTGAAGCGTACCCTCAACTCCGCGCCATCGAAAGTTTCACTTCCCTGCAAAACTCCCTCACCCAAATCGAAGATACCGTTCAAAACGCCCGCCGCTACTACAACGCCGTAGTCCGCGACCTGAACACCAAAATCCTCCAATTCCCCACCAACATCTTCGCCGGCATGCTTGGCTTCAAACAACGCGAATTCTTCGAAGTTACTTCCGCTGCGGAACGCGAAGCCCCCAAAGTCAGCTTCAGCACACCCGGCGCGCCGACAGCTTAAATCGCTCTCTCCGCACACCCCATGACCGTGCGCTCCCCATCCGCCTATCGGCTCAACCTGCTCGCAGGCCTTTTCTTGGTTTTGCTTGTGCTGGCCGGTCCCGCTTCCGCGAAGGAACGCCACCTCAAAAAGTTCTTCTCCGAAATTGTGGTCACGCCTGACGGCTCCGTCGACGTCACCGAAAACATCACCTTCCAGTTCGTCGGCGGCCCCTGGCGCGGCATCAACCGTGAAATCCCCATCGAATACTCCGGCCCGCATGGCTCGAACTACACACTTTTCCTCGACGTCAAAAACATTACTGGCGAAACCGGAGCCAAGCTCCGCTATGAAACCAGCCGCGAACGCCACTACCTCAATCTGAAAATCTATATTCCTGACGCCGACAACAGCACTCGCACCGTCTCCATCAACTACACGGTTTCCGACGCCATCAAATTCTTCACCGACTACGACGAATTCTACTGGAACGTCACCGGCGACGAGTCGAGCATCCCTATCGAATCCGCCGGTGTCCACATCGTCTTACCCGAAGGCGCTGCCAATCTCCGCGCTAAAGCCTTCACCGGTGCCTACCGCTCCACAGGGCGCGACGCCGAGGTTCAGATCACCGGTACCGGCGTGGATGTTCAAACCCGCGATCCCCTGCCCATGCACGAAGGCCTGACGGTCTCCGTCGCCTTCGACAAAGGCGCCGTCCGCGAACCATCGGCCTTGTCCCGCTTGTCCCTTTTTCTGCGCAGCAACTGGCCGCTGTTCATCCCGATCGTCGCTTTCTTCGCAATGTTCTGGTGGTGGTGGACCCGCGGCCGCGACCCACGCCTCCGCCCCATCGCCGCGCAATATCAACCGCCCGACAATCTCTCGCCCGGCGAAGTCGGCACCCTCATCGACAATTCCGTTGACATGCGCGACATCACCGCTTCCATCGTCGATCTCGCCGTCCGCGGCTACCTCACCATCGAGGAAAAGCAACAAGACCATCTCCTCGGCCTGACCCACTCCAAGAACTACGTCTTCCATCTCAAGAAATCGCGCGCCGAGTGGAATTCGCTGAAACCTCACGAGCAGGAGCTGCTCGACGGAATCTTCAGTGGCGGAAATGCCGGTGACGCCGTTCCCCTCGACGCACTTCACAACACCTTCTACGCAAATATCCCAGGAATCAGAAATCAAATCTTCGCGTCGCTCGTTGGGGATGGGTATTACGCTCGACGACCCGACAGTGTCCGCTCCACCTACATCTTATTCGGCGTCGTCACCGGTTTTATCCTCGTCGCCGGCGGAATCTGGATCGCCAATCATTCCGGCATGCAGCCGCTGCCCTTTGTCGTTGCTGGCCTTCTCACCGGAGCAATCATCTGCGGCTTCGGTTGGTTCATGCCCGCGCGAACTCAGGCCGGAGCCCGCGCCCTCGAAGGCGTCCTCGGCTTCGAAGATTTCCTTGCCCACGTCGAATCCGATCGCTTCAATCGCACCATCAAAACGCCCGAAATGTTTGAAAGGTTTCTTCCCTTCGCCATGGCCCTGGGCGTCGAGAAAAACTGGAGCAAGGCTTTCCAGGGAATCTACACCCAGCCCCCTCAGTGGTATCAGGGCAGCTACGGTCCCAACTTCTATCCCTACATGTTCGCCAACGATCTGAATTCGATGTCTTCGATGGCAGGCGACGTCATGACCTCCGCCCCACGCAGCTCCGAAGGCTCCGCCTTCTCCGGCGACAGCGGAAGCGGTGGAGGCGGCTTCGAAGGTGGCGGCTTCGGCGGCGGAGGCAGCGACGCTTTCTAGTTCCTGCTTCTCTCCACTTGCGCCGACAACCTTGGCTCGCTGTACAAAAAGAGCGGCTGTCATCCTGAGCCTGTCCGATAAGGTCCGGTGTTGGGACTCCGGTGGTGTTTACCGGACCTCAACGTCAAAACCTGCACACACGGTAGATTGAGATGCTGAGACACCCGAGCAACTCTCTACAATTGCCCCTTCATCCCCACACCGTACGCTTCCAGCACATCCTGCAGCCGCACCACTCCCAACAATTGGTGCACATTCGCCCGGCTCACCACCGGCAAAATATCCACGCGAAACGCACCCATCCGATCCAAGGCGTCGTCCAGAGGATGATCCGCATGCACGTGCGGGAATTCCCCCCTTTTCAGAATCGTGCTGATCAGTGCCTTCGCGTTCCCGTTCTTCGCTGTGCTCTCCAACTGCTCTCGCGTGATCAACCCCGCCACTCCCCGCGCATCGGTAACAATCCAGGTTCGCTGCGGCGCCTCCCGCAACAGTTCCAGTGCCTTCTCCACCGTTTCCGTCTCGTCCAACACTTGTCCCGCCGGCTGCAGCACCTGCATCACTTGCCGCCGTGTCTGCTGCCGGCTCCCGAATTTCGGCAGGTGAATCCCATCCTGCTCCGCCAGCACTTCATAAATCGGCTCTTTCTGCAGCCGCGAAGCAATAAAATAACTCACCAGGTTCGAAATCATCAGCGGCACAATCACCGCGTAATCCCGCGTAATCTCAAAAATCATCACCACCGACGTCATCGGCGCCCGAACGATTCCCGCAAACGCCGTTCCCATCCCTACTAGCGCGTAAGCTCCCGGCGAAGCCACGTAACTCGGGAAAAAATGCTGCCCCACGCTTCCAAGCGCTCCTCCCAGCATCGCTCCCAGAAACAGGCTGGGGCCAAAAATCCCTCCGGCGTTCCCCGAAGCGTAGCTCACTGCCGTTGCCACCAGCTTCAGCACCAGCAGCGTCAGCATCAACTTCAGCGTCAGGCTGTCGTTCAGCACATCTCCCACGTACTGATATCCGACGCCCAAGACAGACGGCACAAACCAGCCCATCACGCCCACAACCAGTCCACCCGCCACCGGTTGAAACCAAACCGTCTTCGCCGGCTGCCGTTTGAACCACGCCCGTAGCCTCAAAAGCAATTGCGAGAACGCTGCGGAAACCAAACCTCCCGCGATGCCAAGAATCCCGTACGCGATCAATTCCCACGAAGTCACCAGCTGATACTGTGGCACCTGAAACAGCGGCTCATTGCCCAGCAGCAAACGCAAAACTCCCCAACTCGTGGCCGATGCCAGCACCACCGACCCAAGCACCGGCGCATGCAAATCCCCGACAACCTCCTCCAGCGCAAACAGCACCGCCGCCAGCGGCGTATTAAACGCAGCCGCCACCGCAGCCGCGGCACCTACGGGCAGTAAGGCTTTCACTCTTTCCGGCCTCAGCCCAAGCGTCCGACCAAGCACCGACGCGATCCCGCCGCCCACCTGCACCGCCGGCCCCTCGCGCCCCAATGGGATTCCGCTCGCCAGCGTCACCGATGTACAAAAGAATTTCCCAAGCAGCGTCGAAAAACTGATGAACCCGCCACGCGCATAAAGCGCCGCCTTCGTCTGTGGCACACCACTGCCACGCGCATCCGGAAAGTATTTGTAAAGCAGATATCCCATCACCAGCGACCCGGCGACGGGAACCAGAAATCTCCGCCAAGCCGCCGCATCCGGCGGATAAAGCCGCGCCCCGAATCGCCCCGTGATCTCGATGAACGCCACCACGATCAGCCCCACCAGCGCGCCGATCAGCAGCGTTAGCACCAGGAACACCTGCTCTTCACGGTCGTTCAGAAATGCTCTCCATTTCACAATGGCAGCATTCCACCATGCAGGTTGAGAAGGCTTCACATCCATCGTCATGTTCAGGAATCGTACTTCGGTCGGAATCCCTTCAGCGCATCCGGATACGGAAAACGAATCACCTGCTCGCGGTGCCGCTCCTCTTCCACATGCCGTGTCCGCGCCTTCAGCAAATCCTCGAGCGTCACCAGCCCAATTAATCTCTGCGTTTCCTCATCAATCACAGGCAAGCGCGTAATTCCATTCTCCGCCATGCGGTTGACCACAATCCGCAGCACTTCGTCCGGATACGCATTCACGCTCTCCCGCCGCACAACTTCGATGAGCGGCAGCAGCAAAAGGTTCTGATCGCGCGACTCTTGCCATTTGTGCAGGTCCCCGGAGGTCAGCACTCCGGCAAGGCGCCCCTCCGAATCCACCACCGGCACCAACCGCTGCAATTGCCAGCGCATGAGCTGAGGCGAACCCAAGACGTCTCGCAACAACGCCGAAGAGGGAACGCTCATCCCCTCCTTCTGCATCACTTCCCGCACATACAGCAACTCCAGCGGATCGACCGCGTACTCACGGCTCAAGTGAAACCCCCGCCGCGCCACTTTCTCCGTCAGGATCGACCGCTTCAGCGTCAGCACCGTAAATCCGTGCGCGATCATGCTGCCCACCAGCAACGGCAGAAACACGTTCGCATCGTGCGTCAGCTCAAATGCAAACACAATGCTCGTAAACGGCGACCGCATCGTCCCGCCAAGAATTGCCCCCATGCTGATAAGCGGCCAGAATCCCGCGCCTTCATTCGGCAAAAACATTGCTTCCAAGCCGCCCAGCGCCCCGCCCATCATCAGCAAAGGAGCCAGCACGCCCCCCGAGGTTCCGGACCCCAGCGACACCGCCCAGATAAACCATTTCACCAGGAGTACGCCCAGGATTACCTTGGTCGTCACGCTTCCCTGCAACAACGCCCCAATCGTGTCGTAGCCAACGCCCAGCGCCTGCGGAAGAATCAGCCCGCCGATGCCAATCGCCAGCCCGCCTATCGCCGGCCACCACATCCAGTGAATCTTCAGCCGTTGAAACGCGTCTTCCGCCGCATAAACCGAGAGAGTCAGCAACGCCGATAACCCTCCGGCAAGCAATCCCACCAGCGCGCAGCCCAAAAGCGCTTTCGGCCCGATGAACAAAGGATGTTCCGGTACAGGAAACAGCGGCCCAAACCCAAGAATATATCGCCGCGCGATAGCGGCCACCGCGCTAGCCAACGCCACCGGCACCAGGCTGCGTGGCTTCCATTCAAACAGCAGCAACTCCACCGCCAGCAGCACCGCTGCAACCGGCGAAGCAAACGTTGCCGACATTCCTCCCGCAGCCCCAGCCACAAGCAGCGTCTTTCGCTCTGCGCTCGTCAGATGAAACAGTTGTGCGATCATCGATCCAAACGCGCCGCCCGTCATAATGATCGGGCCCTCGGCGCCAAACGGGCCGCCCGAACCGATGGAAATCGCCGAAGACAACGGTTTCAGAAACGCTACTTTCGGCTCCACCCGGCTGCCGTTCATCAAAATCGCTTCGATCGCCTCTGGAATTCCGTGCCCCCGGATGCGCTCCGAGCCGAATCGCGCCATCACCCCGATAATCAGCGCTCCCCCAACCGGCACCAGCAGGCTCCAATATCCGAGGTGATTCCCCGCGGGCGAAACCATATCCGTGCTCCACCGCCCAAAATAGAAAAGATTCGTAAACAACCCGATCAGGCGCAGCAGGGCCAGTGCCACGAAAGCACACAAAACGCCGATTAACATGGCAAGCAAAGAAATTGGAATCACGCGCAGGGTGGTAGTGAAATCGCCAAGCTCTTCGTTGCGCTTCTCGGGTACCCGTGCTGAATGCGAATCCCGAATGATGTCCTCCTCTAAAATCAAAATAGCTTGCTTGGCCTGCTCAGCGGGCTCTCAGTCATCGCGCACTTCGCCGCTTCGGCGACGCCGCCACGGACCGCGATTCCAGCAATCTTCGGATGGATTCAACGAGAGAGCGCCCATGCGAACGTAATTCCACGATCCGCTGCGCGACCACCTTTTCCAGCAACTTCTCGCCGCGCGGCTGCAGCGACACCAGAACCTGACGCCGGTCTTCCCTGCCCCGGGTGCGTTTCACGAAACCGTGTGCTTCCATCCGGTCAATTAATTCGACGGTGCTGTGATGGCGCAGCGCCAGCCGATCCGCCAGCGTGCGGATGCTGGCTTCCCGCCCCGGCTCGAGCCCGCGAATCACCAGCAGCAAAAGGTATTGCTGCGGCTCAAGCCCAGCCTGGCGAGCGGTCGCGTCGCCTTCCTGCAGGAACCGTCGTATAAGGTAACGAAGCTCCGAAAGTGCGTGGTACTCCCCGTCGGTAATCCGTGTGGCCATAACAAAAGTCTATCGCATCACGATACATTTTGCCAGCCACCCGTTCGTAGCGGCCACTTTCAGGTGGCACCCCTGCCGTTGTAGCAACCGCCTTCTCGGGCGGGCGCTTTTCATATCCCAAGCGGCTCTACGGGGCAATTGCTCTTCTACGACTCACAACCCCTTCCGGAACGCCTTCTGCGTCTTGTAATGCTCATACCCATTCCGCAAATAAAACCCGTGCGCCCGCTCCCGAAGCACATTCGATCGCACCGACATGCTCTTGCACCTCTTCCCCCGCGCCCACTTCTCCGCTGCCTTCAACAACACCGCCCCCGCCCCGCGGCTCCGTGCCGTCTCGTCAACCACTAGCCCATTCACCTCCGCTCGCCGCTCCACTTCCAGCAAGGATGTCGTACTCACGTGAATCCACCCGATCACCCCGCCATTGCGCGACTCCGTAACAAAGCACGCCGCCGCCTTGTCCTTAATCACCTCGCTAAGACGAGCCTTCATCTGTTTCGCCGTCGCCGGATAACCAAGTTGTCCGGAAAGTTCCGCCATCCGCTCCGCATCCATCAACCTCGCCCGTCGAACGCCAACAACAACCTTTATAGACGGCATCCCTCTATCGCTCTTTTCTGCGCAGCCGCGTCTGCACGGCCTCGCCTTCCAATTCCCGCAAAGCGTCCGCCGCAATCCACCGGGCGGCACGCGATTCCCGCTTCTGGATCCGCCGCGCCGCCAGAATCGCCGCCCGATTCAGCCTCAGGTTTCGCTTTCCAATATTTCGTAGCGCCCAATTCACAGCCTTGCGCACAAAATTGCGCTCGTCGCCAGCTTCCCTCTCGATGACCCTCAAAAACTCCAGAAACTTCGCATCCCCCGCGGCCTTGTCACGATACGCAAGATATGCCGCCAACGCGAATCCCCCGCGCTTCTGAAATTCGTCCTTCCTTTTTGTCCAGGCCAGCGCCTTCGGCCAGGCAGCCTGCGCGAACACAAACAAATGGCAGCAAGTCCCATCCGAGCTGTCCCAATTATCAAAATCGCGTACCCACAATTCCATCTGCGCCGCCGTAACCTTCGCCGGCTCAGAGACTAGCCCTGCCAGAATCTTCGCGTCCTGAATCCCGGTCGACCACAACTCCAGCCCCAGGGCGTGATTCTTCCCAATCTTCCTGGCCAGCGCATCAAGTTTTGGTTTGGAAACTCCGAAGACCTTCTTGGCGCGAATACCATATCGCGCCATTCCTTCCACATTGCGCTTCGTGCCCAGCCGCCGAAGCTCCGCAACGGTTCGCCCCACGCTCCATTCCGTATCGACGACAGAACCCGCCATCCGTTCGACTCCCACGTCTCTCGGTACTCTGTGCGCTTCCTCTGTGCCCTCTGTGTTAAATCTTCCTCTTCGCTGGTCGCCAACCGCTGCCTACCGGTTCCGTTTCACCGGTCACTAATCACCAGTCACTCTTCACTGGTCGCTGGCCACGGGTCACTCTCTCTCAAAACGATTTGTCCGAATCGAGGAGGATCGTGACCGGGCCTTCATTCACCAGCTCCACCGACATCATGGCCTGAAAAATCCCGTTGCCCACGAAAATTCCCAGCTTGCGAAGCCCCTCAGAAAACTCCTCGTAGAGCCCTTTCGCCAGCTCCGGCGGCGCCGCCGCAATATAACTTGGCCGCCTCTGCCCCCGTGCATCCCCATAGAGCGTGAACTGCGATACCACCAGCGCGCTGCCCTTCACCTCCAACAGCGACCGGTTCATCTTCCCCTGCTCGTCCTCGAAAATCCGCAGGTTGGCCACCTTCTCCGCCATCGCCGCCGCCACCTGAGAAGTATCTTCCTTCCCAACGCCCAGCAGGATCATCAGCCCCGGGCCAACCTCTCCCGTGACTCGCCCTTCCACCGTCACCTTCGCGCGGCTCACGCGCTGTACCACCAACCGCATCGCCTCTTCTTCTCTTTCGTTACTTCGCTACCTCATTGCTTCTTTACTTCGCCTCTTCCTTCTTCGCCGGCTTCCTCGGCAGCAACTCCGGTAACTCCGCCACATTATAAGCAAACACCGCCAGCACCTGCGCGCCTTGCGTCAAATCCTCCCAACGCACGTGGTCCAGCACATCCGCCTGCGAGTGGTGCATCTTGTCATAGTCCGCCACTTCCTGCACGCACCAGAATCCCGGCACGCCCGCCGCGTCAAACGGCACATGGTCGGATCCGCCTTCGCTTCGCAGCGTAGGCTCCATAATCCCCAGCGGCTCCGCCATCGGATACAAGACGCGATCCATCGTCTCGCGCACATTGTAATTTCCCATCAACCCAATCGTCAGCACTTTCCCCGTCCCTGTATCGTGTACCAGCACACCCGAAATTTTCGACAGTTCATCCTTGTGCGCAAGCACGTAAGCCTTCGAACCATTCAGTCCCTGCTCTTCACCGGTAAACAGCACAAAGCGAATCGTCCGCTTCGGTTTCACTCCCAGCTTCTGCAAAGCCCGCGCCGCTTCCAGCACGGCCATCGATCCAGTGCCATTGTCCGTCGCTCCCGTGCCGAGATCCCAGGAATCCAGATGCGCCCCCAGGATCACCACCTCATCCGGCTTTTCCGTCCCGCGAATTTCCGCCATCGTGTTGTAAACCTCCACCGGCTTTCCGCTGAACGAACTCTGCACATTCAGCTCCACTTGCACCGGCGCACCCGTATCCAGCAGCCGCCAAATCAGCAAGTAATCCTCGCGCTCCAGATAAGCGGAGGGAAACCCAGCCGGCTGATATTCTCTGTTCGCTGTGGACATATTCATCAGCCCGAACATCTTCTCCGATCCCGTAAGCATCCCCAGCGCTTTTTCTTCCGTCATCATCTTCGTCAGCGCCGCACGCATTTGCATGTACGCCCTGACATCAAAGTTCACCTGATTCTTCGCGCGATTCAGCGGCCCCGCCGATTGGCCAAACGGCGTCAGCATCGGATTGCCCGGCGGCTCCATCTCCCGTGGCCGCGTCACAATCACAATCTTTCCGCCCAACTTTCCCTTATATTTCTCCAGGTCTTCCGTCTTCTCCGCATCCACTCCAATCACTTCGCCCTTCACCGTTCCGTTCGTCGCAGGCGACCATCCGGCGCCCGCCAGCGTCAACTCGTGCACGGCCGGCGAAACAATCCGCCCCGTAGCGGGTCCGCGCGTCCAGCTGTTCGCAATGCTCCAGCTCTCCAGACGCGCATTCTCCAATCCCAGCGACTTGAATTGTTCCTGGGTCCAGTGGCTGGCCTTATCCAGTTGTGGTGAGCCGGTGAGCCGCGGCCCGATCTGCGATGTCAGGTACGTCAGATCCGCCTTCAATCGCTCGGCGTCGCTTTTCACCTGTTCAATAATCTTCTTGTCCATCTCCACAATGGGATCCGTCTTCGGCTTCTCCAATTTCGTCCCGGCCGGCGCAATCGGCGGCAACGGCCGCCGCGGCAGCATCTCCGCAAGTTGTGCCGTGCTGTAAGCCCACGTCGCCAGCACCTGCGCACCCTGGTTGATATCGTCCTTCCAGACCTTATCGAAAGTATCGGACTGGCTGTGGTGAGTCTTGAAATATTCCGCGATCTCCTGCGCGCACCAGAATCCCGGAACTCCCACTTCATCGAACGACAAACTGTCCGTCCCATATTCCCGCGCCGTCGTAGGCTCCAGCATCTTCAGTTCGCCCAGCGGCACAATAATCTGGTCCACAATCTGCCGGTCCTGGTAGTTGTCGTGCAGCCCGATCGCCAGCACCCGTCCCGTCCCGCTGTCGTGAATCAAAGCGCCGGAAATTTTCCCAAGCTCGCTCTTGTGCGCCCTCACGTACTCCTTCGAACCAATCAGCCCCTGCTCTTCGCCGGTAAACAGGATGAATCGAATCGTCCGTTTCGGTTTCAAATCCAGTTTCGCCAGCGTGCGCGCCGCTTCCAGCACCGCCATCGATCCCGTTCCGTTGTCCGTGCTCCCCGTACCCAGGTCCCACGAGTCCAGGTGCGCTCCCAGAATCACCACCTCGTCCGGCTTCTCCGTTCCGCGAATCTCCCCGACCGTGTTGTAAACCTCCACTGGCTTCTTCGACAGCGAATTCGAAATCTCGATCTCCATCTCCACCGGACCCTTCTTCAGCATCCGGTAAATCATCCTGTACCCTTCGCCGGTGATGAACGCTGTCGGCAGCAGCCCCATCTGAAATGGTTCCGTCGTCCCGTCCGTCATGTTCAGCAGCGCGTGCGGTTTGTTGGCGTCCCGCAAAACCGCCACCACTCCTTCCTCCTTCAGGAATGCCGTCCGCTCCTTCGCCACTCTCAGGTAATTTTCGTAAGGATCCGGACCCGCCGGTTGGCCAGCCGGTGGCGGTGGCTCCTCCAACGGGTGATAAATCTCCCGGTTCTGGTCGATCGGGTTCGGTGGCGAAAGCGGCCTCGGCTCCTGGAAAATTACGATCGCGCCCTTCAGCTTCCCTTTATATTTTTCGTAGTCCTCGGGCTTCTTCGCATCGAAATAAATCACCGGCCCATGCATTTTGCCCTTCGTGTTCGGCGCCCACGCCGCGGAAGCAATTGTCAGTGGGTGCTCGGTCGGAGCAACGATTCGCGCGCTCGCTTTGCCGCGTTCCCACGCGTGGGGAATGGTGTAAGACTCCAGGTGCACATTCGTCAGCCCATATTTCTTGAACATCTCCGCGGTCCAGTCGTTCGCCCGCTTCAATTGCGACGAACCCGTCAACCGCGGCCCGATCTCATCCGACAAATACTCCAGATTGTCCATCAACTCGCTGTGCTCGTGGATTTCGCCCAGAATCTTCGCATCTGCGGCAGCGACAGGATTCGATTCCTCATTCGCGGCGCGCGCCGTCCACGCCCTCCCAACCAGCAGGCACAGCAGCAACCCAATCACACCGATGGCTTTGCGGTTCTTATTCATCCCACTCCCCCTCAAACAGCAATGTCTTTCTGAATTTAAACTGTTTCTCTTCGAGGGCAGTTCAGCCCTTTTCTGAGGCAACCATTGCTGCCTCCTTAGACGTACCACGCCGTCGAACAGGTTTCGTCCTCCGGCCCGTTTTCGTCCGCCGCGGCGTCTTCTGACAATTCGGACAAAAGAAACTGCTGCGTCCCGCCACCACAATTCGCCGGATCGCCGTCTTGCACCGGTAGCACGCCTTCCCTTCCCGCCCGTAGGCCTTATGGTGCAGCTGATACTCCCCCGGCTCTCCCTCGGCGTCAAGAAAGTCCGAAATCGAAGACCCGCGCAGCACAATCGCTTTCTCCAGGATCTGCTGCAGCGCCCCGTGCAGGCTCCTGGCCTCCTCCACTCTCAGCCGCGCCCCAATCCGCGCCGGATGAATCTTCGCTTTCCACAAACTTTCATCCGCATAAATATTCCCGACGCCCCGGAGCACTCCCTGGTCCAGCAGCATGGCCTTGATGCGCGCTCGCCGTCCGCGAATGCGCTGCACAAATTCCTCGAGTGAAATCAGCAGTGGATCCGCGCCAAACCGCAGCAACTCCAGCCGCAGCTTCTCCCCCGCCAGCCACGCAATCCGCCCAAACCGCCGCGGATCGATGTAGCGAAGCTCCCGCCCATCATCGAGCAGCGCCACCAGATGCGTATGCTTCGCCCGCGGCTCCTTGACCGGCCTCGGCACCATCGTGCCGGTCATCCCCAGGTGCACCAGCAGCGCCGACTCCTTCCGAACGCCGTCCGCCGCAGCGGAGCGCAGCAACCGCAACAGCATGAACTTGCCGTACCGCTCCACCCTCTGGATCTGCGTCCCGGGCAACTCCCGCTCCATCTCCGCGGGATTGTCCATGAAATCCGTCTTCCCCATCTCAACGCTCAACACGCGTCGCCCCGCAATCTCCCGCTGCAACCCCCGCGCAAGCGTCTCCACTTCCGGCAATTCTGGCATTTCTCTTCTCTGCGAACTCTGCGCTCTTACCTCAGCGCCCTCTGCGTTAAGTCCGAGTCTTGTCTCTCAATTTTTATGATAATTCGGGTAAGTCGGATGATCCGGTATCACCACCGGATTCTTCTTCAGCGCCTCCAACGTCACCTGGACCGCCTTCTCCAACTGTGCATCGTGCCCCGCTGCCACCGACGCCGGATCATTTTCCACCTCGATATCCGGCGCGATCCCGCGATTCTCCACTTCCCATTCCCCATGCAACCCATAAATCGCCACTCGAGGCGAAGTAATCCGCCCTCCATCCAACAAAGGCGGATAGTTGTAAATCCCCACCAACCCTCCCCACGTCCGCGTTCCCACCAGTGGCCCCACGCCGTCCTGGCGGAACATCCACGGCAGCGCGTCGCCGCCCGACCCCGACATTTCGTTGATGATCATCGTCTTCGGTCCGTAAATCTGCATCAGCGGCGAGCAAAACTTTTCACCTTCCCGCGAAATCGCGCAATTCCGGAGCGGCCGCTTCAATATATCGATGATGTAGTCGGCGATCTCTCCGCCGTGGTTGTAGCGTTCATCAATCACCGCGCCCAGCTTGCCCGTCTGCGCGTAGTAAAATCGGTTGAAATTCGTCCACCCGCCCACGGCCGTATCCGGCACGTGCACGTAAGCCAGCTTTCCTCCGCTCAATTCGTCCACCTTGCGCCGGTTGCCTTCCTCCCATGCCCGGTTGCGCAGCGGAAATTCATCGTCGACCGGCACCACCGTCACTTCCCTCGCATCCTTGCCGTCGGGATTCGGCCCGATCTTGATCTTCAGCTGCTTGCCCGCCGTATTCTCAAAAAAGCTATAAACGCTCTCCGGCGGATGAACTTCTCTCCCGTTCACCGAAATCAGATAGTCCCCGGTCTTCGCATCCACTCCCGGCTGAGTCAGTGGCGCCCGCAACTTCGGATACCAGTTTTCGCCGTTGTAAATCCGCGCAAAACGGTACCGCCCGTTTTCCACCTTGTAGTCCGCGCCCAGCAACCCGCCCTTCACCTGGTTCGGCTTCGGTGCATCTCCGCCGTTAATGAACATATGCCCTACGGTCAAGTCTCCAAGCATTTCGGTCAACAAATAGTTGAGATCCGCGCGCCCGCCGACTCCCGCAAGATATGCACGATACTTTTTCTCGGTGGCGGCCAGATTCATTCCATGCAGACTGGGGTCATAGAAAAAATCACGCTGGATGCGCCACGCTTCCCGGTACATCTGATCCCACTCCGCGCGTGGATCGGCATACACTTCCATCTCCCCAAGTTTCAGCGCGCCTTCTCCGGCTTTCGGCGCTGTGCCCGTGCCGGCGATCACCCACGACGCACTCGGCGGTGGACCCTGCCGGAAAAGCACCTTTTCCCCGTTAGCCGAAACCAAAAAGTCGCTAACTCCGCTGGTAAACGGCTCCGTCTTCCTAGTCTTCGATTCAAACTTGGCCACCGTCAGCAGGTTCGGTTCGGAAAATCTCGGCACGTCCACGATCTCGGAAAGAAACAGCACCCCAGATTTTCCGGCGTCCAGTTGCACGTAATTGGCTTCGCGAATCGGCAGCGCCACGATCCGCTGCGTGATTCCCTCAAAATCAATCGTCACCGCGGGAGCTTCTTCCTTCTTCTCCCCTTCTTTTCCTTTATCCTTATCTCCCTCATTGCCGCCGTCCTTCGCTTTGTCCTTGTCTTTGTCCTTATCCTTGTCGGCGTCTTTCCCCTTTTCTTCTTTGCCTACCTTCTCTTCGTCGCTTTGCGGCTCCACCGGATTCGGATCGCCCTTCTTCAAGACAACCGCATACACGTTTCGCGTCAAGGGATGCTGAAAACTCGAAAGATCCAGCCAACCGGCCGTCAAGCCAACGTCCGTGCTGGCGGCGAAATACAAAGTCTTGCCGTCCTTGTCGAATACCGGATAGCGCGAATCAGCCGTGCCATCGGTAATCTGCGTCTCTTTCTTGCTCTCCAAAGAGTAGGCAAACACCCCGTGCAAATGGTTATCGAGATATTTGTCATACACCAGCCACTTGCTGTCCGGAGACCACACCCCGGTCGGAAATCCTCCCGGGTCCTCAAATCTCTCCGTCGAAATTTTCACCGGCGTGCCTTTGTCAACCTCCACATACCACCGGTTCAATCGCTTGTCGCTGTAGGCAATCTTCTTGCTGTCCGGCGACCACACAGGGCTGTAGAAGTAGGACGGTGGATTTCCGAGATTAATCTTCTTCACTTCCCCCAGTCCTCCCTGGTCCACCAGGTGCAGCGCATACTCGCCCGATTCATCCGAAAAAAATGCAATCCATTTTCCGTCGGGCGACCACGCCGGATCGCGTTCCGCCACTCCCGTAGTCCGCGTTAGGTTCCGGACGCTCCCCTTCTCCGCCGGCACGGTCAAGATTTCTCCCCGAGCTTCAAACACCGCCCGCTGCCCAGTCGGCGAAATTCCCGCACTCTGGATTTTGTCAGCCGCTTTCAACCAGTGCGCCCGCGTCGCCGGCAAATCGCCGTTCACTCGCACGTCAATATGTTTCGCGCTGCCCGACTTTGGATCCAGCAGAAACAGTCCGCCAAACTGCTCGTACACCAGCGCATCCGGCCCAGCGGAAACCGATTTCAAATCCAGCCCCTTGTTCTCGATCACCTGTTTCACGGCTTTGGTTTTCGTGTCGTAAGAAAACAGGCTCACCGGCCCGTTGCGATCCGATAGAAAATAAACCGTGTCGCCAAACCATACCGGACTCGCATCGTTCGAATTCTCACGCGGGATTATCACCCGCTGCAGATCGCGCAGCGACACAATGTAAATTGGCGTCGTCTGTCCGCCGCGGTACCTCTTCCACGCCGCTTGCCACTTCGAATTCGGTACATACGCCATTTCGGACGCGTCCTGCGAATACGAGCCGCCATCCGCCCGCCACATCGGCAGAACTTCCGGCACCCCGCCCTCGGCAGCCACCGTGTACAGCCTCGTAAAATCGGCATAGGTCTCCGCAGCCGACTTGAACAATATCTTTTTGCCGTCCGGCGTCCAGCCCACCACCACGTCCGCGTCCGGATGCCAGGTCAGCCGCTTCGGCACGCCGCCTTCCGCCGCCATCACGTACACATCGGCGTTCCCGTCATACTCCCCGGTGAACGCGATCCATTTTCCATCCGGCGAAAATGCCGGATGCGTCTCATGTCCTCCCGTAGTCAACTGCCGCGCTTCTCCGCCCTCGCGCAGCGCGCTCCACAAATACCCGCCATACACAAACACCACTTCCGTCTTCGAAATCGTAGGCTGCTGCAGAAGCAGCGGCGATTCGGCCGCCCCAGCGAAACTAGCGAATGCCGACAGCACCACAACCATCAACCATCCAAAATATTTACGCATCCCGCCTCCCAATCCCCATCGGCCACCGTCAGGTAGCCCAGAAAGTCTTTGTAGCGGAGGGGCTCGCCCCTCCCTCCTGCTTTTGTAGCGGCCGCCTTCCGAGGCGGGCGCCTTTCGCTCTTCGCCGCGCGTGGCACAGGCATTCCTGCCTGTGCTCTTCGATCGCCCCAACCCCTCAACTTAATCCGTTACCAAACCCACCCCAACTACTTCACTCCCGGCCAAAACCCCGGCGCCGAATTCTCCTTCGCATCCTGCTTCTCCGCATACTTCTTAACCAACGGCCCGATCTCCGCCGATTTCCCCACCAGCACAAACGTCAAATTCTCCTGCGGAAAGTGTTTCGCAATCACCTGCTTCGCTGCTTCCGGCGTCACTGCATCAATCCTCTGCTCGAACTGGTTCACTTCATTGTCGTCTAGCCCCAAGAATTCATACCGCGCAATCAGGCGCGCCAGTTGCCCGGAAGTTTCAATCATCGGAGGAAACTGCCCCTTTAGGTAGCTCTTCGCGGAACTCAACTGTTCCGCGGTAAGCCCGTTCGCATGCAGCTTCTTCAGAACTTCCAGGGCCAAATCGATCGCCTGCCCCGTAGTTTCATTCCGCGTAAAGCTAAACATCGCGAATGGCCCCGGCTCCTTCTGCATCGAGAAAAAAGAAGTCGCCCCGTACGACAATCCCGACTCCACCCGTAGCGCTTCATTCAGCATCGACGTAAATCGCGATCCAAACACCGTATTCACCACCTCAATCGCCACCCGGTCCGGATCCGTCGCCGTGATTCCCACATTCCCAATCACAAAATAGGTCTGTGTGGCGTCCGCCTTGTTCACCAGCAGCAACTTCTTGCCCTTCATCGGGCCGGCCGCCTCTTCTTTCAACGCCCCTGCCGCTTTCGCCGGCCACACGCCAAAAATACCCTCAAGCTTCTTCTTCATCTCCGCCGGATTAAAATCCCCGGCAACCGCCAAAATCGTATTCCCCGGGGTGTAGTAAGTCTCATAAAACTTCACGATTGCATCCCGCTGAATTTTCTTCAGCGAAACTTCATCCCCGCCCGTCGGCCGTCCGTAACCTCTTCCGTTATACAAATACCCTTCGTAATATTCGAAAATGACGTCCCGCGCGCTATCCTTGGCCGCTTTCACCCCATCCACTGACTGCGCCAGCAGCTTATCCACTTCCGTCTGCGGAAACGTCGGATGCAGCAAAGCATCCGAGACCAGCTCCAGCCCTTTCGCCGTATCCTTCGAAAGAAACTCCGCCCCGAAGCTCGAATAATCCGCCCCGGCATCCGCCTCAAAGCTCCCGCCAATAAAATCAATGTCGCCCGCAAACTGCTGCGCCGTCCGAGTCTTCGTCCCCTTCCGCAGCAATCCCGCCGTCGTAGAAGCCAGCCCCTCCTGCCCAGCCGGATCCACCAACCCTCCCGCCTTCACAATCCCCGCAACACTCACCATCGGCACACTGTGCTTTTCCAGCAGCAATACCGTCAACCCATTCTTCAACACCACCTTCTCGTGCGGTGGCATCTGCAGCTTTTGCGCTCGAACCACGGAACCCCAACCCAACCACGCAAGCGCCACGGCCAGGGCGACTGCATTCCTCTTCAGCATTCTCATGGCTTGCCCTTTTCCTCGTTCTCCGGCACCAGCGTCGCCACCGTCCGATTCTTCGCCCCGAAATACTGCTTCGCCACACGCTCGACATCTTCCTTCGTCACCGCGCTGTAATTCTTCGCCGCATCAAACAATTTCCGGTAATCCCCGAAAAACACTTCATACGTCCCAAGCGTATTCGCCCGTCCATTAATCGTCCGCACCTGCCGGTAAAATTCTGCCAGCCGGAAGTTCTTCGCCTTCTCCACCTCCCGATCCGAAACCGGCGCATTCTGCAAGCGTTCCACCTCTTCATAAATCGCTTTTTCGCAAGTTGCAGGGTCCACGCCCTCTTTCGGCTGTGCCAGGAACAACAATAACGTCGGGTCAAACGCATTGTCTGATTCCGATTCCACGTCCAGCGCAATCTGATCCTTGTCCACCAGCCGCTGGTACATCCGCGAACTCTCCCCCTGAAACAGAATCGACCTCATCACGTTCAGCGCATAAAAATCCGGATTGTTCGTTTGCGGCACATGGTAGGCAATCATCAGCAGCGGCAATTCCGCCGGCTTCCGCACCACCAGTCGCCTCTCTCCCAACTGCGGCGGCTCCGTAGTCGTCACCGGTGGAGGCGGCGCGTGCGCCGGAATCGGTTCCAGGTATTTCTCCGCCAGCGCGAACACTTCCTCTGGCGTTACATCTCCGGCAATCACCATCGTGGCATTGCTCGGCGAATACCCCATCTCAAAGTGATGTTTCAAATCCTCTATCGTCCAGTGCTCGATGTCGCTCATCCACCCCAGCACCGGCCACTGGTAAGGATGCGCGATAAACGCCGACGCCCAAAGCTGCTCGTCCAGAACGCCTTCATTCTGCCCATCCACGCTGCTCCGCCGCTCGCTTGCCACCACGCCGCGCTCGCTCTCGATTTTCTTCGGGTCAAAGCTCAAATCACGGATCCGGTCGGACTCGATATCAAAAATCAGCTCCAGCGCCGTTCGCGGAAACCAGTCCTGATATACGGTCGCATTCCGTGTGGTGTACGCATTATTCGAACCGCCGTTCGATTCCATCGCCTTGTCGAGTTCTCCCGGCCCGTACTTCTTCGCGCCGTTGAACATCATGTGCTCGAAAAAATGCGACAACCCCGTCGTCCCTGGCCGCTCGTTGCGCGACCCCACTCTATAAAACGTATACAGCGCCACATTCGGAATGCTGTGGTCTGTCTGCACCAGAATCTTCATCCCGTTCTTCAGCGTCTTCGTCGCCACGGGATATTCCTGTGCCTGCGCGCCGCAAACGCACACCACCACCGCCAGAAGCACAAACAGCGGCATTCGCCTGCCCCATCTGCTTTTCATTGGTTTTTCCTTGAACGCAACCCTACTCATTGGACGCACGCCCCTCAATATAAGCTCGTCTAGCGGCGGCCTTCAGGCTTGCCCTGACGAAGGAAGGGTGGCCCCTCTTGCGCGGGTAATCGCCTTGTTAAGGCAGGGGAACGCCGGGCGTAGCCACAATCCCGGCCATCCTCAAAAGCTCCAGATATTCCGCTTCGCTGATCGGCGAGATCAACAGGCGCACATTCTTCAACAGCTTTGCTTTTCTCACCGCGGGATTCGCTCGCATCTCCACCAGCGTTACCGGCCGAGGCAATTTTTCAAACGCTCGTAAATCCGCCACCAGGTTTTTCCCTTTGTAATCGTGTGGGTCGGGATAAGGGTCTCGCGTAACTTCCGCAATTGAATAGAGCGCGCGCTCCGGCGCGGAGTGGTAGCACAGCACCCGGTCTCCACGCTTCACCTGTTTAAGCGCACGGATAGCATCGGGTTTCGAACCCGCCCCGTGCCACATTTCCTTGCCCTTAACGAAGAGCGTGTCCCAGTGATAGTGATGCGGGTCGGTGCTGAAGATCCAATAATGTCGTGTCTGAGGAGTCGCAGTCGCCATCTTCACCCAAAGCCGGGGAAAATATACACGGTCGAACAAGGAAAACCAAACAAAATGTGAGGGATAGAGGCACTCCAGTGTGCAAAACCCGAAAAAATGCGGGCACTCGCCACTCATATCGCTATAAATGGCTTAGTTTGTTTTTGTTACAGACACTTTGCTCCTGAACCAAGCCTTGCCGTCCGCTCATCCCAAATCAATAAAGATGTCTTCGCCCCGCACCTCGGTCTGGTAACAATCCACCCCGGCCGCCGGGTTTTGGACCGCCTTCCCATTCGTCACATCAAATTGCCACCCATGCCACGGGCAAGTCACCACTTTCCCCTCCAGCGAACCCTCCCCCAGCGGCCCCCCGCGGTGCAAACAGGTGTTGTTCATCGCATAAATCTTCCCATCAACGTTGGCCAACGCCACCGCTTTCCCCTCCACCTGCAGCTCCCGTATCGTCCCCACCGGCACATCCGCCACCTTAACCGTCCGAACAAACGCCATAGTCTCTGTCCCTCGCTTCTGGCACAGCCATTCCTGGTTCTTCTCGCTCCCCGCTCTTCTTTCTTCCTTCCCAAATGTAGCGCGGGCTTTTACTCGTCCCGACGAAGGAGGGAAGCCAGCCCTCTTCTCCGATCTCTTCTCCGCGAAC
>Ga0210402_10001405_pt1 | contig 24852 bp, 20 predicted proteins | sample IncBWC7MmetaG_FD_161055 | JGI IMG/M metagenome (GOLD analysis project Ga0210402, IMG submission 161055) | Forest soil microbial communities from Barre Woods Harvard Forest LTER site, Petersham, Massachusetts, United States - Inc-BW-C-7-M | ecosystem: Environmental > Terrestrial > Soil >... | reverse complement strand
TTCAGATTCAGGCGCTGCGCGTTGGCGCGGAGGCCCGTGGACCTGGGCCCGTTCTGGCTGGGCCGGTGGTACGGGCTGAAGGATTCGTGGCCATCCACGTTGAAGACCGGGATGATCACAAAGATGGCGTGGTCCAGCCAGGGCGCGAACTTCTTGCCGACCACCATGTCGCGGACCAGCATCAGCGCGGTGTCCTTGCCCTCGATTTCGCCGGCGTGAATGCCGCTCTGAATGAGGATCACGACCTTGCCGGCGCGGGCCGCGGCTTCGGGTGTGAAAGCGCGGTCCTTGGAAACCACCAGCGCGATCATGGTCCGCCCTTCCGGCGTGACGCCGATATCGAGGACCTTGACGAATCGCGAGGCGCGCTCCAACCGGTGCGAGATTTCGACTGCCTCGGCGTAGGGGGCGGTTTCGTTCCAATCGGTCTTTTCGCCGGTGGTCAATAACGCAGGCGGGGAAGCCTTGGTACTGGCCGCCAGGGAGGCCGCGGCCTTGGCGGCGGGCGGTTCGATGGCCGAGTGGGGAGCCATGGGGTCTTGAGCCAGGCACAGCCCGGCGAAAGTCGGAAGCAGCCACCAGCGGATCATTCGTCGATGGTATCGCAGGGGGCGGCGGGCGGGGTGCAAGGCAGTCGGCTATGTGGGGCAGGTTGGTAACCGGCTGGTAACCGGTTGGTAACCGGGAGAGCCGAAAAAGCGGGCCGGCTCGTCGAGAAAGAGGTGCTGCCGCGTGTCAGCTAGTCTAGTTCCTCTATTTGCGTTGGAACACCAGGGTAATCGGCCTGTGCTCCGGTTGCTCGACGCTGACAATCAATGTGCCGTCCGCCGTCAGGCTGAAGCGTTCGAGAGTAGTCACTCCGTCACGCGTGGTCGCCACCTTCAGAACGTTGTGCTCCCACTTGGCCTTACTCTTGAAATCCTTTCCGTCTTTAATTGTTGAGTTCTCCTGGCCGTCGGTGCTGAAGCTGTAGAAGAAGGTCTCATTGGCGCCGCCGTAGGTGAAATTTCGAGACACCGTAATGTTGCCCTGGCGGTCGTCAATTGTCACCGTGCCGGTTTGAACGACCTCGCGCCCGGCATAATCGCTCTTGGCTGGTACCAGGGTCCAAGTCCCGTTCAGGGCGTGGTGGTCGCTGGCGAATGTCAAGGCCGCCAACAGAAATGTCGCCAAGACAGCACCACTGGCAGTCCTGCTTGAATGTATCCTCATGCATTCAGTTAGAGCACGCACCGCGCCATTGTTCGCCTGGACCCATCCCAACCATCCAACATCTAAAGATCCAGATCGCAGGTATGGTCGATTGTGCGCTGACGGCTGTCCTCCCGGGGTAAAGCCGGCGCTCATTCTGGCTGGCGCCCTGCTATCCACCATCGGCGGCATTCGTCCAATCCGAGAAGCGTAGCTGGAAGTGTTGAAGCTCTAGAAATGACGATTCGCGGACTTCTCATGGGCGTGTGCAGTCTTGGAGCGGTGGGAACGACGCTTTGGGCGCAAAAGGCGGCGCCTCCGTCGCCCGCGGCGCTGCTCGACCAGTTTCGGTTTGAATCGAAGCTGTGGCCCAATCTTCACCACTTCCTTTACGTACTGGCGCGCTCGAGAACTGGTGCGGCGGACCGGATGCGGGTGGCGGTGCGGGAAGCGCCTCAGGACACCGCGGGGTTCGACAAACTGCCCGTGGCGGAGCGCCAGGCGTGGGACGAAGCTATTGCGGCCTATCAAATTCATGCGGCGCCTCTCGACATCAGCTACGGAAAGTTGGTGGACGTGAACTACGCGGTGGCAGATTTGGGCGGGGGGGCGCCAGTTACCGCGGCCCACGATATCCCGGTCGAGATCCGTGGCGCTCTCGAAAAGGCCGGACCGGTTTATGGCGCGCTCTGGTGGCCCCGGCACGATGCCGCCAACCAAGCCTGGGTCAAACAACTGCGGCCCCAAGTGGAGCGTTACGGTCCGCGGATTGTCGAGCAATTGACGTCGGCCTTCCAGCATTCCTGGCCGTCTGGCCCGCTGCGCGTGGAGGTTGTGGCGTACGCACAATGGGCGGGCGCCTATACCACCGACGATCCCCCGCTGATCACCATGTCGAGCCTCAACGAAGAGCACCGGGGCTCGGACGGGCTGGAGCAACTCTTCCACGAATGTTCGCACCTGATGATGGAAACCGTGGACGCCAGCTTGAAAACGCATGCGCGGGCGCTCGGCAAGGAATTCTCGCGCGCGGTCTCGCACACCATCCTCTTCTACACGGTTGGCGAAGTCTTGCGCCGCACGGTTCCTGGCCACGTGCCTTATGCGATCCATTATGGTGTATGGCAGCGGGGCTGGACCAAACATCTCGAAGTGTTGAAGCTCTACTGGCAGCCGTATCTGGATGGCACCGCGACCATGGACCAGGCGATCGATGGAATTGCGCGGGCTCTTTAGGTGGGACTGAAGATCGGCTCGTGTCGTCTGTCAGACCACGAAAGGCGATGGTCTGACCTACTGCACCGAATTTAAGTACGCGATCAGGTCCGCCAGTTCCTGGGGCTTCGCGAACCGCGGCCAGCCTATGCCGGCTTGCTTCATTCGGTGCAGCATCTGCGGACCATGGCGCCACAGAGCGGCGATCATGGTCACCTCGGAATAGCTCTTGGCCTGCCCCGGCAACTGCGGCGCCCCGTTGGCGCCGCCGGCGTGGCAATCGGCGCAATGCCTCTGGGTGAAAATCTGCTTGCCTTGCGCCACGCTGCCTCCCGGGTAGACAAACTGCCGCATCCACAGATAGCTCAGCAGTTCGCGCATCTCCACCGGAGTGAGTGTGGGCGGCTGCGCCATCATGCGCGGTGCGTGGTTCCACATGTCCACCGCGATATCGGTCAGCGTCATGTTTTTCAGCCGGTTCTCCAGCGCCAGGCTGCCGACGTGGCACATGGGGCAGCCCTTGGCCTGAAATACGCGCTCGCCGCCTTCGCCCGAGGTGTTGGAGAAATGCGAGGCGATATGGCTGGTCTCGGGCAGTGAGCGAAGGTAAGCCAGGATATCGTCCAACTGCTCGGCCGTCAGTTCCTGCCATTCAATCTTGCGGCGCGCAAACGCCTGCCGCATGCGGAAACTGTGGTTCCACATCTGTTGGGCCAGCAGAATCGGGTCTGCCAGCGATTCCCATTTGTTCACCGCCGGCGCACCCTCCGCGCGCGACGCCGTGATGCCGTGGCACACGCCGCACTGCTTGGCCTCGAACATTTCCTCGCCGCTTGCCGCCTCGCCCGGCTTGTCGAAGAAGCGCGCCGAATAAAAGAAGGCGAACAGATCGGCGGCGCTGGTGGGGGTCAGCTTGGGTGTTTCCATCCCGGCCGCTTCTATGGCGCCCCACATCACGGGCGCGTGGTTCCACATGGCGCTGGCCAGGTGCGCGGGGGTGTAACTGCGGCTGATCATCTTCCCAAGATCGATTCCGACCTTTCCGCCGCGCCCGTTCACGGCGTGGCACCGAATGCACCGCTCGCTTTCGAAGACCTGCGCGCCACGCGCGGAATCCCCCGGTATCACGGGAAGAACCTGGGCATGGGAGGTCAGCACGAATAGGCCGGCCGCCAAGAGCGCGGGCCACATTTTGTATGTCATATCCTCACCCGTCAACACGGCCCCAAATCGCACCCGGAATCCAACTCCAGGCGCCAATCCCCTACATTATTGAACATCTCGGATTATTAAACATCTCGGGGTCGTGTGAGGGAAGCCGCGACTGGGCTGCGCGCCCATGGCGGCATTGCACTCGCGGCGGGCCCTTGGTGAGTCTCGCCTTTGCCTTTCAATCAACCCCGGCAACTCGTCGACTTGCATGGCCAGCGCGGAGTCTTCGCGCGCCAGGTTCAGAAGGGCCGTCAGGCTGAGAAGGGCCGCCATGTTGAGAAGGGCCGTCAGCCGGTCATTCGCCAGGCCGGATGCCTGGAACGCAGCCGGCAACTCCTTGCGGAACCCGCCCACGTCTTCGAATCATTACAATATAACAGATGGCCGGACTGCAGATCACCAGACAACTTCTACGCATGCGGCGGGATTGGGACCGGCGGGCCCGCGAAAACGCGCGGCACTACGTGGTCACCGGGCAAACGCAGTGGTCGGACGAAGAGTTCTTTCGATCGGGCCAGATCACGCTTGAAGAAGAAATTCTGAACGACCTGGTCAACGTCTGCCAGGGCAAAGATCCCAAGGATATGAAGGTGCTCGAAATCGGCTGCGGCGCCGGGCGTGTGACCCGCGCCTTCGCGGGTTTTTTCGGGCAGGTGTACGCCGTCGACATCAGCCACGAAATGGTCCGGCAGGCAAAAGAGGCCGTGGGCGGGATGTCGAACGCCCACGTGTTTCGCAACAACGGCAAGGATCTCTCCGTGGTCTTCGGGCCCTGGTGGCGCCGCTTTGGATTCGGAGCGCGGACGCAAGTGGATTTCGCCTTCTCGTTTATGGTGTTTCAACACATCCCCAGCCGCGAGATCATCGAGAACTACGTTCGCGAAGTGCACCGGCTACTGCGGCCAGGCGGGCTCTTCAAGTTTCAGGTACAAGGCTCTCCCGGCATGGCGCACGAAGCGCAAAACAGTTGGGTGGGAGTCTCGTTCACCGAGCCAGACGCCCGCCAAATGGCGGAACGCTGCGGCTTCGAGATGCGGTACCAGTATGGAGCGGGGGATCAGTATTACTGGCTCTGGTTTTTCAAGAAGTGAAGGGGAAGGAGTCAGAAGTCAGGAGCCAGAAGTCAGAATGGCTCCGGCATGTGCGTCGGGTGGCACGGGTTTATTCTGACTCCTGACTTCTGTTTTTCCGGTGTTCGCCTCAACCATGCTGCCCGCCGGCAGCGGGCTCCGACGGTCTGGAAGCAGCCTCCCGTTTCTTGCTCCGGCGGCTGGCCCAATACTTCCGCATACGTTCCGAAACTTCCTGGCGCTCCTGGGCGTTCATGGATTTTCTTCCGCGCCGCTGGACAGGCTTCGGCAACTGGGGAACGACACCCGCACTGCGCTGCAATTCTTCGAGGGAAGCAATTACGCGCTCGAGTTTTTCCTTCTCGGCGTATAGGTCCTGAATCGCTTTGTATAGATCCATCGCATCTCGAACACGTTCAATTTGACCGCACAGGCGTGCGGTAAACTGAATGTTACATCGGATGGCGAACGATTTCTACTGAAATGGGCTCCTATCGCGAAATAAAAGGAGCGTGTGGTACCAGTTTCAACCCGAACTTGGTAATAGCCAGGTATAACGCCACACCCAGTAAGATCAGTACGGGGATAACAATGGTCATGGTCTTCTTCCACGGGAAGCGCCGGTTTTCACGCCGCAGTACCAGAAGGTAGCCCGCGAACACGCCAACGTAAAATAGCATACACATTGGCACCGCGAACAACATCATGTTGAATACGTCGGGAGTCGGCGTCACGATGGCGGCGATGATGAAGATTCCCAGAATGGCATAGCGGCTGTGAGCGATCAGGAATTTCGGCGTGACAATCTTAAGCAGAATCAGGAGAAAGATCAGGACTGGCAATTCGAAAACCAGGCCGATGCCCAGCATCACATCGACAAACAAATCGAAGTAGTGAGTGATGGTAATCATCGGTACTACATCCATGTCCCCCTGGCCGATTCCCAGCAGGAAGGTGAGGCCGAAGCGGAAGGCGACAAAATAGGCGAAACAGCCGCCCATAATGAACAGGCCGGCCGAACTGAGCACAAATGGCGCGGCCCATCGCCGCTCGCGGCGGTATAAGCCGGGAGAGATGAAGGCCCAAATCTGGTAGAACACCCACGGAGAAGCTATGAAGATGGCGCAGACCACGGGGAGCTTGAACCAGATGATGTTGAACTGCTCCATGGGGTCGATGGCGACCAACGTCGGCTTGTAGCCGAGAGTTTCGAGCGCGGCCTTGGCGGGCGCCTTGATGATTTTCCACAGAGGCCCGGTGAAGAAGATGCTACCCACAAACGCTACGGCGATGCCCATCAGCGCCTTGATGATACGCGACCGCAGCTCTTCCAGATGTTCGAGAAACGACATGCGGAGCATGCCATCGTCATCGCCATCGCCATCGCCGTCATCGCCGCCTCCCGAAGTGGGAGGTGTAGGCGGCTTGCTGCCGCCCGGACGTCGCGAAAAGCCGGCAACTTCGACGGCGGTGGAAGAGAGGGCGGCCTGAGACGCACCGCCCGCTAAGGGAGCCTTGGTCCCCGTCTGCTCATCGGATGAATTCATTCGTTATGCGTTGTGTTCAGTCGTTGGAGCAGGCGCGTTGTGTCCGTTCGAGGCGGCTTCCGGTTCGTGCAGGCCCGGTTCGTGCCCGCTCGACTCGTGCACAACGGCCGTTTCGGTGCCATGGGCAACGGCGCCTTCCGGCAAAACGGCTGATGGTGACTCAGCGCCCTGAGGTGCGGATGCGCTTTCAGTGGATGGGTTTGCAGCAGCGTAATCGTAATTTTCGCCCCCGTAGGCACCTTCGTAGGTGGACTCGTGAGACGAGTAATCGTAATTATAGGTATCAGCCTGATACTGATTGGCGATTTCCTTCAGCTCTTTAACTTCCGACACCTGCTCCAAGCTTTTCATCTCTCGATCGAACGTAGCTTTCAGTTCGTTCGAGGCACGGCGGAATTCAGTCAGGGCTTTTCCCACGGTTCGACCCAACTCCGGCAGTTTCTTCGGGCCGAAGAGGATCAACGCCAGGAAGAAGATGAAGACTGTTTCCGGCCAACCGAGCGGACCCATTGTTTCATTTCCTCCAAAACACAAGGCTGTTCCAGCCTTGTCCAATTTATAATAGCACGCCCGTGTTTTGTGGGCAGGTTGCCAGGTTTGGCCAAGGCAGGTTGCAAAGGCAGGTTGCAGGGGCACCCTGGGTCAGGGGGATTGGCAATCCGTCTGCCGCGCTTTGAGGCGCCCCCTGAGGCATCATGAAGGTCATGCTTTCGCCGTGCACCTTTTGCCTCATCGCGGCCCACGAACTGGCCGCGGCGCTCGTTTTTGAGGACGAGACCTCGCTGGCCTTTCTCGACCATCGGCCGCTCTTCGCCGGCCACTGCCTGCTGATTCCGAAGGCCCATTTTGCAACGCTGCGGGACCTGCCCGAAGCCCTTACAGGCAGGCTCTTCGCCAACGCGCAAATGCTGTCGGCGGCGGTGGAGGACGGGCTCGGCGCTGCGGGCTCCTTCGTGGCCGTGAACAATCGTGTCAGCCAGTCTGTGCCGCACCTGCATATTCACGTGGTGCCGCGGCGCCAGGGCGACGGACTCAAGGGGTTCTTCTGGCCCCGCCGAAAGTATCGCGACAGCGCCGAAATGGAAGCCACCCGCCTGACACTACTGGATGCAGTCGCACGCATTCAGACAAAAAGCCAACCGTAGCTCCGGCTCCAGCGTCCAAACCCAGAGGCCGAAAATGGAGACCATCCTGCAAGATCTTCGGTACGCCGTGCGCACGCTGGCGCGGCAACCGGGTTTCACCGCCATCGCGGTGTTCACGCTGGCCGTGGGCATCGGCGCCAACACCGCCATCTATAGCGTGGTGGATGCCACCCTGCTGCGCACCCTGCCGTTCCAGGATCCGGACCGGCTCATGAAAATATCGCTGATCGCACCGGGGTCCCATGGGGAGCCCACCCGGGACGACGTGGTCTGGTCCTACCCGAAGTACGAAACCTTCCGGCAGAGCCAGCAGGTTTTCGCGGACTCGGCGCTATACCGGTCCTTGACCTCCAACCTGACCGGCACCAACGAGCCGGAACAGATTCGCGGCGAGATCGTGGGGGCCAGCTATTTCCCGCTGCTCGGCATCAAGCCGGTGGCAGGCCGCGGGTTTCTGCCGGAGGAAGACGTCATCCCGGAGAAGGACATGGTCGCCATGATCAGCCGCGGCCTGTGGGAGCGCCGCTACGGCGCCGACGCTGCCGCCATCGGCAAAACCATCAGCCTCGATTTGAAGAGCTACACCATTGTGGGCGTTGTGCCCGCCGGGTTCCAGGGGCTCTCGGGGCCGGCCGATGTGTGGCTGCCGGTCCACATTCTCAACGGGCCGAACGACCTGGACCAGCGCCAGAGCCATTCCTGGGAAATGATCGCGCGGCTGAAGCCTGGGGTCGGCGTGGACCAGGCGAGGAGCGCCGTTACGCTGCTTGGCCCGCGCATCGAAGAAGCCAACGCGTTGCGGAACAGCATGAAGGGCTGGGGCGCCAAGGCCCGCACGCTGAGCGAGACCCGGCTCGAACCGGCTATCCGCAAATCCGTGCTGGTGCTGTTCGGCGCCGTGAGTTTCGTGCTGTTGATCGCCTGCGTCAACATCGCCAACCTGTTGCTGGCGCGCGGCAGCACGCGCAGCCGCGAGATTGCCATCCGCCTTGCCATCGGCGCCAACCGGCGGCGCCTGGTGCGTCAACTGCTCACCGAAAGCCTGATACTGGCGATGCTGGGCGCGGTGGCCAGCATCGCGCTGGCGTGGGTCGGGGTGCATGCGCTGGACCTGATCAATCCGGCCAACCCTCATACCGTAGGGAATGCGTTCGGCCGCCGGCTGGCTGGTATGAGTGCGCTGGGCCTCAGTGGAATCCGGCTGGATTCGCGCGCGCTGTTGTTCACATTCGGCATCGCACTGGTTACTGGCATCCTGTTCGGCCTGGCGCCGGCGCTGCAGGGAACACGCGCCGATGTGGCCGATGCGCTCAAGAGCGGCGGTGCGCGGCCGTCCGGCCTGGCCGGCATTCGGGTACTCACCGGTAAGAGCATTCTGGTGGTGACCGAAGTGGCGTTGGCGGTGGTGCTGTTGATTGGCGCAGGGCTAATGATTAAGAGCTTCGGCCGGCTGATTACGACCCGGACGGGTGTCGATCCGGACCACGTGCTCACCGTGCGGATCAACCTGCCGAGTGCGGGGCGGGCGCCCGGAGCGCTGGCGTTTTTCAGCCAGTTGGAAGCGCGCGTAGTGGCCCTTAACGGCGTGGTTTCGGCGGGCCTGGCGAACTGCCACGCCCTGGCCGGCGGCTGCGTCAGCACGATAGTCTGGTTCCGCGACCGGCCACCGGTTCCGCAGGGTACCGAACCCGGCGTGGGCGCCCATTTTGCATCCCCCGGCTACTTCAAGACCATGAAGATTCCTCTGCTGCGCGGCCGCCCGTTCACGGATTCCGACCAGCAGGTTGCGCCCAAAGTGGTGTTGATCAACGAAACCGCGGCCCGCCGGTTCTGGCCGGGCGAGGACCCCATCGGCCAGCACATCGGCCTCGGAATGAACGGTTTCAGCGATCGCGTAGCGGTGATTGGAATCGTGGGCGATGTGCGCTACGGGCAAATGGACGAACCAGCCAAACCGGATGTCTACATTGCCTATGCCCAATTGCCGCGCGGCGGCATGATCCTGTACGCGCGCACCAGCGGCAATCCGGCGGCGTTGACACAGGCCGTGCGGCAGGAAGTGGGCGCGCTGAACAAGGACCTGCCGATTTTCGACATCAAGACCATGCCCGAGCGGATCGCAGCCGCCACGGCGCGGGCGCGATTCAGCGCGATTCTGCTGGCCGTGTTTGCCGGCATCGCGCTCTCGTTATCCGCGGTTGGTATCTACGGCGTGATGTCGTACCTGGTGACGCAGCGGACGCGCGAGATCGGCATCCGCATGGCGCTCGGGGCACGGCAGGCCGACGTGCTCCGGCTGGTGTTGGGGCGCGGCGTGGCGCTGGCGGCGGTTGGAACGGTGGGGGGCGTGGGCGGCGCTCTGGCTGCAACGCGGGTCCTCGAAACCATGCTGTACGAGGTGAAACCGGGGGACCTCGAAACCTATCTCTCGATCGCCGGCGTGCTCTTGTTGGTGGCGTTGGCGGCGAGCTATATACCGGCCAGAAGAGCCGCCTGGGTGGATCCTTCATCGGCGTTGCGGGCCGAGTAAACGTTTCGCCACAGACGCAACAACGCGGAGCCACCGGCGGCGGCTCCGCGTTTTTCTTTCTGACTCCTGCCTTCTGGCTCCTGCCCTCTACCGTTCGCCCATGAAATTCACCAGGATCTCGGTATCGGTCTCTACCGGTGCGCCGTTCAGCAACGTGGGCCTGTAGATCCACTGCCGCACGGCCTCCACGGCCGCACTCTGCAGCATGGGATGGCCGGAGACCACTTTCACGCCCTTCACTCTGCCATCCTTACCGATAGTGGCCAGCAGCTTCACCTGGCCTTTGGCGCCGGTTTGCTTGGCAATCTTCGGGTATTCCGGATCTTTCCGGAAGATCAGCACGGCTTGTTGGATCTGGCCTCCCGACCTGGCTGCCGAAGACACGACCTGTTGCGTAGTAACCGCAGCGCCCGGTGCCGGAGGCGCGGGCATCTGAGGCGCCGCCGGAGCCTGCATTCCGGCGTTCCAATTGAGACCGGGGATGGCGGGGGGTGCCGCACTGGCGCCAGAGGCCGTCGGAGCCTCGGGAAGGTCGGCTGTGGTGACCGGGCGCAGGCGCTGCGCCAGCGGCTCGGCTCGGAATGGCTTTAGCGCCACGGCCTGCGCCGCGGGTGTGGACTCTTCCGGAGCCGGAGTTTCCTGGGTGGCGGTGGTTTCCGCCGGAGCACCGGCGGCGCCCGGCGCTCCGGGCTGGGAGCCGGGAAGCAAGCCGCTTACCGGTTTCCCGGCAGCCTGACCATTCTGCGCCTGGTCTTGCATGGGCGAAGGCCGTGTCCGCAGAACCCGAACCGACTCGCTCGCCAGCTTGGACTGGCCTTTTCCGGTCACTTCCATTTTGAAGCTGATGTCGGCGCCGGTAGGCGAATAAACGATGCTGCCGTTCCGCAACTGGGCCAAGTCCATCTGCACGTTTTCGTGCTGGTCGCCATCGGATATGGATAGTACCGCCTGGCTGGCGTTGCGGATGGCATCGGAATCCCGGTTCCAGGTGAGCAACAGCTCGCCGGCGGTGCGTTCCACACGCAACTGAAGCGGGGAAGTATCCACGGTGGTCGCCAGAGTCTTGGCGCTATTGCGTGCCAGGCCGGGATAGACGAAGAGCACCACGAACAGCGCGATGGAGGCGGCTGCCGCAAAGGCCATCTTCACCATCTTATTGCTGCGAGGCGCCGGCTCCAGGTCCAACTCCGCCGCCATGGCGGTCTTCACCGCGAGCGCCGACTTCTGCACCACGGCGGATTCCGCGGGCGCCCCGGGCGTCAGGGCCTTGTCGTTCCTGGCTGCCGGCGTGTCGTTCTTCGCCTGCTTGTCGTTCGTCGCCTGTTGGGCGTTCGTTGCCGGCTTGGCTTCCGCGGCCGGGGTGGCGGCCACCGGGGGCGCAGCGGTTTTCACCAGGGCAGGCGCCGCGGAGAACTTGGCCGGGGACGGCGCCAGTGCGGCAGGGGACGGCGCGAGCGCTATGGTTTGAGCCAACGGCGTGGTTTGAGCCAACGGCGTGGTTTGAACCAACGGTGTGGCTTGAACCAACGGTGTGGTTGGAACCACAGGCGTTGTTGGAACCACGGGTACGGCGTGAACCAACGTCGGTTCCAGTACCGCAGGCGCCACCGTCTCCGCAGGGAGCACCGGTTCACGGCGCGAGGCGATCGGCACGAGCTGGCCCCGGGCCGCGGGCTTCGGCGCGGACGGGACTGCAACCGGCCCCAATGGCTTCGCCGCGCTTTCGGGCGCGTCGGCGTTCGGCTTGACCGGTCCCAACCCGGACGAGCGGAACGGAAACTCCAGGAGACTGTTTTCGCCGTTCATCTTGCCGCCTTCGCGGATAAAAATGGCGGCGGTGCTGGCCTTGGTGGCATAGGGCCGCACCAGCAGTACAATCTGATGCGGATCGCGGAATCGCTGTTCGAAGAATGTCAGATCGTCGGCGTCCAGCGACATTCCTTTCCGGGTTTGGCTCCGGAAGAAACCGGCGATCCCCTGCCCGGTCGCTGAACGCTGCTGAATGGCGCGCTCAAAGCGCGCTATATCCGCATCGGAAAGGCGGTACAGCGGTCCCCGGCTATAGTCGCACGGTATCAACTCGTAATCGGTAAGCGAAAGGGTGGCCGGGTTACCCGGTGAAACGTCGCCGAGCAGCAATCCACCGAGTTCCGACCCGCGCGAACTCAGCGATCGGAAGTTTTCCACCGCCTCTTTTTCGAGCCGGTCCATTAGCCCATATGGAATCTTTACGGTAATCGGTTGCTGCGGAACTTCCCATGTGTATAAGGGCGATGTGGATGTTTGCAGATCGTATCTTTCGGCGCGCGCCGTCGACTCAGTCATCGGATGCCTCCACCCGGTCCCACCATCTGATGAAACCCGGTTCAGGATGATTTTACTAAATTTTTCCGGATAATGGTGCAGTATTTGTCGAATTTAATTAAAATTATCGCTAGCGGGCAAGATCCATAGTCAATTGATAGCAATTGGCTTGTTCTTCACTAACCTTAGTTAACAGAAAGCTATTATCGGCATTTATCCTAGTATTTTAAAACTACGATTCCTATAATTACGTCGAAAATGAATGCGCGCACCTGCCAACTCTGCGGCAAACCGCTCAGCCGGCTTCGAGCCGAAGGAGACTTCTGCTCCAAGGAGCACCGGAACCAGTACGGCCTGCGCGCCGGCATGAACCGGCTGCAGGAGGCTAATAAAGTTTCGAGCCTCATGCGCCGCCGCGAAAACCTGCGGCAGATCGGCCCAACCAGGCTGATCTGCAACTCTGCCCGGGCGGCACGGTTGTGCGATCCGCCCAAGCTGCTCTCCACCCAGGTTCGACCGGCGGGGGCCCGGCCGGTATTTTCGATTTCCGGCAAACCGCGGATGCCGAACGCCCCCCAGAAATGCCAGGACCCGGCCCCCAGCAGCATGCCAGGGGTTTCCAGTTTCCGGCAGCCGAACCCGGCGCGCTTGCGGCTGGGAACCAACACACAGGTCCTCGCGCTGCCCAAACGCAGTCTGAGACTTGGGGCGGCGCTGGTGCAGGCGAGCATGTCCCAGCTTGGCACCGCGGCGGCCGACGCCAAACCGCACCACCGCCCGATGGAGCGGCTTCCCCATGGCAAGATTCGCGTGGAATTGGGACTGGGACCCGCGCTGCTGCGGCGCGCCGACGCTCTGGGCAGCCTTTCCATTCATCAGGCATCGCGCACCTGCAACGTGCGCACCGCGCCCAAAAAGGGTAAGGCGCTGCGGGTTTCCACAGCTATCGGGTTCCACGTGCCCCCGGCGCATCTTCGCCGGCACGCCAGCCAACCGGCGATGCGCAACGACCTGGTTTGGCCGGGAACACCTTACTCCACCACGCCGGACAGTGTCGGGCGGCCGGCGCCGCCAAAACTGTTGCACGTGGGAATCCGGGCCGCCGCCGCGATGCGTCCCAGCGGGCCTGGACCAGCCAGGGCACCGCGCTTCATGCTGGCGAAGATTGTGGCCGTGCCTCCCAGCCGTCCCGCGAAAAGCTCGAAACCCCCAGCCAAGTTCTGCGGCGTGGCTTGGAACCCGGTGGACCCGCGTTGGGCGGGCATGATTCCGGGACCGGAATCGGCCGGATTTGCGAGGCGCAACGGAGCTCACCTGTTCGAATTGGCGATAGAGCCCTTTGCCGTCCGGACCGGGCCGGGAATCGACACGCTACGTGAGTTTGCCACCGCCCCGATCCTGGCGCGGGAAGGTCCGGTGGGATATCCCAAAGTGGCCATTCAGGACACGCTGGCCGGAGCCATTCTGACCCCCGGAAGTCTGCCGGCTACACCAGGCAGCCTGCCGGCGGACACCGATGAAAGTGAGCCAGGCGCCCTGGTGGCCGTTGCCCCCGTCCACAAGCGCTTCGAAGAGAACTTCGATAGCGGCTGGAATAACTGGTCCGGCGGTACGGCGGACTGGAAGGTGGATATCGCCGGAGTCCGCACGGGTTCGCTGGCGCTGTTTAGCCCGTCAATGGACATGATCGACTACGAGCTGGAGTTTCTCACCCGCATCGACCAACGCAGTGTTACCTGGGTGATCCGCGCCGCCAACCCGAACGAGTATTGCCGCTGCACGCTTACCGCGCTGGCGTCGGGCGAGCTGGAGTTCTCGCGCAGTGTACGGTTCGAAGGCGTGGAGGAACCCGGTTTCACGGCCGCCGGGCGCATCGGCGCCAAACCGAAATCGGCGGTCACCGTGCGCACTCACGCGCAAGGGCAGACCTTCACGGTCATGGTGAACGGCGCGGCCGTAGACACCTGGACAGATACCCGCCTCCCTATCGGAGGCATTGGATTTATGGGCACACCCGAGGACCGGGCGCGCCTTTACTGGATGAGGCTATCCACCACAGGAAGCCCCGGCAAGGAGTATAGGAAACAATGAGCACCACAGCCATGCGAACGCCTGCCAAGGTACAGAGTCTTCGGACGCCAGAACTGGAGGTAACGGAAAAGAGCGGCGGATCGCAGAGCCATCTGGCGCGCGCGGTAACGCTGCATCTTGCCGGAAAGCGCGAGGACGCTCTCAAGCAACTGCAGCGCGCCATCGCCGCCAATGAGGGGTCGGCCGAAATCTATCGCGCGTTGGGGCACATCCAGTTCGAGCTCGGCAACTTCGAGGAGGCGGCCAAGAGCTACCGGATCCTGGTCCAGGTGAAGCCGCAGTACGCCATCGGCTGGTTCAACCTGGCGGTGTGCCTGGAACGGAGCGCGGTCTGGGAAGACGCGGCGCAAGCATTCCACAAAGCCTGCACGCTGGAGCCGTCGCACCTGGATGCGCACCTGGGCCTGGGCGTGTGCCACCTGCGGCAGGAAGACCCGAAGTCGGCGCTGTTCTCGTTCGAAAAATGTCTGGAGCTTTCGGCGGACCACGAGGACGGCATGTTCGGCAAGGCGGTGGCGCTGCAATCGCTGGGACACGGTGACGATGCCGCGGCCATCTACCAGCACATTCTGGAGCGCAACGCCGAGTCCGAGGAATCGCTGGCCAACCTGGTGCTGATCGGCATGGCCAAGGAAGACTTCGACATGGTGCGGGAGTATTCGGAGAACCTGCTGCAGTTGCGCCCCGAATCCACGGTAGCGCTGGAAGGCCTGGCTGCCTGGGCCTGCGCCGCCGGCGAGCATGCGCTCACGGCCAAGTTCTGCACGCTGCTGGTTTCGGCAGTGCCGGGCCATTTCGAAGGCTGGTTCAATTTGGGCCTGGCGCACCAGAAGGCGGGCCGCTTTGAGCCGGCCGCCGGCGCCTATGAGGAAGCCATCAAACTGCGCGGCCAGTCCTCGGAGGCGTTCACCAACCTGGGAATCGTGCGGGAGCAACTGGGCGATTTCGCCAGCGCGCGCACGGCCTACGACCGCGCGCTGAAGGCGAGCCCCGACGCCCTGGCGCCCATCTGGAACATCGCTCTGCTGCTGGAGCATTCCGGCCAGCTCGACGAAGCCGAGCGCTGGTACAAGCAGGTTCTGGAGCGCGCGCCGAAGGAAGAGGAAGCCCGTTTCCGGATGGGCTACCTGCGCCTGCAGCGGGAAGATTTCCGCGGCGCCGCCGAAGCCTTCGAAGGCTGCATGAAGTATCGTCCGAATTGGCCCGAGGCGCACGCCAACCTGGCGCTGGCTTACAGCCGATTGGGCGAGCGCGACCACTCCGAGCGGCTCTACGACAAGATGCTGGACGCCGATCCGAAATCCATGGACGCGCTGCGCGGCCTGGCGGCGCTGGCCATCCAGGCTTCGGATTTCGATACCGCCCTGGAGTATCACGTGCGCCTGATCGACCTGGGCGAGCGGTCGCCCGAAGTGTTGTACAACGCCGGGCTGATGTATGAAAAGGCCGGCCAGTTGGACAAGGCGGTGCGCCTCTATCGCGACGCCCTGGCGCAACAACCCGACATGCCGGAAGCGCTGCTCAACCTGGGCCGCATTCTGGAAGCCAACGGTAAGAGCGACGAAGCCCGCACCTGCTGGAGCAAAGCGCTCGAAGCCGAGCCGGCGCTGGCGCAGGGATATTTCGGGCCGGCGATCGAGTAAGAAAAGCCGCGTGTGCGGCGGACCCTTTGTTATCTGAACGCAAAACAAATCAAGCTGGGCGCTTTGCTTGTGGGGGGAACCTCCGGCCCAACTTTTCCCCGGAGGGAAACGGGAAAAGGGGAGTCCAAATTCCTTGCTGCCGCAGGCCATCGCTGGCTCGTTACGCCTGGAGCCGCCCTCCTTGCGACCGCCCCAGCAAGTCCTTTCAGCCACTCGAAGGCCGGAATTCAGAAGTATGGTATGGTATGGTATGGGTATGGTAGCCGTTAAGGTGACGTTTACGCTAGACCGGACAGCGATACACAAGCTCGAAGAGGCCGCCCGGCGCCTGTCCATGCCCAAGAGTCAAGTTGTGCGGGAGGCAATCTCCGAGTATAACGACCGCATTGGCCTACTCGGCGAGCGCGAACGGCGGGAGAAATTGCGGGCATTCGACGCACTGGTTCCGCTGATCCCTTCGCGCCCAAATGGCGCCGTGCAACGAGAGCTCAAGGCGATCCGCGATGCGCGGCGAGCCGGTGGCCGCAGGTCCCCCTCCCTGGCTTAAGAAAGTGATTGCCCTGGACACCTCGGTCCTGATCGACAGCCTGACCGGGAGCAAGCGCTCGTCGCCCGAGCTGCGACACTTGATCGAAATTGGGGAGCGAATTCTGGTCCCCGCTTTAGTCTTCTATGAATGGCTGCGAGGCCCGCGTCTACCCGAAGAACTTGCCGCACAGGAAGCGCTTTTTCCCGTCAAAGCGGCTGTCGTCTTCGGGGCGGAAGAAGCGATTCTCAGTTCCAGGATTTACCGTTCCGTCTCGCGGCCGCGTGGCCGCGAGATTGACCTGGCGATTGCCGCGTGCGCCATGGCCCGCGGCGCCGGCTTGTGGACATTGAATGCCGCCGACTTCGAAGACATCCCCGGCCTTACCCTGTACCGCCCGGCGCGCCGCCCGAAGGCGTCGGTTTAACTGAAAACTGATAACTGATAACTTACTCCATTACGCCGGAATGCTCTGGCCGGGCTTGTCGCTTCCGCCGCTCACCACCCAGCCATCGGCCAGTTGAATGATGCGGTGGCCGCAGGCGGCGTTGGCCTCGGAGTGGGTCACCTGCACGATGGTTGTGCCCTCCCCATTGAGCTTCTTGAAAAGCTCCATGATTTCCTTGCCCTGCCCCGAATGCAGATTGCCGGTCGGCTCGTCGGCCAGGATTAGTTTGGGGTTGGCGATCACGGCGCGGGCGACGGCCACCAGTTGCTGCTGGCCGCCGGAAAGCTGGCTGGGGTACAGGTCGCGCTTGCCCACGATGTGGAAGCGGTCCAGGATGTCGCACACCATGGCGGCGCGCTCCGAACCCTTCACGTTGCGGTAGGAGAGCGGGATATCCAGGTTCTCGTAAACCGTCAGGTTATCGATCAGGTGGTAGCTCTGGAACACGAACCCGATGTACTTCTTGTTGAGTTCCACGCGGTCCTTCGGTTTCATGCGGTGAACCAGGTGGCCGGCGAATTCGAACTCGCCGGTCCAGGCGCCGTCCAGCATCCCGAGAATGCTCAGGAGCGTGGATTTTCCAGCGCCCGAAGGCCCCATGATGGTGACGAATTCACCCTCTTTGATCTCGGCGTTGACGCGGCGAAGCACATAGCTCCGGCCGTAACCGCCTTCATAAAACTTCTCAAGATTGCGCAGTGTGATCATGATCTGTCCTAGTCGGATTTCACCTATTCATGCCTCAGTGCCGTTACGGGGTCCAGTGCCATCGCCCGCCGCGATGGCAGGTAGCTCGCCAGAAGCGCCACCGCGCCCAACAAAACCGGAATGGCCGCGAACGTATAAAAGTCCGTCGCATTCACGCCGAAAAGCATGGTGGACATCAACCGCGTCAGCCCATACGCGGCGGCCAGGCCGGCCCCAATCCCAGTGGCCGCGAGGCGCGCGCCGTGTCCAACCACCAGTCTTAGCACATCGCCCGGTTGCGCTCCCAACGCCAGCCGGATGCCCAATTCGTGCGTGCGCCGAGTCACGTCGTAAGAGATGACTCCGTAAATCCCCACGGCAGCCAGCGTGAAGGCGATGGCGGCGAAGACACCCAGCAGCACGGTATTGAAGCGCGCGCCGGCGAAGGCGTCATCTACCACGGTATCCATGGTCCGTATATTGGCCACAGCCTGGTCGGGGTCCAACCGATGCACTTCGCGTTCGACGGCCGAGGCCAGGGAAAGCGGCGGGCGCGCAGTGCGCACAATCAGGTTCATGGTGGTGACCGGCGCCTGCGCGTAGGGGTCATAAATCGTGGGCCAGTCTTCGCTTTCGATGCGCTCCGGCTTTACGTCTCCCACCACGCCGACGATTTCGGCGGTACGGGAATCCGTATCCACCACCAGGCGGCCTCCCAGCGGATTGCCTTGGGACCAGAAGCGCCGGACCAGCGTCTGGTTCACCAGGATCACCGGCGCAGCCGATTTGGCGTCCGCCTCCGTGAAGAGCCGCCCGGCAACCAACGGGATTCCCGTGGTTCGGAAGTAGCCCGGCGTGACCGAGCGCAGAAGGCTCATGGGCCGCTGCTCGGGCATTGGGGCCGGACGGCCGTCGAGAGCGAAAAACGAGCCCACGCCGAGCCCGGTCAGCGGCAATCCATTCACGCCGCCGGCTGACTGCACTCCCGGCAATGCCGCCAGGCGATCCAGCACCTGCTGAAAGAAGGCTGCCCGGCGCTCGGGAGTTGCATTCCGGCCACCCGCCATAGGTATCCGCGCGGTCAAGAGCCCGGAGGGTTGGAAGCCCGGATCCACGGAACGCAGCCTGGCGAAACTGCGAACCAGCAGGCCCGCGCCAATCAGCAGCAGGACCGCGAGGGCGACTTCCAACACCACCAGCGAATCGCGCAGGAGTCTACCCGATCGCCCGGTGGTGCCGCCGCGGCCCCCTTCGGTAAGCGCTTCATTGAGGTTGGCGCCGGAAGTCTGCCACGCCGGCGCGATACCGAACAAGATGCCGGTGGCGAGCGAAATCGACACGGCAAACAGAAACAGGTTGGCATCCAGCCGGGCCTCGGCTAACCGCGGGATGCTGGCTTGCCCCAGACGCGCCATCAGGCCCACGCCGGCGCCCGCCAGCAGCATACCCAGGAGGCCGCTGCCCAACGCCAGAATCATGCTCTCGGAAAGCAACTGGGCGACAATCCGGCTGCGACCCGCGCCCAGAGCCGTTCGCACGGCGATCTCCTTTCGCCGGGTGGCGCCCCGCGCCAGCAAGAGGTTTGCGACATTGACGCAAGCCATCACCAGCAGAAAACCAACCGCGCCCAGCAACACCCAGAGCGCCTGCCGGACGTGGCCGGTCAGTTCGCTTTCCAATCCGAACAGGGACGGCCTCCAGCCTTTGTTCAATGCCGGATAAGCCTGCTCCAAACGGCTTCCGAGAGTCTCCATTTCGGCGCGCGCGCGATCCTCCGAAGTCCCTGCCCGGAGCCGTCCGATCCCGGTCAGGAAGCGGTTATTAGAGGAGCGCGGGTCGTTGGCGCTCAGGCCCAGTGGGATCCAAAGGTCCACATCGCGAGTCATCAGGGAAAATGCGGGCGGCAGCACCCCCACGACGGTATAGGTCTGGTCGCGCAGCCGGATGGCCGTGCCCGGGATCGCTGGGTCGCCGCCAAAGCGCCGCTGCCAGAGGGAATGGCTCAACAGCACGAAGTTGGTATGTCCCGGCTGGTCTTCCTCCGTCCGGAAAGCCCGGCCGGCGACAGGCTGGACGCCCAATAACGGAAACAGATCGGCGGTGACGCGCTGGGCCCTCAACTCCTCCGGATCGAAGTGGCCGTTGGGCCCGCCCGTCAAGGTGATGCGGACATCCTGAAACGCGGCCATGCCCTCCATTTCGCGGCTCTCTCTGCGCCACTCCAGGAAATTGACGGGCGCGACGAACAGTTTGTACCGGTTTTGCGCGGGGTTCTTTTCCCAAATCACCAGCAGGCGCTCCGGCTCCCGGAAGGGCAGCGGTTTCAAAAGCACGGCATACACTACGCTGAAAATCGCGGTAGTAGCGCCCATACCGAGTGCCAGCGCAACCATGGCGAGAACACTGAACCCCGGGGCCTTCCATAACAGGCGTGCCCCGTACCGCAGATCCCGCGCGATCAGGTGCATGGCCTGTCAGGTTAGCAGATAGCAAGGCCGTCTGGAAGCATCGGGGACTTACCGGGACTTACCGGGACTTACCGGCACTGAACCACTCCCTAACGGTCGCGGCTCTGGTGGTCGAGCGACAAGTCGTGGCTCTGTGACCCCTCCTAACTTACCGGATGGAGAGACCGCCGTCCGCAGGTCGCGTGAAAAGCGGTGTGAATCGAAATACCGCCATTTACGTTGTGCACGTGAATAGGCGCGCCGCCGCCATGAACCACCGTCTGGAGGTGATGCACCCCGGTGGAACGGACCACTCGCCCAAACTCCGAATCGATCCCGCCGCTCAGATTGCGGGCTGTGACGCTGGCACCCGAGCCCGAAGGAATGGACAGTTTGATGGGCCCGTTGACCGAACTCAGCGAAATCGAGTTCTGCCTGCTGATGCGGTCAAAGGCGGCATCGAGCTGTCCATTTACGGTAGAGAGTTCCGCCTGACCCTGGAGATTCTCAGCCTTGATGCTGCCGTTGACCGAGGAGGCTTTCACAGGGCCGGTTACGCCGCTGATCGAAAGGCCGCCATTGATCAGCTTGATGTCCTCCAGGTTGGCTCCGCGCGGAACCGTGATTCGGTACTCTACGCGGGCCGGGCGTTCGGCATCCGATCCGGCGTACTGCGTGTGGATCGAAAGCGATCCCGACGAGGAATCGACGATGATTCTGGCATCATCCAGGTGCCTGGGGTCGACCGACCGTTTGATGGCTTCCACCCGCACCTCATCGCGGTCCCACCCCGTGATACTCACGTCGCCGTATAGATTCTGGATGACGACTCGCCCGTTGGGGGCAAGCGCATAGGTATGGCGGAATTCCGCCTGCGGAGTTCCGAGAATCGAAGCATTCAGACCATTGCCGGCGGCCAGCGCCAGCAAAATTGCACAGGTTCCCCTTTGGCCAACAGCCATCGCGCTCCCCTCCAGGATTGCTTGGATTACGCCAGTTCGGATAAACAAGTTGTCTCGCCAGGACTGTCTAGCCCACGACGTAAAGTCCGCAAAGAAGAATCTCTTGTTCTCCTGGCGTTCTTCACGGCTTTGCGAGAGACAATTCTTTGCTTAGAATTTCTCCGCGAGCGGCATTCTAAGCCTTCTGCGACTCCACACTCTCTTCCACAATCCGGCCGTCGAAAAGCCGGACAGTGCGGTCGGCGAATTCGGCATAGCGGGGATCGTGCGTCACCATGCAAATGGTGGACCCGGCCTGGTGCAATTCGCGCAGCAAGCTCATGACGGCCTCACCGTTGGCCGAATCCAGGTTGCCGGTCGGTTCGTCGGCGAGCAGGATCAGGGGGTCGCCACTCAAGGCGCGAGCCACCGCCACGCGCTGTTGCTGACCGCCGGAGAGTTGCGACGGGTAGTGCTTCATCCGGTGCGACATGCCGACGCGCTCCAGCGCCTCCTGCACCCGCTTCTTCCGCTCCGCCGAAGGCATGCCCCGATAGGTTAGCGGCAGTTCCACATTCTCGTAGACCGTGAGGTCGCCGATCAGGTTGAACGCCTGGAAAATAAACCCGATCTCGCGGTTGCGGATGCGAGCCCGTTCGGAAAGTTTCAATCCGGTTACCGGTTTGCCGTTCAGGTAGTACGTGCCATCTGTCGGCGTATCCAACAAGCCAAGAATCGCGAGCAGGGTCGATTTCCCGCAGCCCGACGGCCCGGAGATCGAGAGGTACTCGCCCTTCTTGACGTCGAAGTGGATGCTTTGGAGCGCGTGCGTCTCCACTTCATCCGTCACAAAAACTTTGCTTACAGCATCCAGCCGAATGAGCGGTTGGGAGCCATTATCCATGGTCATTTACCCCTTATACGAGAATCGAGCCTACTTGGTTCAATTAAAAAAACGCCTGGTTCCACTATAAAACGCCTAGTTCAACTTAATTCGATCGTAACTGTCATACGCGGACATATCCGACAAAATCACCTGGTCGCCAACCTTCAACCCGTCTTTGATTTCGATGGTATTCACCGAACTCTTGCCCAATGCCACCTTCACCGCGTTGGCGTACTTCCCGTCAGGCTCCAGCTTGAAAAGCCGCGTCGTGCTGTCCTGCTGGCCGAATACCGGCCGGCCCACGAACACCACGTCGTTGAGCCGCTCCAACTCGATGGTGCCATCGACGCTCAAATCGGGACGCGCATCCTTGGGAAGTCCTTCTTTTCCAACAACCAACGCTACATCGACGGTCACCGTTCCGTTGAGGATCGAAGGATCGATTCGCGATACATGGCCTTCAATAAGACCATTACGCGTGTCGACCACCGCGTGTTGACCAATTGCGACATCTTTTACTTGTGTTTCGGCGATCTTCAGCTCGGCTTTCAACTTGGAGGGTTGGGCTACTTTACCCAGCGCCGTGCCGGCCGCCACCCGCAGGCCCTCTTCCACCGGCGTGGGGAGCTGCTGCAGCATGCCGTCGAAACCGGCCTTTACGTTCAATTGATCCACCTGGCTTTTCTTCAGGTTATACTGGCCGCGAAGCTGCTCAATCTGGACCTTGGAGGCCGCCAGTTGGGCGTCCTCCGCATCCACGTTAATGGTGAGGCGCTTCTGCTCCAGCGTGACCCGGCTGGCAAGCTGGTCGGCCTTCACGGTGGAGATCTTGGCATCGATGTCGGAGAACAGGCCTTCCTTGGCCAAAAACTTATCGCGGTCGGCCTGGAGCTTGGCGGTGTTGGCATCGGCGTCCACCTGGGCCACGGTGGACTGCAGGTCGATCTTCAGTTTTTCCAGCGTCACCTTCAGGTTGGCGTAGTCGGCCTCGGCCTTCTTGAGCGCAAACTCGGCATCCAGCAGCGAGGTCTCCAATTCCGGGCTGGTGAGAACCATCACCAACGAATCGGCCCGGACCGGCGTTCCCGGCCGGATGAGGATGCGCTGCACCCGCCCCTCGGTGGTGGCTGTAATGAGCATGGTATCGGTGGGAACCAGCGTCCCCAACCCGCGGACTTCCCGCAACATAGGGCCACGCTTGACTGTGTCCCTCCATACCACCGACAGGTCCACTCCCGGCGCCGCCGGTTTGAGCTTGCCTAGAAAAGCGGTGGTCCCGACGACGACGGCCACGACCACCAAACCGATGACAATCCGGCGGATGAGTCTTTTCTTGCTGGCATCTTTGCGTTGTATATCCATGTTTGGTAGTCCGGCAGGATAAGGGCACGGCTCCTGCCACTCCGCCGTCTAGCCTAACATATGACGTTTCATGGGAATAACGGATAGCGAGGCAATTCCGGTGTCCGGTTTTGGGACTTCCCGTGCCGCCGGTGGCACGGGAGTCTGGTGGCAGTGACGGGATAGGTCGCGGCCCTGGCGGTTCTAAATCCGCGAAAATGAAGCATTCACGGGCTCTCCAGCCCAGCATCCTTCGCCGGACCGCTGTGCTTCCCCGAGGCGATCATTCAATTCCGGCGCCCGGAGCGTAGCACGCCTGGTCTTTGGAATCGCGTGCGGGCGCACTATCCCCACCACGCTGGCCGGCTTTAGAACCGACTGGCTGGCAGGTTGGAGATTAGTTGCCATCGCCGCCTGTGACGACAGAGCGTCAGGCCTGAAACAGCTCGACGAGTTCCCCGCCGTTTCGGGCGCGCGCCGCGGAAATCGGCCGTCAGGTGGCCGGGAGAATCCGGAGTGCCCGCTGCAGCCACAGTGTAAACGATCTAGCCGTCGCGAAAACCCGGAAGTTTTTTGGCGCACTCCGCCCACCTCCTCTCCCTTAAGTGCTCAAGAGGGCAGTTAACACTCGAGAGAGGCAGGGAAAACGGTGCAGGCTGAGCAGGCAAGGGCGACGTTCTACGTACGTAGCGGGATGGACCAGTGGGCTGCGGACAGGGTGATGGCGTTTCAGGCAGGAAAGAACATTACCACGGCATCGCCGGACGTCGAGCTGGAACGGCCCCTCAGCAGCAGGATGCTGAGTCCAATCACGCAGCAGGAATACCTTGAGTGGATCCTGGATTCGGTGCTGCCAAAGTGCATCAATATGCGTTCGCCGCGGTGCCTCGCACACATGGCCAACTCTGTGCCGGAGTTTATCTCGACGCTTGCACAAGTGCTGATCCCTTTGAATCAGAATATGGCGAAGCGTCAGGCCTCACGCGCATTCTCGCGTCTCGAAGAAGATGCGATCATCGAGCTGCACAAACTGGTCTACGGTTTCCCCGCCGGATTCTATGCGCATCACCGCGCAGACGAGTCGGCCGCATTCGGACTGATGGTCGGCGGGGGAACCCTCGCCAACATGACCGCCATCTGGACGGCCCGGAACCGCTGTTTCGGACCCATGCCGGGCTTCGCAGGTATCGAGGAGGAAGGCGCCGCTGAAGCCTTTCGTGCCCATGGCTATGCGGGCGCGGCGGTTGTTGGTTCGGAATTGATGCACTACTCCTTTGACAAGGCCATGGGTATGGCAGGGTTAGGGACGCGCGCGCTCTCGAAAGTCCCGGCCGACGTTGACGGACGAATCGCCGTCCACGATGCGGAGGAACGAATTGCCGAAATGGAATCGGCGAAACGCAAAGTCTTCGCTTTGGTCGCTATCGCGGGGACCACGGACTGCGGCAGCATCGATCCCTTGGAGAAGCTTGGCGAACTGGCTCGCCGCCGTGGGATTCACTATCATGTGGATGCGGCGTGGGGTGCGCCGCTGCTATTCTCGCGGCGGAGCCGCGGCTTGCTTCGGGGAATCGAACTGGCCGACACCGTGACCATCGACGGGCACAAGCAATTCCATCTTCCGATCG